>Ga0247611_10002435_pt1 | contig 30062 bp, 30 predicted proteins | sample 177DNAGHGhighgp2_FD_192422 | JGI IMG/M metagenome (GOLD analysis project Ga0247611, IMG submission 192422) | Sheep rumen microbial communities from Palmerston North, Manawatu-Wanganui, New Zealand - 1770 DNA GHGhigh gp2 | ecosystem: Host-associated > Mammals > Digestive system > Stomach > Rumen... | reverse complement strand
AAAAGAGGCACGCAATTGTATCGATTAATTCTTATCAATCAAATAATGCGTGCCTCTAGCAAACTATAATCTTATAAATTACTTATCCATTTTATTAGCCTAGAAATCCGTCCCCTATATATATATATATATCATAATTCAGGCCTACATATCTATAACGTAAAATCACCTTTAATAGCCATATTTCAAAATATGAATAACATCCGTCCCCAAGTGTGTACTTAATTTTTAACTTGTAGTCCAACTCACTCACGGCATACATGAATTTTCAAAAATTCTTTCTAACTTGCGTCCCCATATTTATTTTGTTATTGATAAAATCTTTAACTTTATTATTCCAACTGGTGCTTGTACTTCAACTACATTATTTTTCTTCTTTCCAAGTAAGGCACGTCCTATTGGAGATTCATTTGAAATCTTATTAGCTGATAAATCCACTTCTGTAGATCCAACAATAGTATACTCAACTTTTTCGTCTAATTCGATATCTAAAACTTTAACTATATTTCCTACTTGAACAACTTCTGTATCAATTTCAGCTTCATCTATAATTTTAGCATATTTTAATTTTTCTTCTAATTCTGCAATCTTAGCTTCGTTTGCTGCTTGTGCATTTTTTGCTTCATCGTATTCTGAATTCTCTGACAAATCTCCAAATCCAAGAGCTACTTTGATTCTTTCAGCGATTTCGTATCTAACTTCAGTTTTAAGTCTTTCAAGTTCCTTTTCAATATTATCATAACCTTCTTGTGTAAGAATAAATTCCTTCTCTGGCATATTAATCAATCCTTTCCTTTGTATATATGTCTTATACTCCAATAACCCAATATAATCCCCTATATACTATTTTATTTACTTTGTTCATTAATATTATAAAATAAAAAAATTATAATAAAATTTATAAAAACATAAATATTTTAATATAACTATAACGCCATAATGTAAATAATGTAAATAACACAAATACTGTCAAAAGCGTAAATATAATTATAATTAAAATCATCTAATTTTTATACTTACATATAATAATTATTATTTCTAGATTTGTCAAGTATTCCTTTGATTTTTATTTATTTTCACTTACTATCTAGTACTATTTAGATTTAGTCTAATTCTTTCAATTAAAGGAAAAGTCTTATAACAGCTTATAATAAGCAACTTATAACCTCTTCATTAATTTACAATTATTTACACTAATGTACAACAATGTACATTAATATAAATTACATTGCTTCTCTATATAATCTAATAAAGTCTTCCTTTGAAACTTCTCTAGGATTACCTGGTTTACATGGATCTTCCATAGCTTTTTCTGCAAGCATTTCTAAATCCTCCTCTTTGCAACCAGTATCCTTTACTGTAATTGTTACTCCACATGCTTTAGATAATTCTTGTATTTTCCAAACAAAAGTATTAATAACATCTTGATCACCTAAATCCTTAGCATCTGGTCTTCCAATATGTATTAGTATTTCTCTAAATCTATCAGCGCAAACTTCACCATTAAATCTCATAACTGTAGGTAATAATATTGCATTAGCTATTCCATGAGGTGTGTCATAAACAGCACCAAGCTGATGAGCCATTGAGTGCACAATCCCTAGTCCAACATTTGAAAATCCCATACCAGCCATGTATTGTGCAATTGACATCTTTTCTATAGCGTTTTTATCTTTTTCGTTAACTGCTTTTTCTAGATTCTCAAATATAAGTTCTATTGCTCTCATATGAAACATATCAGACATTGTGTTATGTGCCTTTGTTATATATCCTTCAACCGCATGGGTTAGTGCATCCAAACCAGTAGCTGCTGCTGTCATTTTAGGCAATGATTCCATAAGCTCAGAATCAACAATTGCAAGTATTGGGATGTCATGTGGGTCAACACATACCATTTTAACTTTTCTTTCTTCGTCTGTAATTACATAGTTTATTGTAACTTCAGCTGCTGTTCCATGTGTAGTTGGCAAACAAATTAGTGGCATTCCTGGATTTTGAGTATTTGAAAGTCCATTTAATGAAACCACATCATATCTGTCTGGGTTTGTCATAATGATAGAGATTCCTTTAGCCGTATCCATGGCTGATCCGCCTCCTACAGCAACTATAACATCTGCTCCAGCATTTTTACACGCTTCAACTCCATTTTGTACATTGCTTACTGTTGGATTTTGCTTTACCTCTGAATAGATTTCATATTCTATCCCAGCTCCCATAAGTTCTTCTGTAACTTTTGAAGTAACACCACATTCTAATAAAGATCTATCGGTAACTACAAGTACCTTTTTAAAACCTCTACCTTTAATCTCTCCAGGAAGTTCTGTTCTACAACCCCTTCCAAATATTGATGTTTCATTTAACACAAATCTTTCTGACATTTTATTTTCCTCCTTTGTACTTTATCAAGGTGCTTAACATCAAGCACTTTTATATAATTATAAATTAATGACTGTTCCATCTTCTGGTACAACTATATTCCTAACGTCCAGATTAAGAGCTCGCTCTCTTGCTCCATCACCCATGTGTATACACACAATTTTTTTATCAGTATACTTTTGACATATCTTTTCTATGTCATTTACTCCCATATGTGCACCATTTCCGTCGTATGGAAAGTTTGTATCCAAAAACGACATCTCTGTACTTTTAACAATTTCATCTATTGATTCATTGTACATACTGTCTCCTGAAAATCCTACTGAATGTACTCCATCTGAGACAATGTAACCATATGCTGGTTTAACGTTTTCATGCACAACAGAAATTGGTTTTACATTTATTCCATTTTCTAAATCAATTTCTTCTCCATTGTGCTCAACAAATCTAATATTAATTTTGTCCTTAATATCTTCATAAGCATTTGGAAATATTAAATCCATTAAATCTATAACCTTTTCTTTTATACCCTTAGGGCCATATATAATGGTTTCATAGTTACATTTATTAGCAAACTTGTAAATCATATAAAAAGGTAATTCATCAAAATGATCTCCATGAAAATGTGTGATTAAAATATATTTTATCTTTTCGACTTCCACATTTATTTTCTTCATATATTTAATAATTCCATTTGGCATGTCAATCAACACCTCATCATTCACAAGTGTACATGCACTAAAATAACTAGAAGCAATCGAACCGCTTCCAATAGTTTGTAATTTCATCCTTCACTCCTCATAAAACAAAAAAGAGATTTAGAAGCAAAACCCCACTCCAGTAAATCTCTTTTGCTTTTATTTCAAACTTATAAGAATTGCAACAGCCAGTAGAATAAGTACAACTCCTACTGCAATCAAAATAATTGTTAATACATTATTTAAGTATAAATTTGCTTTATCATATTGCTCCATAGATGTAACAGAAGCAACTGAACCTGAACTGGTTAAAGCAAGTGGCGATGATGTATTTGAAGTATTTGATACATAGTTTGAAGTATTTGAAGATTTATTTGTATTTGAATCAGACTCTTCATTTTCTTCTCCAGAATTTTCTTCGTAAGAAGTCTCTTCATTTTCCGTTTCATTTTCTTCAGCATATGTAAACATACTATTAACTGAAAAAATAACTAGTATTATCAATAAAATACTTAAAACTTTTCTCACCATTTCTTTCATCTATTTCTCCCATCCATATTCTATAAAGCACTACAAATATAATATACAAAATGCAAAAAAAAGTCTATAATTTTATGAAAAATTATTAGCTGAATTGAGAAATACTCTGTTATAAATAGTTCAAATCAATATGAGAATATAATGAGGCATTATGATAACTACTAAAGACATAATTGTTGCCAATGTCCCCGGCTTTCCTTTGTATAACTTATCCGTAATTTTGACTCTGTATTTCCTTACAAAATAATAAAGTGAGCATTATCTGCCCACTTCATTTTAAACACCTATAGTCTTTCAAAATTCCAAAGTGTCAAAAAAAGCCACACCCCGACATATAATAGTCTTCGATAACCATATATTGGAATTTTTCCTAATGGATCAAAGTACACGGCAACTGTAATGATATAGCTTATGATAAGCTGAAGCATATGCGCCCTTCCCTTGAATGCAATACAAACAAATAAATAAACATAACTCAAAATCACAACAATTACGAATACGTTCTCAAATATCAACTGTAAACCTTGCCGCATAGTGATTTCCTTTCCATTTTATGTTTGGTTTGATGTTTTATCATAATACTCTTTATTTATTCTAATTAGAAAAACAAATACTCAAGCTTCTCACTGATAGTATATCACAAGTTAACATAATTGTAAATAATTGGTATTGTCTTTTTATTCTTTATGTGCTAAAATGTTTACTGACAGTTTGAAAAAATATTGGGTGTCGCCAAGCTATTGGAGTAGTTTGAGCTAAGCGAATTACTGCCCCAGTATGCGAACGTCTTATTTATATTTTAATTGGGGTGTCGCCAAGCGGTAAGGCATCGGACTCTGACTCCGACATGCGTAAGTTCGAATCTTACCACCCCAGCCAAAAGTAGAATTCCACAAATCCCGATTTTATTGGGTTTGTGGAATTTTTATACCAGTTATTATGCAACCATTATGCAACAGGAAAGTTACTATGCGTTGAAATACTTTATTTATAGTGCTTTAAAGTAATTCATCGTTGAATTTTAATATAACTATTTATATAAAATAGAAGCTTATAGAATCTCTACAAGCTTCTGTTTTTATTATATTATCAGTTTTTTTATAAAAGTTCACTTCTGACCAGTCTAGCCATATATGAAAACCCATAGTTCTCACGTATATTGCCCATTTTACACGCTTTACACTTGACTTTATGAATAAAATATGCAACAAAGAATTAACCAAAGTTTTGATGTGTTAATAAACGAAACATATACTATTATATTTTTTGTCCACAATACTTGCAAAATTTCCAATCACTCTTAATTTCTTTACCACAATGAACACAAAAAATAACACTATCATTATTTTTGATTTCTTCACTATTTTCTATTAATTCTATCTTATTTTCAGGTAGTTTTTCTACAATATCATCTAGAGTTTTATCCTTTTCTTTCTTATTTAATCTATCCATTATTTTTTTATGGCAGTCTTCACAAGTACCATATTCATTGTATTTTATTTCTTTACCACAAACTTTGCATTGTATAATAATATCTTTTTTTATTTCTTCCATACTTCTTTTAGGTAACTCTTCTTTATTTTCATTTATATACTTAGAAGTGGCTTTAGTGTACCCAAATTGAGCATTTTTGCATTTGCTTCCTATCATTAGTAATAGCTCATCAACCTTCTTTTCTTGATTCTCAGAATATGTAAAATGAAGTTCAAAACCATATTTATCTGTAAGGACAACCGAATAACTAACAACAGCAAAGTTTTTCTTCTTGATGAATTTATGAACTCTAAGTATGTCATCACAAGCAACTATCCTTTCATAATCATTCGGATCTGCAACATAGTTCTTAGAAATTATTATTTCTTTATCTTTATACTCAATTGTATTATTTATTTCATCAATTATTCTTTGCAAATTCTGATAAGAACCATACTTTTGAAAAATCTTACTTTTCAAAGGATTAATTGCTATTAATAAGCTCTTTATTGCAAGCCAATCCATAGGAATAGCAAATATAGCCATAAATAATATCATAAACCATTCTTTCTCTTCACTTATTAAACCACTAATTACATAAAAATTAAAAATAAATGAAAATAGTAATAATAACAAAAAACTTTTAATATTACTTCTTCTTATATTATCTTTAATATCCTGATCCATATTTTTTCTCCTTATTGTTCTTTGATTTAATAGTACCAAAAAACTTCATTAACAAATCCATTACTATCATACTTTATTTCATATCCAAAATAATCGAACCATATTGCTTGATTTTCTTGAGGACATGAATCAAAAATAAACTGTGATAATGCATCATATTGATTACTTGACAAACGCTTCAAATTTCCATATATACATCTCCAAAAAATATCCTCACCTTTTTCCATAGGATATTTACTAATGACATTTTCTATATTCTCAGTATTTTGATATTCGTACGCTTTCATTGCATATTCATGATATGGTATTATCTCAGTGTTTACTATAGCATCATAGACTGTAGTATTTGACAAATCTGTTATCTCTTTTTTTTCATGATTTTTCATTTCCTTATATAATTGCACAATCGTATATCTTTCAGATGGAGAATATGTTGAATAAATCCCTTGTAAAGAACTACCATTTTTCTTTGACGCTAAATAATCTGCAAACATCGAGTCATCACTGGTAAGTGTTTTAAACACTTCCATGTTGCTTACCGAATAATAATTTGATTTAAAGCCAGCATTGTAATCAAACAACGATACAATTTTATAATTTGAGCAATCTGAATTAGTAATAGTATGACATTTGTCAGTATTATAGCTTTCCCACATTTTCTTAAGATAATTAACATTTATCGCATAATTTAAGTTCTGTGCATCCAAAGAATTGTACGTAGCAACAATTATTCCAACAACTCTACCTCTTTCATTTAATAATGGACCTCCACTACTTCCCGGAGAAACTGAAGCCGTTGTTGAAATCTCATAACCTGTATTATTACTTATTGTTCCCTTAGATATAGTATTTAACTGACCCTTAGGAGATCCTATCGTAATTACATTATTTCCAATCTTTTCATCCTCTATGTTTCCGAGTTTCAATGGCACCAAATTAAAATCACCACTTATAACTGCTAAATCATCATCATACATAAACACATTAATTCTATTAATGTCATATTTTATTTGGTTATCCGCCTCTATTTCAATTCTACTTGCACCCTCTATAACATGGAAATTAGTCACTATCTTGTTAGACTCAAGTGCACAAAAACCACTGCCTGTTGATAACTCGTTGTTTCCGTCATCATATGTTATTATTTTTACAACTGATTTTTTTGCGTCTTCAATCGACACCTTATTATAATACAGTTCGTAATACGCTAGTCCTACTATTCCAATCAAAAATCCTATCACAATAAAAATAATAATTTTTTTATTATTTTTACTGCTATCCAGATTTTGCCCATTTTTTGTACCACCATTATTATCAATCTTTTGTTCTTTACTATTCTCAACCAAATCTATAGGATTACCACAATACTTACAATAAGTCCAATCACTTTCTATTTTCTTACCGCAATTTGTACAAAAAATGTCATTTGAAGTATATACTATCTTTTCACTACCATTGTTTTCGTTCATAATATATAACCCTATAACCCCCTCATTTTTTTAAACTACTATCTGTTATTAGGGTGAACACCTTTGGCAAGGCTGATACCCTCTTGCGATTATTTCATCTCTCGAACTATTTGAATATTCTTTATTTTTTTCTTTCATCTGATTTACTGAAGAACACCATGAATGATGAAATTTTTTACTATTTTTGTTCAATACATAAGTAGCTTCAGTACTTGGAGTTGATGCTGGAGTACTAGAAGGACTCGTTGATGAGGCAACTGCTGGTGTCTCTGGACTTGATGTACTTTCTTTAGGTGTTACACTGCTACTTGTTACACTTTCGACAACTGCAGGCGCAACAACACTTGCAGGTGAATTAATCTCACTCTTACTCTTTTCCTCTTCTATTTTCTTGCTATCACCCGTCTTGTAATCAATTTCAATTCCTGGTTGAACATTATAGCAAAAAACATTAAATTGTACACCACTGCCATTATCTTCAACAGATTTTGCTTCCATCAAAACGCCATTAGCTAATAGATTATCTCCTTCAAACATTGGTGTTACTCTGTACAAAACATGCTTTTCAGTATGATTAACATACTCAGAAACTTGATTTTCAAATCGTTCCATTCCTTGAGTATTCATATATCTCGTGCCAGTCATCAAATTTCTCTCATTAGCATTTTCTCCTGTTAATTGAAACGCGATTAAATGACATCTATTAAATAAATTACTTCCATCAATACCATTGTATTTTGTGTCTTTCCATGCTGTTGGTGTAACACTTTTTATATTATCTCTTGATTGGTCATCCATTCCAACTCCAATACAAGCAGTAGCTATACCAACTCTGCCAAGACTATCCAATTCACTATATTTTTCATAATTTATTGTGGTCAATTCACTATCGTCAAAAAATGGTACATTTCCATTTATTTCAACATAAGGTGTATCTTTAAATCCAGGTATTTCTGCTAAAGAAATTTTATTTGTTGTATCTACAACCTTTTTTTCTTCAACTTTATTTGATTCTCCAATAGCGTTTTCTGTAGAAACTTCTTCGCTTATTGAACTATTATTGCCTTGACTAATATCATTATTATCATTATTTGGAATTGTTTCCGTTTTCGATGGAGAAATAAACCACAATATAAAAGTTCCAATAATAATCCACGTTTTATACTTAGTATAGAATTCATACTTCTTTAAATATGCACTAGATCTAGGGCATGCAAATATACCTAGGATAATAGCTAATACAGAAAATAATATATCTTTTCTTTCACTTAATCCAACTGCCCCTATGAGCCATAAAAAAATAGCCAGTCCCCAAAAAAAGATATTTTTAACTTTCAATCCTATGTTATTATTATCGTTATTGTTGTTATTATTATTATTTTCTTCTAATTCATTTTCCAATTTTATTTTTCCCCCTAGTACAAATACTATTTTTCACTATTATTTAATCATATATTATGTGTAAATACAATATTATTCCATGTTCACTTTTGGCCATTTTCATTTTTGTCGTTCTAATTTTCCCCCATTGGTAAAAAGTGAACAGCATAACAAAAATCGTTGCATAATTATATGCAACGCCAAAAAATAAATACGTAATAATGAGTGAAAAGAGGTAAAATTGCAAAATTTTAAAATGGCGATAAGTGGCTACACGTTTCGATATAACGCTAGAGGCACAAGGAATACAAGTTTTTGAGCATAGCACCCCAGCCAAAAGTGAAAATCCACAAATTGTTATATATACAATCTGTGGATTTTTATTTTTATTAGCAAATGTTTTTTATTTTATTATTTGGTTTACAAATGGTATTAATAAAGTCATGAATAAAAAAAATACAAATGATACATTTGAAACTGTATGTACACGTTCTTTAGTAAATCTCGTTGCAACTGAAAAAGTATATAATGTAAATAGAAAAGCAAACTGACCTGGTGAAATTAAATCAAAAAACTCAATGATAACACTTAATTCAAACACTACAAAATAAGCACAAATCAGCATTATTCTTTCTAGTTTTTTTCCTTTTCTTTCAACTTTATTATTATTTCTCTCTTTCTCAACATCATCTAATTTTTTTGTTTTAGTATTATTCAATAGCAAAATACTAGCATAACAAATAGCTGTAATAAATAATACAATAAGACAGATTAATCCTATATTAAATCCAAGAAATTCCATCTGATCTATTGGTGAAGTCATTATTACGTCAGCATAGGAAAAAACTTGAAGTACACTAATTAAACATAACATATTTATTAATATCTTTAGTACCTTTTTCATACCTACCTCCCAACAACTTATGCATTCTTATTCTTACCATAAAAGACTTTCCCTTTTTCCAAATCATTATAATGATTTGGATTTTCAATATCTATTACTGTATAATCATTTAATTCCATTTCTTATTCCAATTCCCTAAACAATAAATTTTATTTTTCTTTACTAATTTAATCATATCTAAATGGAAAATACAATAAAAAACTCTATTCTGATATGTTCACTTTTGGCCATTTTCATTTTTAGTATTCTAATTTTCCTCTCATGGCAATAAGTGAACAGCATAACAAAAATCATTGCATAACTTATGCAACGCAAAAAAATAAATACGTAATAATGAGTAAAAATAGGTAAAATTACAAAAATTTAAAGTGGCGATAAGTGGCGACACGTTTCGATATAACGCAAGAGGCACAAGGAATGCAAAGTTTTTCTTAGCACACCCCAGCCATTAGTGAAAATCCGTACAATGCCTGTGTTTTGACACTTACGGATTTTTTTATACCTGTAATAATGCATTTTTAATGCAATAAAAAATAGTTTTAAAGGTTTCCATCATAAATATGTATTCTACTATTACATTTTGTTACTTTTCCCCATATTACATCTTTCACATAATGTTTGTAGATTATTTAGTTCTGTTTTTCCTCCTTTTGAAACTGGTATAATATGGTCTACATGAAGTTTAGCACCATCTTGAGCTGAAGCGCCACATATTCTACACGTATAATTATCTCTTTTTAGTACATCATATCTTATAGAATCACTCATTTTAGAACGTTCTATTAATGATGAGATTCTAAATTTCTTATTTCCTTGCCATTTTTGATATATTTCAAGAATTTTATTATAGTCATAATTGTCTCTTTTACAATATGAATTATTTCCTTTTGGACTAGTGTATCTTGCTTCTACAGTAGTTAGCAAATCGAATTTCTTTTTTAATTTTTCCTTTTCTACAACTCTTCGTTCTATTTTGTTAAATTTTTCTGTAGGAAACAATGTATTACTTATTGCACTTTCTTCATTTTCCTTATTAAGAATATCCTCATACTTTTTTTCATATTCTTTATATTTTTCTACATTATTTTTTATTATTTCAACAGTACTTGCTAAAGCATCAACATTATTCTCTATATTATACATTACTAAATCATCCAATTTAGTTTTTTCTAAACTTCTTTTTGATTTAGCGTAATGCTTTATATAATAGTTTGTTTTATATGTCTCAAATTTTGTATTATTGTTTAATTCTAGTATTTTTTTGTATTTCTCACTTATTTTTTTTACTTTATTCTCTTGAGACACTATATTTAATAAATAAATAAAGTAAATAATCAATCCAAAATATACAATAAAAAATAAAATTGTTGATACTTCCATTTTCAAATTCCTCTATTCCACCCATTTTTTAAAAATCTCTACCGCATCTCTATCATTTTTTATGTAATCAAATAATATATCTAGTATTCCCTTATATATTTTACATCTAAATTCATTTGGATTATGGGCAAATATATTATTATCTTGTGCTAAAGTTATTACTGGGCATGTGCCACAATACGGAGAATATACACAACTACTACATGTAGGTATACATTCCAAACAAGATGATATAACCAAAGATTTTGTTACATCACTATTAATTAAATCTTCAAAAGAATTATCATATACATTCCCTAATCTAAAACTATTGTTCCCCATTTCAGATAGCATTCTAGCTTCATCACAAGTATAAATATTCCCATCATAGTAATATGCTAATTGTCCTATTGCACCACCACATGGTGATCTTAATTCCATATAATTAACAGGTTGGTTCAATAATATTTTTTTTAAAAGAATTGTGGCTAAACTTTCACTTAAGTAGTACCCTTCTTTATTTTTTTCTAAAATATAACTAAGTGATTCTTTATAGAAATTAATAAATTCATCCGCATTATATCCTATTTTTTTCCAATTTGTATCAGCTTTTCCTAATTGTGTTAAAGGTCTTAATGAAATACTATCTAAATTAAGATTAATATATTCATCTATTACTTCTCTAAATCGATTTAGACTATATTTTGATGTTGTTTCTATTGCATTGACTTTACAATTTAATTCTTGTAATCTTCTTATTTTTTTTATTGTAGTCTCAAATGAATCTTTTCCCGGAAATGGTCTATTTAAATTATGTAATTCCTTATTTCCGTCAATTGATGTACAAATATTGACATTATTATTGATGAAAAAATCTAACATTTGGTCAGTCAATAAAGTCAAATTACTTACTAAGCTATATTCTATTTTTTTATTGGAATTTATTAGTTTAGAATACTCAATAATAAATTTTATTACTTCAAAATTTGTTAATGGCTCTCCTCCTTGAAATTCGAAAGTTAAACATTCAGAAGGAGACTGCATTGCTATATCAACAGATTTTTGGGCTACCTCTTTTGTCATTTTATAATTTTCTTTTTCACCTAAATTTCCAGCTTGACAATATATACATCTAAAATTACAGTTCTTACTTACAACAAAAATATGTAATGAAGTTGGTATAAAAATATATTCTTTCATTTTTCTAACATTTTTTGCATAATTATTAGAAAATACTTCATCACTGCCTTCATAAATAATCCCCTTTTCTAATAAATCTTCTTTCAGTTCTTCTCCTAATGCTTCCTTTTTTATAAGTCGATGAAAATCTTCTTCATTTATAAATGTATACTTACCCGCATCAGTTGTTAACAAAAAAGTATCATTAATCTGTTTAAAGTTGAAATAATTCAATTTATACATCTTTATTTCTCCCTATTTAATTGGTTTTACTATTGCTTCTTTTAGATTAATTGTCGAATTAAATAATCCTCCACATTCTTTCATAAGAGCGCAGCTATTGCATTCATCTCTGTACCTAACTTTATAATCAGAAATACTCTTTAAAGCAAATGCATAAACTCTCTCATCTAACGCACATAATGGAAAATTATATAAATTAACCATTATTCCATTTCTTATTAATTCTACACATGCTTTATAAACATATTCTTTTGTGTCCTCATAATCGACCCATATAATATCTTTATTAATAATTGCATTACCACACATTTCAAGAGACATAATATTAACCATAGTCACATTGGGAATTTCTTCACATATAAATTTTGCTATTTTATCAAGAATCTTATAATTCAATTTTTGTACAACAATTCTAATTTCAACATCTATTCCCCTATTTAATAATTTTTTTATTCCACAAACAGCTTGTACAAAACTATTTGGAGCTCTTGTTATATTATCGTGTAATTCAGACTTGTCTGCATACAATGGTATTCCTACTCTTATGTTTTTGGGAGCTACAGCCTTAAACTTATTTACAAATTCGGTATTCGAAAAGACTCTTCCATTGCTCAATAATAAAAAATCAGTATCTGGTAAATTTATTTTACACTCTCTTATTATTTGAATTAAATTATCTCTTAGTAATCCCGGTTCTCCTCCTGTAATTGTAATATGTCCTGTATCATTTGGTATTGCTCGTATATGGTCTATAATAACATTTATATTTGGTATATCTTTTGTATTTCTGACAGAATCTGCATCGGGACACATTATACAATTGGAATTACATTGATTAGTAACCAAAATATAATTATCTTCGGAATCATCTCTGTAAAGGACTCTAATATTTTTATTATTAATTATTTCTATAACATCAAAGTTGCATAAGCTATCGATATCCTTAACATTATAGCAATAATTATCTATTGATTTTGGATAAGAATCATTCTCAAAAATATAAGCTTTATATCCATTTTCAAATATATTCATATTTTCTTTATTTAATACTTGAATATATTGTTCTTTGTTATCTACATTACCGTTCTTTATTACTTTTCCAATAATATATTCTTGATTTATATTAATTGTTCCATTTAAAATATTTGATTTTCTTTCCATAAATAACCTCTAAAATACAATCTTCAATAAAAAAAATACTATTTCTCCAATTAGAATAAATGGTGCAAATGGCATATGTCTAACAATAGTAATCTTATCATTTCCTTTTGATGTTTTGCTCCATCTTTTGATACTTTCAACTTCATCTTTGGACAACCTAAAGTCTGTAGATTCATCAGTGTATTTAGGTAATCCATTTACTCTAGAATTATAAAATGGTAAAACACTATCAAAAGATAAAATCATTCTTTCTTTCAAGTCATTTACTTTTATAGTCTTATAATTATATTTTTCAGAAATACTTCTAAATATCATTATTAGCGATACTATTAATAATATATGTAAATCAATTGAATTCACATTAATTCCTTCAATAATGAGAATTAAAGTACCACTTATTAATAAAACAACTAAGGCTACTTTTCTTCTATCATTTATTTTTATAATACGATAAAAAAATACCAACAATACTATATTAATAATATATATTAATTCATAATTCTGCATACTAAAATCTGGAAATAGTAAATAAATAATTCTATTAAATACCATTGAAAATAAACAGCCATTAATAAAATCGATAATACTATTTATAATTTCTTTTTTGGTAAATCTCTTGTTTTTTATATTACTAAATTTTTCACTATCAGCAATAAATAATACAATAGTTTCTATCAAAACATAAATAAAAGCAACTGAAAAAACACAAATTAGCAAATACATGCTAGGAAAATAATTATTGCTTCTAACCTCATATAATTCATATGGTATCATAAATATGACCGCAATAAATAATTTTGCATCTCCTGCTCCCCAAATTTTTAAATAAAAAAAAGCAAATGATACTACACATGATATAATGAAATTTATAATAAAATTTCCTATATATGCTTTATCAATTTGCCTAAGAAAAGCAATATATGCTAGAGAACTCATCAGTATTCCTATAGCAATATATTTGTTATATATTTTTTGACTTTTAAAATCAGAAATTGCAGAAAAAGCCCCTAATGATAAAGCAATTAACATTTGTACATATACTAACACTCTAATTATTTTCCTTTCTATCAAACCAATTAATCGCTATATCATTTAGATCAAAATCATCAATTTCACTAAAATGACTATTTTCACTTTCATTATTTTTTGAGTTACAATCAATTGCATTTTCATCTACTTTAATACATGAACTATATAAAGCACGTCCTAGAATTAATTCTCTTATATTTTTTGTTTCTACTGAAATTTCATATCTTAAAGATTCTCTAATACAATCATTTAAGAATTCTTTTATCTCTGTTTCGATATCAGCATTATTATCTATCAATTCTACTAATATTTCTATCTTATTCCATTTTACTTTAGCATTCATATATAATTTTTCTACATAATTAAACATAGCTTTTTTTACTGAAGCCAATGGATATACATTTGCATCTATTTTTATTATTGCTCTATCGCCACTTATTCTGTATGTTGTATTCATATTATCATTCCTTTACTAAATTCTAGGCATACTTCTCGGATCTTGTGGTGTTTGAAAAGTAGGTAATGAAGAATGCACATTACTATGAGCTGCCGGTGCAGAACTACTTGAATGACTTGAATGAGTACCAGCAGAACTACTAACATGGCTCTGATGACTGACGTGACTATAATGTCCACCAGAACTTCCTGATCTATGTGAACTGTGTGACCTATGTGAACTATGCGATCTATGCGCAGCGAAAACATAATTAGAAAATATTAGTCCCGCTACTAGCATTAATGAGCCTATTGTTAATATTTTTCCTCTACTAATATTTCCTTCTTCTTCATATAAAAAATCCGTTAATTTTCTATTAATTTTTGATTTATTTTTTTCACTTTCATTAATATTCATATTACTCTTTTACCCTTTATAACTATTATTTGACCAAGTTCCTGTATATGATTCTCCTGTTGATTTGAAAGTATATGTTCCTGAACCATTAAATTTATTCTCTGAAAAATCTCCTACATATGTATCACCATTAGCAAAAGTATATGTCCCTGAACCTGACATTTGATCGTTTACCCATCCCCCTGTATATACATCACCATTTGAGAATGTCATTGTTCCATCTCCACTTCGTTGTCCATTTGAAAAGTTACCCTCATATACCCCAACCTTTGGTATGGTTAATTTTCCAAATCCATCTATTTGATTATGAATAAAACTTCCTTCATATACATATCCATTTGTAAATTTAAATGTAGCCGATGAATCATGTTTCATACCATCAATAATATCGCCTGTATACGTCCCACTTCCTTCCTCTACAGTAATATCACTTATAATATTACTTTGAGGTTGTGATACTTTTTCACCTTCTTCTTCGTATTCCTGGACAATACTTATATTCTGATTTATTTGATTATTAACCGTATTAGTATCAACATTTGATGACATCCCTAAAGCACCTAAAGTCATTAAGCCAATAGTAGTTCCAACTACTCCAAGTTTTGTTTTATCACTATTACTCCCCATTTTTTCCTCACAACATTTAATATAATAAAAATCAATAAATATATAATTCCTTTATTTCTTATTCTATTTAAATAAATCCCAAAAAGAGAAAGTAGTTTTATGATATACCTTATTCTCTACTGACTTTTTAGGATTTTTAGCAAATCCTACTCCTTTTTTTCCATATAATGGATTAACAGCTTTTTTGGCTTTTCTCTTTATTTTTCCAGTTGTCTTCGCTTTAATACTTTTCTTTAAATTAGGTTTTCTCATTCCAAATTTCATAACAATTACCTACCATTCTAAGATTAAGCACTATCTAAGATTTTCTCTTTTTCACTTTCCAATACATTACATTGTAATTCTATCATATTTCCTTATATAAATCCAATATAAAACAATATAATTAACATTGGCATGTCCTTATTTGGTCAAACTCCTTTGATTTTAACATCCAGACCAAATGTGAATTATACAATTTGTTCTACTGCATTATTTAATGCAACACGAAGGAAAAAATACGAAATAAAAAGTGATTTAAAGTGATTATGGCTACTTTTTAAAGTGGCTAGAAGTAACGAATCCATATTTAAAGGGACTTAAAGTGACGAGAGGTGAAATTCTTTTCAGAAAAAAGAGGTCTACAAAAACATATTTTCAAATCATATTCTTCAATAATACCTTGTACTTTACATAAAATTGTGATATAATGTCCCCAATATGAGTAAAGTCATATGGAATATATTACACTTTCGCTTATTAGTGATTAGTGAGACGGAAATACCTCTATTTTTAGTTTGTCATTTACAATAATTACTAGCAATAAAAAAATGAGGAGGAAAAAACATGGTTGCTTTTATCATCATTATGCTTTGCATCATTGGAACACTTTTGGCATTTGTTGCATGCATTGAATCCTTGATTGACTTTGCCCGAAGTAGAAGACAATATAGAAGCCTAGATGAATTCAAGATGCGTGCTACTTGGTGTGTGGTTTTATTTTTGATCACCGTAATTGGAATTTATGCATGCTTTAAGGCTGAAAGCACGAAATATGAAGAAACATCTCAAACTGATTACAAGGAATTAGTATCCTTAGCCGATAACAGTGAAGTTTCTGGTGAATTCGCTCATCGGTTGTTTTATGTCTATGCCTCCATTGATACAAATGAAGTTTATACATTCTACTATAAACTTGATGATGGGGGATATAAAAGAGGTAAGGTTGATTCAACCATAACAACTATTTATGAGGTAGATGGTGTCACCCCACAAATAAAAGAATACACATTCCAAAAAAAGTATGATCTTAATCCAATTTTGGAGGCTCTTCTAACTGGTGGGAGCTCTAAAGAGGTCTATTACGAAATTTATGTTCCTAAGGGAACTGTTGCGAGATCATACAATTTAGATTTACATTAAAGATTCTAGGAGCTGTAATAAAATATATTTCACCAAGCAATACTGTGTTTAAAGCATAAAGGGGCTGTAAAAAAAAAGTCCTATAGAAAATCGAGATTTGAAAACCAAATCTCGATTTTCTATAGGCTTTTCTTACAACCACCTTTTCTTTTATTTTAAACCCCTTTTATCATTTACTGTATAAATATTCTATTCTTCATCTTTCTTTCCTATATTTTGATTCTCGTCTGTTATAATGGCATCTTTTTTATCTTCATCTTTTTCACTTACCTTTATACTATCTATAATACTTATAAACTTAATAGCATCTCTTTCTTCTTCACTTGCAAATGTATTATATTCATCAGATAATTCTTTTAATTTTTCAAGTCTTATTTTTACATTTTTCAAATCGCCATCTACTACATTAGTTATTTTTTTAATTCCTTTATCATTAAATGTATTTATTCCATCATAAAGTGTATTTGTTCCTTCTCTTAAAGCCTTAGCACCATCTTTTAAATTTCCTACTCCCTTATCTAACGCTTTTACTCCATTATCTAGTGGGGTAATTCCTTCATTTAATAATTTACTCATTTGGCTCTCAATTGTTTTTGTAGCTTCTTTTTTAACTTCATTTGCAACATTATCTGCTACACCATATGCAGTTTCTCCAGATACCTCTACTGCTACAGCTTTTGCTGTTTCTGATGCAACTTCTCCTGCAACTTGTTCTGCTACAGTTCCTGCTGTTTGTTTTGCAACTGTTCCACCTATCTTTTCTGCAACACTTTGAGCAACTCCTCCTGCTACCATTCCTGCCACTTGCCCTGCTGTATTTTTAGCAGTTTCTTCTGCAACACTTCCTACCACTGAATTTGCTACAGTTGTTGCGACATTTTCTGAAACAGAACCTGCAATTTCTTCTACAAAGCTTCCTGCTAAACTATTCACTGCACCTTCTGCTATAGAATTTGCAATTGTTTCTGCTGAAGCTTTTGCTCCAATTCCTACTGCATTTGGCACTACACTTTCTGTAACTTTACTTGCTGCCACTTCTGCAGCAGTATTTGCAGCGGTCGTACTTACGTTTCCTACTATCTCTGTTAATTTTGATTTTGCAGATTCTTTTGCAGAATTTACTGCATTTGCTTTAGCCTGTTCTAAACTAGTATTTAAAGCTGTTTTCATTTCAGCTTTTGCGTTATTAATTGCTGTATTTGCCTGACTATTAGCTTGAGATTCTGCTTCTACTTTTATTCCTGAAAGAACTGAAACTACCATAGCTTTTTCTTCTTCTGTAAGTTCATTATATCCTGCTATAGTGCTAGGATCTATATTAACTGTTATATTTACATCTGATTTCACATCTGGAATGCTTAATTCTCCTACTTCTGCCGTAATACTCTCTAAAGAAGAAGTATCTATATTTGCTGTTGCACTTTGAATTCCTACATCCTTTGCTTCTTGCTTAATAGAATTTAAAACTGAACCCATGCTAGAAGTTCCACTTGATGTTGCACCTTGAATAATAGCATCCATATTTCCTGCTAAAGAACTACTTATTTTTGAAACAAGTTCATTTACAATTCCATCTTTCTTATTATTTATATCTTGAATAGTTCCTGCTTTTGCCGCTAATGCAATATTTGAAACGCTCTCTTTTGCTTTAGCAGTAGCTCCAGCTTTAGCAGCTTCCGCTATATCATCTTTTTTAGCACTTACCATTTCTATCGCACCTTTTGATGCTTCTTCTGCAATTGCTGGTTTCATAGCTTCTATTTGAGTTTTTGCTCCAGCTTCTGCTTTACTTCCAATCAACTCTTTCTTACTATTAATATTATCTTGCGCTCTCTTACCTGCTGCATCTCCTATTTTATTTAACTCTTTACTTACAGTTTGAACAGCAGATTCTGATATTTTCTTTAAAGTAGCTTCATCTAACGCATTAGATTTATCATTTGCTAAAGAATTCACTGAATCTGTAACAACTTTTTTTAGTTCTCCTGTTCCATTTGAAATTTTTTCTGTTCCATCTTTTAATTTTTGTACTCCATCATCAAATTCTATTGTTCCATCAGATAACTTTTTACTTCCATCAACAATTTTGTTCATTCCGCTTTGTAGCTCATTTACACTATCAAATAAATTATCAAATTTGCTAAAATCGAAATCTTCCGTAATAATATTTGGCGTAGAATATGTTAGTATGTTTGAAAACTCAAAATTTGTAGCATCCATTGAAATTTCTAAGCTATCTGGAATATCTATATCTTCGAATTCTGTGCTTAAATCTAAACTTTCTTCTAAACCTGGCATTAATATTCCAACTACAATAGTTCTATCTCCATCATTTACAACTTTTCCAGATTTAGAAACTTCTATATTTTTATTATTTTCTGAGTCTATAATTGTACCTACTGCAACTAAAAATGGTGTATACATTGTTGCAGTATTACCATTTATATTCATAGTTTTTTTAGATTTATTAATATATTTTATATTAATACTAACTCTTCCTGTTTTTCCAGCCAATTCCTCTGGAGAAATTTCTACCCCATCTAATTTATAAGTTATTTTCATATCTAATGGCAATTCTTTTTTAGTATCTTCTTGTTTATTTTCTGTTTCACCATTATTTTCAGTAGTAGTTGTAACAATAGTTTTATACTCTTCGCCGTTTGATTTCATCTTAGAATAAATAGTTTCTTCATTAGTAAAAGCAAATATTGGTAAAGTATAAGTCATCATTGTTCCTAGAATTACTGCCGAAACAATTTTTTTAAGATACCTATTCATATAACTCCCTCCATTCATAATATTTATATTTATATCGTTATAAATGATTTATTTAATTAATTTTCAATCCCCTTCATACCTGAAGTTGTTTTGCAAATTAGTTTATCAAAAACATATAAAAATGCTGGTAAAACTATTACAACTGTGAACATACTTATTATTGCACCTCTAGCCATTAAAGTGCAAAGTGAACCAATCATTTCTAGTTTTGAATATGCTCCAACGCCAAATGTTGCTCCAAAAAAGCAAAGTCCGCTTACAAATATTGAGCTTATTGATGTTCCAAGTGCAAAATCAATTGCGTCTTTCTTATTTTTTCCAGAAATCCTTTCTGTTTTATATTTAGTTGTAATTAAAATTGCATAATCTATTGTAGCACCAAGTTGAATTGTACCTATAACTATAGATGCAATAAAAGGTAAAACCGTATTTGTATAATATGGAATTCCCATATTTATAAATATTGCAAATTCTATTACACATATAAGTATTACCGGCAAACTAATAGATTTTAAGACAATTATCATAATTATAAATATTACTGCAATTGAAACTGTATTTACACTTTTAAAGTCATGATCACTTATTTCAACTAAGTCTTTCATAAGTGGTCCTTCACCAGCAAGTATTGCATTTTCATCATATTGTTTTATAACATTTATTACTTCATCTACTTGGCTGTTTAACTCATCTGTTGCAATTTCATACTTTGAATTTAATATAATCAAACTATATTTATCATTTTCTAGCTTTTCTAAAATTTCATCTGGTATCATCATTTTAGGAATTCCAAGTTTTGAAATTTTAGATAAACTTAAAGTCCATTCAATTCCATCTATATTGTCTACTTTATCTAGCATTTCATTTATTTTTTCATCTGATACATTTTTATCTATAAGAATCATTTCAGTAGATACCATTCCAAATTTATCTTTAAGCTCATTATTAGCTGAAATACTATCTAAGGTTTCTGGAAGAGAACTGTCTAGTTTATAATAAACTTCTGTTTTTTTATAGCCATTATAAGCAAATGGCAAAATTATTATAAATAATATAATTGCTAGTTTATAATGTTTCATTACAAATTCTTTTAAATGTCTAAACTTTGGCATTACTTCTTTATGTTTTGTTTTTTCTATTAAAGTATTAAACTGAAGTATCATAGCTGGTAAAATTGTAACAACGCAAATTACTCCAAAAAATACTCCTTTTGCCATTACTAAACCTATATCTTTTCCTAAAGAAAAACTCATACTACATAATGCCAAAAATCCTGCAATTGTCGTAAGAGAGCTTCCTGCAACAGAGACTAAAGTTTTTGAAATAGCTGTTGCCATTGCCTCATTAATATCAGGTTCATTTTTCTTCTCTCCCATGTAACTATGGTATAGAAATATTGCAAAGTCCATTGTTACACCAAGCTGAAGTACAGCACTTATTGCCTTAGTAATATAAGATGTTTCTCCTAAAAATACATTAGTTCCCATATTATATAGAATTGCAAAGCCAACATTTAGAAGTAAAAGTATCGGTGCGAAATAAGAATCTAAAGCTAGTTGCAAAACTATTAAACAAAGAATAACTGCAATAGCTACATAAATAGTTATTTCTTGGTCTGATAATTCTTTTGTATCTATTAATACTGCAGACATACCACTTATTTTAACTCTTTCATCTGTCATATCTCTTAAAGTTTGAATAGTTTCTAATGTTTCATCAGAAGAAATAGCATCTTTAAAAGTTGCAAGCATTATTGTAGAATTTTCTTTATAAGCAATGTCTTTTATATCATCTGGAAGCATTTCTACAGGGAGCTTATCTCCAATAACATCTGCAGTGCTTAGTACCATTGCAACATTATCAATTTTTCTAATATCTTTTTCTAAATTTAGTATTTCTTCTGAAGGCATATTCTCCAAAATAATAACTGAAAAAGCTCCCATATTAAACTCATCTGATAATATGTTTTCTCCTTTAATAGTTTCTATATTATCTGGTAAATATACTAATATATCATAATTAATTCTTGTTGCTTTTATTCCAATTATAGTTGGAATCATTAGAAGAATAGCAACTATTAAAATAATTTTTCTATATTTGCATATTATCTCACCAAACTTTTTCACTATATCTCATCTCCTTTTTATAGAAACAATATTTTATGACCAACGGTCATTTTTATACCTTCCATATTATAACACCATACTGACCATTAGTCAATGTTTTTTATAAAAATATTGACTAATGGTCATTTTTGTGCAATAATTATAATAGATTTATAAAAATTTGGAGTTTAATTATGGAAAAAGTTGAAGAAGAAAAAAATAAAAAAACAAGACTTTTAGATACAGCCTTTAAACTATTTACAGAAAAAGGGTTAAAAGACACATCGATACAAGATATTGTAGATAATGCAGATGTTGGAAAAGGAACCTTTTATTTATATTTTAAAGACAAATACGAAATTCGCGATATTTTAATTATTAAAAAATCTCAATTATTATTTAATAATGCTTTAAAAGCTTTAAGAAGAAAAAAAGAAATAAACAAATTAGATGACCAAATAATTTTTATTGTAGACCATGTTATAAATACTCTTAAAAGAAATCATATACTTTTAAAGTTTATTTCTAAAAATTTATCTTGGGGAGCTTATAGTCAAACAGTTAATAAAGTATATGAAGATACTGAAAATAATGAAGACGGAATTTATCAATTATTTTTAAAAGGGATTGAAACAAATAATATTAAATTAAAAAATCCAGAAGTAACTCTTTTCATGATAATAGAACTTGTAAGTGCAACATGCTTTAATTCTATTTTATATAAAGAGCCTCTTCCAATCGAAGAATATAAACCATTTTTATATGAAGCAATAAGAAAATTAATAAAAGAATAAAGGGACTGTAAAAAAAGTCCCTTTTTGTCGCTCGTTAAATATTATGTTGATTTATGCTCATTCTTAATTTAGCCATTGATGTTTACATAAATTCGTGGTATAATTCATGGTGATATGTAATTTAATATGTATTCCTTGTTAATACTAGAATCGTCTTTGTTTAGATACGACATTCAAACCAAGATTTTGGAAGGAGAACAACAACATGAGTCACACAAAAAGAGTTTTTATAATTATTTCTTGCATTTTGGGAATAGCTTTTAGCATATTTTTTAATCTTTCATCTCCCGTTGCAGTTGCCTCATACACTGGTGCAATTACATCAAATGATTATAAAGTAATTAAGGAATATGCTATGGAAGTGGCCCAATCATATGCAGAACCTCGGGAAGGCTGGATAGTACAAAAAAGAATAACCGAAGAAGCTTTTATCGTAACTGTAGATGCTCCACTTTACGGAGTAGAAGTAATTTATCCGTTGTCTGAATCACCGATAACAACTATATATGAAAAAATAGACTTAGCGGATAAAATTCAGTATGATAAAGTAACATGTACTGAACATACGTCTGTCAAGTCTCCAGTATTCTACGTTGTTTGTAGTATTGGTTTAGCAGCAATGGTTGGATACACCATATATCTTATTATTTATGAATTACTTTTCACAACAATAATCCACGTAAAAAATCGGAGGTAACACTTGAAAAATAAGCTAAAGATGCACGTTTATTCATTAAGAGAAGCCACAAAAATTTTGTACATTATTTTGGTATTCGCATTTATTGTAATAATCGCTACCAATCCTGACTCCATCTGGGAATATTCTGTACGGCTTGATTTGATATTAATTTGTGCTTTATCAATTATAACTAATATCATAATACTCAGCGATTTTTTATCAATTGTAGCGTATATCATTGTTCTTACAGTAAATGTAGAATATTTTCTACAAAATTTTTATTTTCGCTTCTAAATAATCTGTTTACTTATAAACAAAACAATTATTTAAAAGAGAGACCACTAGTGTATTTAGTAGTCTCTCTTTTAATCTAATAGTCTTAATCCTGCAATTTGAGCTTATCTGTGTCTATCCATCTCTACGTTGAAAACGAGATCCTCGCCTACCTTTGGATCTTTCATAATCTGCTCCGCTGTTTCATCTGAAATCAAAATAGGTATGCAATCTCCATGAACGAAAAGTGCATAAACCAAGTCACAGCATGTCCTGTTTGCATTTATCCGGTCCATTCTACATAGTAAAAACCTTCTACTGTGATCCGTTCTCTCGTGTTTTAATACCAACTTGATATCCATGCACACTGTACAATATCCTCTTCCATCAAACGAGTCTGCGTCAAGTTCCGGTATATAAGTGATACCATTTTCTTCTAAGCTCATTTTTACCTCCTTTAATAAATAATAATTCGATGTCTGCGTTTCCTAAACAAAAATCCCCAAAAAAGGAGTTTTCTAATTAATGTTGGTTATTATTATAACACAGTATTACCAGTCAATCAAGCAATTCAATGTTATCATGATTTCACATTCATCATTTACTATATATTTGCTAATAATATTACATTATTTTTTGATATTTTTTCTTATTCGCTCAATCTCTTTTTGTATTATTTTTTCTCTATATTCTCTTTTTTCCTTAACGCTTTTGCACCAATATTTTAAATTAAGGTAAGCTATCAAATCATATGTTTCTTTTAGCAGCTTTTTTTCATTTATTAGCTTTTTGATATCAAGCGAAGCACTATAAAGATTATCTTTTTCTCTTTTAAAATAATCTCTCACTTCTTTAGGAACCTTTTCAAAAGACTCTTTATCTATTACATTTAAGAAAGCATTAATCTCACTATAAGCTTTTCTAGTATTACTATTTATCATTTTATACCTCTAATTTCTATTTAAAAATCATGACCTTCTATTGCGTTAGCATTATTTCTATTTATTCCTGCCTCAACCGCTTCTCCAGCAGCTACTACTCCTCCTGGAGTTGCATTGCCTTCAGCATCTTGTATTCCAGTTTCTCTTATTCGTTCACTTACTATATCTCTAAATCTTTGCGTGCTTATTACTATTGAACCAGATGTTCCATCACAATAATCCATTTCAATTTCTGTATCTCCATTTGATAGTTCCTCCATTTTACTATCTTTAATTAGTCTTGTTCCTTTTTTCACAAGAAATATTTTATCTGCACTTCCACCTAATGGAGTTGTTTGTTTATCAGTTCTAAAATCAATATCCTCTTCTGCAGATAATTTAAAACTACCATATGGTGCTACTCTATATTCTTTACCTACTTCTAAACTTTCATCTATATCAAAATAAGATTTAAAGCCTTCACTATTTACCATCTTTTTTACGACCATTTGTCTAATAGCTGTACCTGCATCGCTAGCATTAGCATTCTCTCTTGTCGTACTAGCGGCATTATCAATCCCTTGGTTCACTTCTCCCATACTGGCGTCAGTACAATAGTATAAGTCTACAAATGCTGACTCCAATTCACTAAAACTGCATCCTTCCCTTATTATTTCTGCAAGACTTTCACCATGTCCATTCATTATTTCTTCTTGAATACCTTCCAAAGCACTTTTTAATTTTTCTTGTATAGCTCTTAAAGCTTCTACTTTGTTTTTATAATACTCTTTATCCTTATTTTTTCTTTCTTCTCTTTCAATTCTCTTTTTTTCTTCTTTAATTCTTTCTATTTCTCTCTTTTTCGTATTAATTGAAAGATCTTTATATTTTATGTTTTTTGCAAATGGGTCTTTTTCTCTTCCCTGGGCAGCATTCATTTCATCTTCTAATTTACGTTTTTCATCTAATTCTTTTTTTATTTCTTCATCTAATTCTTTTTTTCTTTTGATTAAATCTGCTTTTTTGTTTTTTGTTTGGTTATCTCTATAGTCTACATTTATTAATTCACGAGTATTTTGTACTATTTCACGTTCCAATTGATCTATATCCATTTGAAGACATGCAATCACATCTACTAATAATGGTGGAACCACAACATATGCATCTGCTGGAATTCTTCCTTCGATTAAAATTTGATCTCCATTTGCTTTAGCTAAACTTATAGCTTTCCTATAATTAGCTATTTTTTTATCTCTAGGTATTTTTTCCTTTTTTGGATCATCCTGCTCTCTTGGTACTACTATGGTACCTCTTTCAATCATATCAGTGTCGATCATAACTATTTTTGATTTAGGAGCATTTTCTAATTGACCATTTTTAGGAAGGTGATTTGCATATTTTTCACTAGCAACTAGAATCTTTTTAGTAGTTGGTAAAAATCGAGTTCTTTTTTTACTTGTTATATCATTTATGCAATCCATCCAATTATACCTCCTATCTTCAGGATTCTTAGCTACGATATCAACTTTTTCACCTGTTTCTGGATCTACCAATTCTTTATCTCCAATTGCTCTGTATAAAATCATTTTTTATCCCCCTTTATACATTTTTTTGAAGCTTCTATACTATAATTATAACAGGGTAAATTTGCATTGTAAAATAATAATATATTATGTAAACCATTAGATTTTCTTATAAATACCAAAAAATTCAATTTTTACAAAAAAATGAGAGTCATTCGCTATAGCAAATGACTCTCTTAGAATCAAAAGTAGACAAATTATATATAACTCTATTTAAACTCAATGATACATAGATTTATAACCGACACTACTGTCAATGCTACAAATGAAATAAACTGAATCCAAAACAGTAGCTTATCATTGTAAAGCCGTTTTTTTCGCATTCTAATGCAATAGAAAGCAATGCCCAAAAGCAACACCTGCACAATTGATGAGATTATAAAATATATTCTCATATATCCTCCTCTCCTACTTTTAAATTCTATATGTAAAAAACATATTATGATTATATCACTTTTTGGCTTACTTTTCAAGGGAACTAGCTACTTACTTATGTTAGAATTCTCAATTTCTAAACAATTCATTATAATCGTATCTAGCAAAAATCATATCTTCACCATATTCATTTTCGATTATCAAATTATCATGAATACTTTTTATTGTATTAGCAAGTTCTTTTTTTGTATCCGACACGATTAAAATATATGCAAAATTAGCTCTCGTTGTTCCTAATACTTTAACTTCTTCACCTTCAAAATACTCCTGAATATACAAATCTACATCAGGTAATTCTTTTATTTTTTCGACACCTTTTACTTTTTTTATTTTACCTTTTTTCAAAGGAATTACCAATAAAAAACCATAATTTCCATTAAAATCTGGTTGTTCCAATCGTAAAATATTTTCTTCTTTCGTCATCTTACCGGTTACAGCAAAATTAATAAGCATTTCAATTTGATTGTAACCACAGCATTTTTCAATTAAACGATACGTAGAACCGCCATTTAATCTATATCCGGGTTCATAGATTAAAAATTTACCATCACCGTAGAAGCCTTGTAAAAAAAGTACTCCATTTTTCATTCCTAAACCTTTAATCATGTTTTTTACATTATTATGCGCTGTATCCATATATTCTTTTAAATGCCTTGATGGAAATAGTTGTCCACATCTCATTGGAGCAACCCTTTTGCTTGGATAATAAAAAGTGGTATCTGTAATTGCCGACAGTATTGGAGTCCCATCGATAATAGTATAATACCAGCTCATACCATCCCCTTCAATGTATTTTTCAACTAAAACATTTTTGGTTGGAGAATAGCTTAAAGCTTCTTCAAACGAACTTATAAACTCTTGTTCATTATGACAAATAAATACTCCCCTTGAGCCACTATTATCAACAGGTTTTACTACTACTGGATACTCTATTTGCTTTAAGTCCTCTTGGCTATAATTTTCTTTAATATCGTACTCTGGTATAACAGCTACTCCATACTTTCTACATATGTCTTTAAATTTTTCTTTATTAGTGCATAACATAAATTGCTCTAGATTTCCATAGCATGGCAATCCAGCTTTTTTACATATTTCATAATAGTATTCTAAATAAGAATCTGTGAATCCAGTTATTACACCAGAGATATTTTCCTCTTTTATCATTTTTACGACTTCATCTATATCCGCTAAGCTAATCATATAGTACTTATCTGCTACTTTTTTTGCTGGTGACCTTTCTAAATCATAATAATCTGTCACTATAGTATAATATCCAAGTTCTTTAGCTTTATTAACTACATCTATTAAACTAAATATTCCACCCAAAAATAGTATTTTTTTCTTTTCCACAAATTTACCTCCTTGATAATTAAATTCAAATCTTCTTCCATACCACACTTCCAATTTTATATATGTTATCACATTTATTTTGAAAAATCACACTTTTTCATATCTTTCACATCATTGAATAATAATACTATTTATGATATAAAAATATATGTGAAGTCATTAATTTGAAAGGAATTGTGCGTAATGGATAGATTAAAAAGTATTACCATTTCTTTAACTAAATATTTATTAATAATCATTTCAATTGTTTTATTTATTATAGGAATTCTGTCTATATTCATTACCGCTAGATTAGATAATACATTTTTTCATCAATCTGAAAATACAATATATGAATTTTCATTTGGCATTATACCATTGATAGTTGCTATTTTTATAACAATCATAACTTACATATTCAATAAAAAAATCTTCAAAAAAATCAATCACAACATTTTACTCACCATACTACTTGTACTGTGTACCATTATTTTTGCCATTTGGGTGCATGTTTTGAAGCTATATCCAATTTCTGATCAAAAAATGATTTATGACATGGCTGTTGATTTTAACAAAAACCACAATCTTAACAATCATCTGGTTTTTGGCCAATATTTATACTTATATCCTTTTCAAATAGGACTAGTTTTACTTGTATCTCACATTTTTAAAATACTTGGAGAGAATTATTTATACATAGAATATTTAAATGTAATTTGTTCAATTGTCAATATGTTTTTACTTTACCGAATATCTCAAACTATTTTTGAAAAAAAAGAACAAAAAGCTCTTATTATTTTGGAAGCACTATTCTCATTCTATTGGATGTTTTTCAATGAGCATTTTTATGGTAATATAATTGGCCTTACATTTGCACTACTTTCAGCTTACACAATATTATTATTTACTAAAAATAATCGTTACCGCTATTTGTTACTTTCAGCCGTCACTATTGCTTTATCAATAATAATAAAGAAGAATTATTCCATTTTTCTATGTGGCATAATAATTTACTTACTTTTTGAAAAAATAATAAAAAAGCAAAATCCTCTAAAAGTTTTAATCATTTTTATAGCAATATACTGTGCTATAAATCTTGGATTTAAGCTTACAGTTAAGTATTTATACAAAATAGATTTACCAGAAGGCCTTCCTATGATTACATATGTATATATGGGAATGAGCGAACCAGTGGATAAAGCCCCTGGATGGTATTCTGACGTACCTAAAACTATACACGACCAAAATGCTGGCAACAATGCCTCTATTATTAACTCGACTAAAAAATTGATTGGAGATAGAATTATATACTTTGCCAAAAATCCTGGAGATTTTGTCTCTTACTTTTCACAAAAGTTCGCATCAACATGGTTAAATCCAACGTTTCAAACTATTTGGTGTTCTATTCCAGGAAATCGTTATAGGCTTGATGAAGACTACGCACATTATTTAGGATATCATGAAAAAATACTTAGCATCGTAGGTGGAGACCTATATAAAATAGAAGAAAAATATTTTGATGCTTTAGAAATAGTAATTTTTGTTTTTTCCGGAATGTCATTATTTTCAACCGCATATAGAATAAATGGCAATAATAAAATGGATAATGATAATAATATAAGTAATGATACAAATGAGATTAATATGAGTCTATTTCTTCTACCACTAATTTTTATAGGCGGACTTGCCTTTCATTTAATATGGGAAACAAAAGCAATATACGTTATTCAATACTATTATTTACTATTACCATATGCTGCAGATGGAAAAAAACTTAAGCAATGAAC
>Ga0247611_10002434_pt1 | contig 30067 bp, 20 predicted proteins | sample 177DNAGHGhighgp2_FD_192422 | JGI IMG/M metagenome (GOLD analysis project Ga0247611, IMG submission 192422) | Sheep rumen microbial communities from Palmerston North, Manawatu-Wanganui, New Zealand - 1770 DNA GHGhigh gp2 | ecosystem: Host-associated > Mammals > Digestive system > Stomach > Rumen... | reverse complement strand
GGGGCGGGGGACGGCGCGGGGGGGGTCGGGGGGGGGGGGGGGGGGGCGGGGGGGGGGGGGGAGGGGGGGGGCGGCGGGGGCGGCGGGGGCAGCGGGGTCGACGGAGGCGGCGGGGGCCACGGAGGCGGCGGGGGCCACGGAGGCGGCGGGAGCCACAGAGGCGGCGGGGGCCACTGGGGCGGCGGGGGCCTCGGAGGCGGCGGGAGCATCGGAGGCGGAAGCTACCGGAGTGGCAGCGTAAGCGGAAACGGCGAGCACCGCCGCGGCGAGAAGGACAAAAACCTTTTTCATATAATGCAAAGATACAATTTAATTCTCCCCTGCCAAACTTTCAATCATCGAGTCCAGCAACGGATACACCTGCGAACTTGGTGCTACTGCGTTATTGGTGAGGAGGCTGAATACTATGGTTTCCTCGGCCTTTCCGGACGACGGCAGGATGTAGCCACTGAAACAGCGTACTCCGTTCATGCTGCCGCTCTTCATGAGGATGCGGTGGCGGAGCGCCCAGGGGCGTTTGGGGAGACGGTTTTCAAGGGTCGTCTTTGGTTCGCCGGCGAAGGGCAGCGAGGCCATGAAAGCCTTGCGCACGCGGCTGCGGTACATCCCCTTCAGGAAGCTGACCATGAATTCCGGGGAGACGTAATTCTTGCGCGAGAGGCCGCTACCGTCGGCAAAGCGCATCTGTCCGCTTGCGGACATTAGGCCGATGGGCGACAGGGCCTTCCGGAGGGCGACGATGGAAGACGGGTAGTCGTCTCCGTCGCCCCGAAGCCTGCCGAGCGTTTTCAGCAGAGTTTCGGCTATGAAGTTGTCGGACTGGCAGTTGGCGATGCGGACGAGGTCGCGGAGCGGCAGGGACGGCACGGTGCCGAGGATCAGCAGGGAATCGAGAGGGAGGGGTTGTGCACGGTTAGGGCCGATATCGTGCATAACCACGGGTGCCGACGGTGGGGTTGTGCACGATTCAGCGGGATTTTGTGCACGACCCTCCAGCCATTCGCGGAAGTGCAGCGCGGCGGTGGAGGGGCTGTCAGGGAGGCTGTCGCCCATCTTTCCGCGCCAGGTGAGGCCGGCCGGGACGACGCCGTCGCGGGTGCGCAGATCCTCAACGTTCCAGTCGGGATGCGGCTGCGGCTCGGAGAACCAGCTGCCGTCGCCCAGAATATCGCCTTCTATGCGGCGTATGCCGCTGTCGGCCAGAACCTTGCTCCAACGGCAGAAGGTCTCGTCCGGGCTGGGGAGGTACGGGAAGAGTTCGCCAATGAGAGGGTCGCCGCCGCCTATTATATATAGGTTGCCGTGGAGGGTGCTGTCGGGGGCGGCGGGAACCGAGGCTGCGTCGGTGGCGAAGGTGGTGGAGTAGCGGAAGTTTTCGCCGAGCGACAGCAGGGCCGCGCCGGTGGTGATGAGTTTCAGGTTCGACGCTGGCACCAGGCGACGCTGCGGGTTCAGGCAGACAAGGGTGTCGCCCCGAAGATTGACCGCCAGAAAACCCCAGACGCTGCCGGAAAGGGGGCCGTCGGCATCGGCCTGCTCGGCCAGACGCTGAGTGGCGGTGCGGGGGCGCGACCTGCCCGGCTGCAGGGCGGACGGGGCGGCAAGGCTAGACAAAGATGCTGCTGACAACAGAATTGCCAGCAGCATGATTCTTTTAGCGTATCTCATCAGTTCTCGGTGATGAGCAGGTTCCTGATTTCCCAGGTACCGGCGAGGGAACTTGTGGACGTGTAGTCGAACGCAAGCCGGAAGTTCGCCGTGAGGTAGTCGGCCGGGATATCTATCGAAGTGCGGATATAGACGTAACGGCCGGAGGGATAGTAGTTGATGGTAGCGGGAACCCAGTTGGCTCCACCATCCTTCGAGATATATGCCTTACAGTAAGTGGCCATCAGGGCAGCATCCATATAGTTGCTTGCGTGATAGAAGGTAATCGTGGCGCCTGCCGATGCCGACAGGTCGATTTCCTTGGAGACCAGGCGCGAATGCGAGGCATAGTTGGCACGGTGATAGTTAGTCACGAGGGAGCCTCCCGACTCTTCCTGTGTGGGCGGAACGATGGAACCGTTACCTGATGCAAAGACTCCGTACTCGTTGAAATCGTTGCTTGGGTTGTAGTACGGTGCCCATACGTAACGGATGTTGTCCGTAGCATACACGAAGGTGTAAGTATGGAAGAGTTCGGTAACGTCATTACCTTCGTTGTAGGTGGCCCCGTCAGTAACTATACGAATACCGCCCTTCGCCGGATCGTCGCTGTAGTCTCCCATAGTGGATCCAAGGAAGGTCTCATTGTGATAGACGGTTCCGGAAACCGGATGCGAAGATACCACGTTAAGGTCGTAGCTGAGCTCGCGGGTCATCACCACATTGCTGGAGCCATCGCGAACGGTTGCCGTTGCCGTTATCTTGACAGTACCTGCCGAAGTGCCCTTGATGGTTACATAACCGTTGGTTTCGGCATTGGTCTCGTCCACAGTCACGGCACCGCCGTCGGTAGAAGAGGTGCTGTAGGCGATGGAAACGGTGTAACCGGCTGCCACAGAGGTCTCGACTATCGGGGCATGTATACCCGCGGTATTGCCTGCGGCAACAGTCTTGAGTACGTAAGTAGGCTCGTGGTTCCAGGCCATCTGGAGGTTGCAGAGAGCACCGGATGTAACATTTACCGTATAGGACGCCGAGGCGGCAGTATAGCTGCCGGTAGCGGCCACGGAAGCAGTTATGACGGCTGTGCCGGCTGCACGGCCGGTAACCTTGCCGCTCGCATCCACAGTTGCAACGCTGGGATTGGACGAAGTATAGGTGATCTCCCCGTCGGAATTGGCAGTAGCGGGAACGGTTACAGAACCGTCTACCGCAACCTGAACGCCGTAATACGGGAAACTGACCTTACCAGCTATCTTTTCGTTGAGGAAAGAATCCTTGTTGGTGTAGTCGTTCTCAATATCGTCGTAGGGGTAGAAGTAATTATTCTCTTCGTCCGGAACCACCCAAACAGTAGTGGCGCTTGCCTCGACAAGGCTCTTGAAGTAACACGAGAAGGTCTTGATACCGTTTACATCGGACGGGGCGGAGCTGTATTCCTGCCAGCTGAGTATACGGCGATAGCAATAGGTGTTGCCTGTCCTTCCGGGAATCTTCGACGGTCCGGTGACAACGGAGAGCGATTCCACAGCCCCGTCAGCCAGAGCCTTGGGATACAGGGTGTTCGATTCCTGTTCGATGTAGAAGTACATCGGGAAGCGGAACTCCGTGAAACCGGAAGGTATGGAGAATTTGAGCTCGCACTCAGTGTTTTCGGTCCCTTCCACAACATCCTGCATATCCACGGTGAGAGTCATCGGGCGGCGTATGGTGAGGTTTACGGTACGAGTAAGGCCCGAGGCGTTGTAGAACACTATAGGCTGCTTCCAGACTTCACCGGGGTGGAGATTTGCGGGGTTTGCAATAGTTACGACAACCTTCCTCCAACCTGCATAGGATCCGCTGGTCTCGTTGGTGGCGGAAATCGCCATATTGAGAGTATCGGAAACGATGTATTCACCACTGGTAGGCTCAAGCATGCGACGGTAGATATGAGCGTTGTCGTCCGTGGAGAAATCTGCTCCTGTGGCGCTCTTTACGTACATTGTGAAGGATGTGCCTTCAGTGATGAGCACGTCGGTCTTGCTTACATACAGACGGCTGTCGTCAAGAGCGATGTTGGTGAGCTCCTGGGCCATAGTAGAGCCCTCGAAGTTATTGAGTGCGATACTGTTCACGGCATCGTATACCGTTTCGCTGCCCTTGCCGGTAACGCCGGTAATCTTGAGCGTGTAGCAGAAATTGCGAAGGATGTTGTAGTACTCGTTGCCGTGTTCTCCGGGATAGACGAAATCGGCCTTGTAATAATAGACCGGGTCGGAAGACGTTACGGTACCGCTCGCACGCCAGCGTCCCTTGATGATGATGAAGGGGTTCCTGTCGGGGCGATAGGAGCATTCGTAGAGATAATCCGAAGAGCCCGCATCGATCCAGATGTCATTGGCGTCCATGGTGTCTCCCGAAGTGGTATAATATGCGCTCCAGTCGTTATACTGAATCACAGGAGGCATGAAACCGGTGTAAAGGTCGGTATTGGTAAGCCAGGTATATGCTTCGTTGCGATGCAGACTGTCGGCCAGCTCGTAGTTGGCATAACGGTCGAAATTAATCTGCAATTCACCGTTCACCGTGACATAGTCGTTGGTGTTCGTATTGAAGGGAGCTATGGTACCGTAAACAGGGGTGTCCATAACCTTGAAGCCCAAAATCTCGAAATTGGTCACCGAAGGATCCAGCATCACCTTCACCTTAGCGAAGTTGCGTATCATCTTGATTCCCTTCATTTTGGTGGAGTTGGTTATGGACTTGAACTTTCTGCGGGCCCAGTAGGCCAGACCGGCGTCGGTGGTAGTCAGATAACGCACGAAGGTGGCTTCGTCCATGAGGTTCATCTCCATGTTCTCGAAGCTTTCGATCGCCTTGGTGGTCGCAATGAAGTGGACATAACGTTCACCTGCGGAAACCGTAGTAAGGGAGTCCACATGGAAATATGTGAGGTAATTCTCGGCCTCAGTGCCACAGTTGAAACCTGCATCCACGGCAGTGGGGTGCGACTGCGTGCCGGGCTTAGCCTTGCGTATTTCATAAAGGATGTCGCCCGAATTGAACACGGCAAGATAGAGGAACTTCACCGTAGGTGCTTCCTCCCCCATCTTAGCTCCCCTGGTAGCAATCCAGCTGCCCTTGTCCTGGGCGAATGGAAGACGCAGGCTGCCGTCGAGAGTTACATACTCGCCGTCCACCACTTCCTTGGCATCCTTGTGTTCAAGGTAGTTCTCCTCCTTCACGCAGGAAGGAGCGAGCAGCAACGCGAGAAGCGCTAATACTATAGGATATATCGCAAATGTCTTTTTCATAGCTTATCTCTGTGTTGCGTTGCCCGCTGAGTCATAGTCGTAGATATGACCGTTAGGGTGGTAAACATTAGTGGTGGAAGGTTCGTCGCCCCAGTACCAGAGGTCGTAGACGAAACGAACCGATTCTTTAGAGGACCCTCCGTCCTTTAGCGATATGGAAGCTCCTGAACCTGAAATTGTCATCAGCCTGCCGCTTCCGGACCAATAATCCGATCCCGATACATAGAGTTCTGGAATAGTGTTGTCCAATTGACGGGCAACGATGAACGCCATTTCCGCCTCTGTCGGAATCCTCCAACGTCCGGCAGGATATCCAGCTTCCTGATAGACCGCCGCTCGACTTACCGCCTGGTCAAACGTGGGCAGGTTCGTGGTAAGCATAGAATTAAGTGCGGAAGACACAAGGAATCTGGGTGCTACAATATTCTGGTCGTCCAAGTCTTGTGAGGTCATCAGAATCTTTAGCGGTGATTCCCAAGATGCAGTTGCGCCCTGATTCGTGCCATTATAGTACAGGTAAGGATGCAGGCTCCAGGATGAGTTATACACCTCTTCACTGGTCTTTCTTGGGTCGCCGATACGGTATTCAGGATTGTAACTTCTTCCTCCGTAGGTGTAACTATACGTGTTGTTGGTAGAGTTAAACGACGATATGCGGATCTCGGTGGTATAGAATGTGGTGATACCGGTACCACCTTCTCCCTTGTAGATGGTTGCCCCGTACTCATTAGACGGTGAAGGCATGGTCACTGCGGCAGCGCCATTGGTGGATTTTGGATCTCTATAAACAGTCTTTCTGTCATTCGTAGTCCAGGAATTACCGAAAGGAGAGTTTGCGACTCGAGCAAAATAGCCGTTCACGAAAACATCTCCCGATTTCGCAAGACGTTCAAGTGAGATGGAAGGATTCTGCGTGATGATTATATCCTGCGTGCAGTTGTCTTCGTTCTTGATGGTGGCATAAATAGTCCACTGCGAATAAACTCCGGAAAGAGAATGCGTTACCGTGATAAGACCAGGAGTGGCCATACTGTAGGAAATGGTGCTTCCGTTAGCAGTAATTGAGCCCTCTTCCGTGGTTTTGGTACCGGTAGAACTATTGAACTGGACAGAATCCTTAGGATTCACCTTGCTGTTGTCGTAAAATACCACCTTGCGGAAATAGATACTTTGCAGGGGTGAGCTGGAAACATAGGTAAACTTGGCGGTTTCTTCGTTGTTCAGCGTCACTTCCGGTTCGTCGACCACGAGGTATTTATAGGTTATGAGCTGACCGGGGACAAGACCCTGGCCGGCATCGGCGCTTTCCTCGAACCACGGAATAATCTCGTAGTCGCACTCGGGAATGACAACGATTTCCTCCTTGTCGGCTCCGCCCAGCGAATGGACGGCCACGAATGTGCGGTAGCAGGTGTTGCGCTTAAAGTCCAGGGTACCCACATTGGGGCTGAGCTGATACTTTTTCCAGATGTAGCTGTCACCTCCTTCGGCAATCCACGCAATACGGAACACCACGGTGGTCGCATTGTCGCTAAGGTCGCTCCATGCACATGGATAAGAGTAGAACGGCACGTGGGTATAGCGGTATTTTCCGTAACCCGGAATGGTATCGTTTACCGCGATCTCGCCCATATTACGGGAGCCATAGGAAACGTAGTCAGACAGCTGCACTGTGTAGTTTCCGTCCACTTTACCACGCTTTACGGCATTGTACATCGTTATATCCACTCCCGCGCTGAGAACCGGATACCAGGAATGGTTTTCCTCGTCGAGAAAAACATCGGGGATGTTGAGGTAGAACTGTACCTTGGCGCAGGAGCGCGATACTTTTACGCGCCCTTTGCCGGTACGGTTTTCACCTACAGTGGTAAGAGTGACTGTGCCGGGAGAGTCGGCGCTCATCACGAAACTGCCCTGTACCGTCTGTGCGGTGAAGTCGTTCTCCACCACGAGGTTTTTCAGGGTATTTATGTCGGTTCCTGAGGATCCATAGCTCAAAGGAGCATTGCAGATTACATAGAACTGGCAAGTGCCGGAATTTGCGTTTCCGAACATCTTTATGGCGTCGGCATCAGTGAAGAATACCTTGACCTTATACACCGTGCTGTCGCCTTCTGCAACCGCATCGGCACCACGACCGAGGGCCATGAACACAGCGTTGGAACCGGTGGCACCGTTTGGATAGAAGAAGCAGTCAACGGTTTCCACGAGATTCTCGTTGTAGGTATCGTCTCCCCGGAGAGAAGCCTTGGACCCAAGCGAAGGACGCAGGCCTCCAAGGGTGAGCTCGATGCAATGATCGGGAATATCCTTGGTCGACAAGTACTCCATGCGCGAACAGCCTGCCCACAGCAGGAGCGGGAGAATCAGGGTAAGTATAATCTTCGTTCCTTTCATCTTAGTTGGCATTTTGTACAATGTTCCACTCAGTAACACCCCTCGCATTCACAAGGTTGAGAGCCACCGTGGCATCGCCAGCGGCGTCGATATAGTAGATTCTCAGCTTCGCGCTGTTGGTGACGGTAGACTCGGAGTCAACCGCCTTCACATAGATAACGTTCATAACCGCCGGGTCTATCGCGTGACGGATAGACGAGACCTTGGTCACGCCGTCGGCTTCGTAGAGCCAGTTGCCGTTTTCATCAGTAAATCCGAAGGCTCCGGGAGCCGAACCGCCGGTGGGCACCAATGAAGCCTGCCACGAAGCATATTTTCCAGCACCCAGCTTGAAGTAGAATTTACCCATACGGTTGTTGATATACACATTCTCACCGTCGGCATAATCGATATATGCGGAGTCGTAGGTGAGAGCCTGCGTAACTTCGTTTACTGATGCATTGTAGTCGAAATCGAAATCGTAAAGATCCCAGGGACGGGGCACTACTTCGAGATCCATCGCATCACCCGCAACAATCAGGTTGATGTCATAAACACGGCCGCCAAGCAGGGAGGTAACTATCTCGCCCTCGAGATGGGGAGCGGTGTCGTCATTGTAATTAACCGTGGCACCGGTAAGGGACGAACTGGTAATAGTCCAGTCACCTTCGGTGTCGTCGGTCCAAGTATTACCCCAGGAAGGATTGTTCCAGTCGCCCCAGCTGCTCCATTCTCCAAAGTCGGCGGAGAAGGTATAGCTTGATGCATTACCCGCATTGTAACTAGCGAAAGCATCCTGCCAGGAACTATTTCTATCTCTTGATGATCTGACCGTAAGATTATCGGAGTTGCGAGTGCGCTGACGGGTACGCGAAACTATACGAGTCTGTTTCTGGATAACCTCGCGTGTTTGATTTGCAGTGAGCGTACCGTTCACGTTAAGCTTATGATAGTCGATGGTAACGGCAATACGGTCACCGACGGAAGACTCACGTGGGATGGCATAGAGGTAGTATCCCGACATCATGTCAGAAGCCGTTTCGGTGATTCCGGTGTAAGTAGTGAAATTGCTCTGAACAGTGGATGCGTCGACATAACGAAGCGACTGCGAAAGAACGTTGCTACCACTGAGCACATACTCCGGATCAGCACCGTTGAACTTTTCCACATTAGTCCACAGAGGAGAGTAGGATACGGTGTTATTCAACACCAAAGTGCCTTTCTTATTGAAACCTTTAAGCGTAACACTTTCCACCAGGTAACGCTGACCACTCACTGAATAAATTGCTCCAGTGGAGGTTTCAGTCCTTATGCGATAGCGGGTTTGAATGTAACTTTCGGTCTCTGTCTGAGTTTGGACCGCATGATAATAACGGATGTAGTATCCGTCAGAGTAAGAGTAGCCCGCAGAGGTATAGAAACCAGGGCTGTTATACTGAACTGGAGCCGTTGTTACAGGATCGCCAACATCGTTAGTGATCGGTCCGTCCTCCGGCTCTCCGGCTGTTCCATTGCTACCAGTGGTAGTACCGCCCGAAGTCATGTTTCGAATCTCACCCGGAAGCGAACCCATAATATTGAGTTTTACCTTTGCGGTGGCGTGACGGAAGTGGAAGTCCACGGTGCCGGCCGGATCGAAGTCGTTCTTCTCCACGTTGCGCTGCGGGTCGCCTGCGGTGTTCACACCCCAAAGCAGGTCGCGTTGTTTTTCAAGTTCGCTGGTGCTGAGGCTCTGGGCTACGTAGTTGTCGTACTGTATTGAGGGAACCTTGCCGTCGTAGGCCACGACGCCGTTCCAGGTATCCCAGGGAGCGTAAGCGAAGAGAGTAAGGTTCTCGCCGTTAGTAGCGGGCCAGAATTCGGCATAGCCGGTGTTGGTCCAGGCACCTGCCGTATAAGAGAACTTTCGGTTGTTCAGAACAAGACCGAACTTGGTGTAGGCGGAGGAATCGGTTGCCGCAGAATACTCTTCCTCGCCAGTATAGAATGCATATACGCCGAAGCCGCGGCTCTGCAGCTCGGAATTGTCGATAGCGGTGATATCCGAAACGGCACGGCTGATCGGAGCCCAGTCCGCATCCATAACCGGTACGGCGCGAATGGGCACGTCGCTGAGAGTGTATTTCACTCCCGGCGTCGGTACCAGGCCCTCCTTGCGGCAGGAGAGGGCCAGCGTCGCCACTGCAAGCAGCAGGATTATATGGCGTATAATCTTCATGATCAAAAACGTTAATTATTCATTATAACGTCGTCGCTGGCATCGAGCCAATCCACCACGTCGGCGGTGACATGAATCTGGTCGACATTAAGCGTAATGTTATATGTATATATCCTTCCGGCCTCCCATCCATACACCGAAGTGGTGGTAAGAGGAGCGGTAAGGGTGTTGTCCTTGTATTCGTAGTATTCCCCGGTGGATCCCTTCTTTCGGATAACGTCGAAGCACACCTCAACCCTTTCGGAATTGGAGAACTCGTGAGGAATGGTGAGCAGGAACTGTTCCACGTCCCAGGTATCCGTGTCGGCATCGTAACACACGCCGGCCTTGATTCCGGATGTACGGTTGGGGCGGGTGGGCACCAGGGTGTTGGTGGGCCAGGTGGGAACGACAGTAGTACGTCCCGTAGCAGTGGTACTGGAGAAGTCGGGCACCGGGATGCACTGGCCGTAAACGGGCACTCCGCTGAAGATGATGTATTTGATGTCCACCGTTATATCGTCGTTGTTACCGGTATCGAAGGCCACGCTCTTCACTCGCACCTGGCTGAGTGCATGATGGAAGAAGAACTTCACCGTGCCGGCATTGTCGGTAACGCTGGTTTCGGTGCCGATAGTGAGGCCATGCGTGTGGTCAGTATCCCAGAGGGCCTTGCTCTGCTCGAGGCAGAGATCGGACACGCAGAAGTCGATCTGGTCTTCCGATTTTTCGGGAACCACGTAGTAGAATCCCACCATGCCCTCACGCTTCGACTGGGTGTCGAGGAAGGGTTCCACTATGGTGCTGGTGCTGGCGCTTCCGCTGGTATTGAGCGCATTCCAAGGATAGTAGGCTATGAAGGAAATGCGATCAAGCGGATTCTTGGGCCAGTAGCGGTCGTTGGTATAGTCGTAGGAATAGCTGCCGCCACCCTCGTCGGTAATGGTGACCTGCTCGTTGTAGAAGAGGTTGGGGGCGTTATAAACGCCGACACCATGCTGCCACTCTCCGTGATTACCATTATCCTGCGGATGGAAGTATCCGAACACGCCCATGGAGGTGCCGTCGTTCAGATGCCTTTCGGTCCCGGTTTCGGTGGGGTTGCCAATGAAGTAGTCGGGATTTGCACGGGTGGCCGGAGCGGAAGACGGACCGGAGTACAGAGTGCGACGGGTATACCATGAGAAGCTCACGGGATAATCGGACTCGTCATACTTCGGGAAACCGGAGCCTTCGTACTTCTCCACCTTGAGGCACGATACGAGTGTCAAGGCGGCTGCGACGATTATGAGGATGCTCTTCTTCATGGCTATTCAGGTACTGATATATTACTTGCGCCCACGCTCCAGTCGTCCATGCTGTCTACGACCTCTTCAAACTCTATGCGCTCGAAGCCGGCGCGAATCTTATAGATGTAGTGGTGACCGGGCTCCCAGGCGGAAATCCCTGCAGGAGTCGTGCCATTAGCCTGGGTTGCGTCCTTAAGTGCCACACTACCGCTATTGCCTTTGTAGACGATAGGCTCCGGATGGCCAGGGTCGGACGACTCGAAGGTGATGTCGTAATTGATGGTGAGGGTGGCGTTGTTCGCAATGGTCTGCGGCATGAGGAGCATGGAACAGATGGTGGAACTGCTCACGGTGACGTCGTTCACGCTGAATGTCGCAACGTCGGTCTGATTGGTCCAAGTGCGGTTTTCGACATCGGTGCAGACGCCAGTCCACTTGATATTGGAGACACTCATCGAGTTGATCACGGCACCCGTACCTTCGATGATCTGGAATTCCACCCAGCTGAGGGCGTGGCGGAAGTTGAACTGAACGGTACCCGGAGTGGGAGTGCAGTTATCGTATGTCTTGTTCTTATTGGCGAAGCCATCGAACAGCAGGTCGATCTGATCGTCCGGATTCGAAGGAACGGTGTACTTCACATACGGCAGGCCGGTCGAAGACTTGGTATAGGCGGAAGTGCAGGCCTCGTTCGAATAGAACTTCACCAGGCCGGAGTTGTCGGCATTGTAGGCGACGTAGGGGTAATAGGCCCAGAAGGAGATGGTGTTCTCCTCGTTGGCGGGCCAGTAGCGCACCGAACTGTAGTTGTAGTCGCCCTCGAAGAATTCGACCTTCTGGTCGAACATGAAGCCCGGGGTACGGCTGGCGCTCCATGTGGCCGGAGTGCCAGTGCCGACGGTACCCTCCTGGAAGTACGCGAACACGCCAAAGGTGCAGCTGTCGGGCAGAGAGGTTCCGGAGACGAAGCTGCCGGCGTCGACCCTGCTGACGGGCCTCGGAGAGTAGCTGCTGAACGACAGCGGGATGTCCGAGAACGCGCGGCCTCCCATCTCCACCTTGGCGCAGGATGCCAGAAGCATCGCAGCCAGTGCGAGAATTGTTGCGGCGTATTTGGTACTTACATTCATGTTCTTTCTTTTTTCTGGGACCCCGACGGGCGGTCAGGCCCGCCGAGGCAAGTATGAATGGTTAGTTCATGGTGTGTGCTTAGTTGACGTTGAAGTAACCGTTGGTCTCAGGATCCCAACCCTCGGTGACAGCACCGGTGAAGAGGATCTGCTTCGGGCCGATGGTCAGAGTGTAGGTGATGGATGCATTCTTCGCCCAGTCAAGATCCAATGCAGCAGCGGGGGCGCTGATGTTATCAGTGGTCTTGAGGTCGGTGTCGAAGTAGAGAGCCTTGCTGTTGTGAGTGGTCACGCCGTTGGTGATGACATCCCATTCAACAAGAACGTACTGCGGCTTGTTGGAAAGGTTCGTAGTAATGTGGGGAGTGGCGCTGAATTCAGGCTCAATCATTGCCTGAGGAACCATCAGGAAGATGTCGGCGGGCTTGTTGGTTGCGGGAGCTGCAGTAGCGCTGAGCTCGAAGTTGTTGATGTCGGCTCCGTTCACAAACACCTCGTAAGGAACTGCGGAAGGAGTGGCCTGAGCGCTCCATACGGTGCTGGTAGCAGTGCCGTTGAAGCTGGAGGTCAGAGTACCGGTGGTGAGAGCGTTGTAAACCTTCACATCGGTAACCTTGATGGTGGTGTTGGCATCATCAACAACAGCCTGGGTGGTCTTGAACTTGAACTGCACGCGGGTAAGCTGGTGCCTGAAGTTGAGGGCCACGGTGCCGTCGGTACCACTGTTGGTGTTGTCGTAGGTCTGATCTTTCACGACATCAGCGACCATGAAGTCAACCATGGTGGCGGCAGTAGCCTGAGCGGTGAAGCTGTAGGCACCGAGTCCGGAAGCAGGAGCGGTAATACCGGTAGCGTTGGAGGGATAGTAAGCAGCGAAGTGCAGATAGTCCGGAGCGTCACCGGTGGGCCAGTAACGTGCACCGTCGGGATAACCGTTGGCGTTACCGTTGGCGTCTCCGCCATCCTGATAGGTAACAGTGTACCATGCGGCCGGGTTGCCGAAGTAGTCATTACCATTGGTTCCGTTGAAAGAGGTGCCGTTTGCTGTGTACCAGCCCCAAACCTTGAACTGAGCGTTGGGAACGAGAGTGGTGCTCTCAACATAGTTAGCGGCAGCAGCCTTGGCAAGAGCCTTGGGAGCGTAGTTGGAGAAGCCGATGATGTGCTGCTCATCGTTCACATTGGAGATGGTCTCAACCTTTGCGCAGGAGGCAAGGGTGAGGGCAGCCGCAGCTGCGATAACAAAATACTTTTTCATAACGCGTTTAGAAATATTGTTTGTTAATTTTTTGATTTGTTTTTGTTTCATTTTTGTTTTTCGGACCCCGCCGGGCGGTCAGGCCCGACGAGGCGGGTGTATGAATGGTTAGTTCATGGTGTGTTTACTGTGCATTGAAGTAGCCGTTCTGCTCGGTAGCCCAGTCGTCAACAGTTGCGGTGAACCAGATGGGCTTAGGACCGATGGTGATGGTATAGGTGATGAAATCGTTCCTATTCCACTGAATTGCAGATCCCAGCGGGGTATCGTTGGTATCGCTGACCTTAAGGTCGCTGTAGAAGGAGAGAGATGCGGTGTTCGGAGTGATGGAGAGAAGGCCGTTGGTGCCAACGTTGGTCTCGCTTGCGTGGTTGCTTGCGTTCTCAGCGGTGTCGAATACCTTCACGTTCCAGGTAACATTGAGCTTCTGAGTATCGGCTGCAATGGTCTGGGGAACCATCAGGAAGATGTCGGCGTCGGCCACAGTGGAAGCGCTCTCGGTGAGGGCGATACCGCTACCGCTTTCGGGATCGACAGCGTTGAGGGTAACCTCATAACCTGCGGGAGTAGCCTGGCCAGACCATGCATAAGAGGTAGTTCCAAGAACATTAACACCAGCAGGATTCTTCGGAGCATAGGTGGCGGTGAGGGTACCGGTGGTCTTGATACCGGAAAGTTCAGCGTCAACAAGCTCGATAACAGTGGTGGTTCCAAGACCAGTAGCCTTCTTAAACTTAAACTGAACCTTGGTGAGCATGTGCTTGAAAGGAAGATTCACGGTTCCTTTGTAGTTGTTACCGGAAGTCTTGTTGGTGTTACCGTAAACCTGATCGTTCACGACGTCGGCGACGCAGAAGTCAACCATGTTGGCGGCTGCAGCCTGCGCGGTGAAAGCATAGGCGCCTACATTGCCAGAGAAGGTGGGAGCGGTGATACCGGTACCAGAATCTGCATACGGATAGTAAGCGGTGAAGGAAAGGTTGGACGGAGTGTCACCAGCAGGCCAGAAACGAACCGGAGTGTAGGTGTTGCCCTCACCGGTGCTGTTGTCATTATTATAGGTAACCTTAGCAGGATTCATGAAGTTCGGAGTACCAGGGGTCGCGGAAAGGAAAGATCCGTTTGCGGTCTGCCATGCGTAGACTGCGAACTGCTTGCCGTCCACAAGAGTATTAGAACTCACATAGGTGTCACCAACCCTGGAGAGAGGCTTCGGAGTGTAGTTCGAGAAGGCGATGGGGATGAGCTCATCGTTGGTCTCGGTGTAGGTTTCGAACTTAGCGCAAGAGGCAAGTGCGAGAGCAGCGGCTGCTGCGATGATGAAATACTTTTTCATAATACTTTGTTCTTGTTTGTTATTATTTTTTGTTTCTATTTTCGTTTTCGTTACATTCAAAGATGTTACATTTTCTATTATAGTATGATTTCAGCTTCAATCTCGTCTTCCCAGTCTTCAACGCCTGCGGTGAAACCGCCACCACCCTGCGGAGTTACATCCGGGAAGGTTATTATGGGCTCTTCAGCGCTGCCGAACACCAGGCGGTAGAGGTTGCGGTAGCCGGGGTTAGGCTCGAGCACCTTCATCTTGTCGCCCACGTTGAAGGTGTAGTTGGCGATGGTGGCGTTGTCGACCAGAAGCGCCGATACGTTGAGCGTAGAGTCACGGGCTGCGGAAGGCAGTTCGCCGTTGGGCAGACCGAAGGTGGTGATGATACCGTCGACATGGCCGATACCGCGCGGACGATCGTCGACGGTGAGGGACCACTGGTCGGAGTTGATGAGCTGGATAGCGCGCTCGGAAGATGTGACTTCCTTGGTAAGTTCCCATGTACGGGCCATACCGGAGTTGAATGCGCGCATGCTCTGCAGGGCGTTTATATTGCCTGCATATATGGTAACCCAAAGCTGGGAAACGGTATTCTTAGGATAAACGGGGATGCGGATGGTGTAGTACTGGATGCGTTCCTGATAGTAAGCCTCTTCAGGATCGGTGGTATCGCTACCGCCGGCCTTGGTCGTGCTCTTGCCGTTGCGACGGCGAATGTTCTTCCAGGTGGAGTAGTAGTACTGATACTCCTCAGTCATCTCCTGGGTGATTTCGAATTCGTCGGAAACGCCCACGCAGAGGAGTTTGTCGGGGTTCTCAACCACGGCCTCGTCGTCCGAACGGGTGACCCAGCGGACGGAGGTCTCGGTGAGGGATGCGGAGGCCTCGTCGAACGAAGTCATCTTCTGGAAGGTCTCACGCCAGTATTCCTCAGGACTCTGGTTGATCATGTACATCTTGTAGTGGCCAACCGGGAGCTGAACCTCGCAAGAGTCTACGCTGGAAGTGGTGATGGAGCTGTAGTAAACGCCATTACGGAAGAAATAGAAGCTCACACCGTCGGGCTTGACGCCGTCGGGATACACGCTCACCTGCCAGAGCACTTTGACAATCACCCTGGAGACTGCGCCTTCGAGGGTCTCGAGGGGACGCCTCTGGCATGCAAACGCCGCGATGAGCGCCGCAAGGACCGCTATTATATGGAGAACTCTGCGCTTCATTTCACCGTCCTCCTGTCTTTGGTTCCGAAAATGTACTTGACGCTCACTCCGGCCTTGGTGGGACCGAACCAGTTGAGCTTGCCGCTGTGCTGGTAGATGAGGTGCTTGTCTCCGGTGGTGGCTTCGTAGTAACGGAAGTGAGAGCCCATCCAGCCTGCGCCCACGTAGGCGTCGAGCCTCCAGTTGCGTCCGAGATCCCAGGCCCAGCCGAGCTCTGCGCCGACCATCTGGAATTCGCCCTGCCAGCCCTTGTGATGGGGTTCGATATCGTAGTAGCCGGCCGAGAGGTCGATGCCTGCGAACGGGCCGATCATAACATCCATAGGATTCTCGCTCCTGCCTCCGAAGAACCAGTAGCGGGCGCCGAGATCCCACTTGAGGATCTGCCAGGCGCGGGAGTTGTCGCGGGTGACCCACCACGGGAAGGTGTATTCGCCGTAGAGGCTGACCTTCTTGCCCACAGGAACCTCGATTGCGAAGTTCGGGGTGATGGCGAGGTCGTAGAGAGCGTTGGTGGAAACGGCGAAGAGAGGCTTGCGGTACTCGGGAGCCACAGGAGCGGCGAGGGTGTCGACCGGAGCGACGGTAGTGTCGAGGCTGTCGCGCCTGTCGTTCACTACGAGGGTGTCTTCAGCAACCTCTACATCGGGCAGAGCCTCCGGCTCGGGTGCCACGACCTTCGCGCGGGTTGCGTGCATGCTGGCGCGGCGGGTGAGCGGGAGGATGTTGTCCTTGATGTAGCCTTCCCAAACGGAAAGCTTGCGGAGGCGAGCCTCCTTGTTGTCGTTGGTATCGTTGGACTTGGCAATCTCGAGAATCTCACTCTTGGTGTTTTCATCGAGATGCTTGTCGGCCAGGATAGCTTCCATGAAGGCATCCCAGTCTTCTCCGCGCGAATCAAGGACTACATGACCCTTGAATTCCGGATAGTTATCTTCAATCCAACGCACAAGGCTTTCACCGCGTGCGCGGGAGAACTCGTCGTTGGAGGAGACGGGACCGTCGATCGAAGAACTGGAGACCACGACAACAGATTCGAAGTCTTCGGGCTTGCGGCCGTCGAGAATCTTTGCGATCTCGTTGAAGACTTCGGAGTTGGAAGCGTGGTCGGCCTTCACGGTGGTGCCGTTCAGCGGGAAGAGCACGTGGGCGGTGCCGTCGGTGGTGCGAGTAGTGGTAGTGCCATCGGCCTCGCGGGTGACGGTGGTGGCGGTCTTGCCGGGCTTAGCGCTGTAGGTGTAATCTACAGTTGCACGCCTGGTCTGCGGGAGAACGTTGCTCTTCAGGTAATCCCAGCAGGAGAGCTTCTTAAGCTGGGCTTCCTTGCTGTCCGGAGTGTCGTTGGAATCAACGATTGCCAGGACGCTGTTGCGGGTTGCCTCGTCCAGATTGCTGTCGGACTCGACTGCACTGCGGAAAGCATCCCAGTTTTCTCCGCAAGGATTCACAATGACGCGACCCTTGTACTGAGGATAGTTCTCTTCGATCCAACCGGCGAGGTTCTCCGCGTACTCGCGTGATACGCGAGCGTTGTCGGCGGAGCCACCCTCGATGGAGGAACCGGAAGTGATGACGATAGACTCGAAATCTTCGGGTTTGTGGCTGCTGAGAAGTTTTGCAATCTCAGCAAGAGCAGCGTCGTTGGAAGCGTAGTCACGCTCAACTGCAGTGGTGCTCTCCGGGAAGAGGACGCCAACCTGGCCGGCGGTCTTGCCTTCAGCGGTAGTGGCGGCGCCAGCCTCGGTGGAGGTGGTTTCGCCGGCCTGAGTGCCTTCAGAGGCGGTTTCGGCAGCCTGAGTGCCTTCAGAGGCGGTTTCGGCAGCGGCGGCGCTGTAGGTATAATCTACAGTGGCACGCCTGGTCTGCGGGAGAACGTTGCTCTGCAGGTAATCCCAGCAGGAAAGCTTCTTAAGCTGGGCTTCCTTGCTGTCCAGACTGTCGTTGGAGTTCACGATTGCAAGGATGCTGTTGCGAGTGGCCTCATCCAGATTACTGTCGGACTCAACTGCGCTGCGGAAAGCATCCCAGTTTTCTCCGCAAGGATTCACAACTACGCGACCCTTGTACTGGGGATAATTCTCTTCGATCCAGCTGGCGAGGTTCTCTGCGTACTCGCGTGACACGCGCACGTTGTTAGAGGACTCGCCTTCGATGGAAGAACCGGCGGTGATAACGATGGACTCGAAATCATCGGGGTTGTGGCTGCTGAGAATCTTTGCTATCTCTTCGAGAGCGGCACCATTGGAAGCGTAGTCACGCTCAACAGAAGTGGTGTTCGCCGGGAAGAGGACGCCGACCTGACCAGCAGCCATGCCGGAGGTAGCGGTCGCGGAAGCGGCAGCCTTACCAGCAGCAGCGGCAGCATAGTCTACAACGAAGCGAATCTCCGCATAGCGGAGGCTGCGGAAGTAGGCTGCATAAAGACGGCTGTAAGTCGGGAGCTTCTTGAGGCGGGCCTCACGGGCGTCGGGTTCGTCGCCAGAATCGATAATGCTGACGATCTCATCCTTTTCGGAGGCAGTGAAGCGGGAATCACCAAGAATAAGATTCTTCAGGTCTTCCCAAGACTCAGCCTGAACATTTGTGCTGATGCGGCTGCGGAGAAGAGGATGAAGCTCAACGATGTAGTCTTTGAGAGCGTTAGCACGGCGCTCGGAGAGGGCCATGTTGTAGTTGAAGTTACCTTCGAGAGAGGAGAACGACGTGATCTGCAGGCCGGAAACGCCGTTGGCGGCGCAAACGGTTGCAAGGGAGTCGATAGTCTCGAGGGTAGCGGCGTTCGACATGTAGGAGGCCATGATGGCTGCGCTGTCGAAGCGATAATAGACGCGCTGCACGCTCTCACGGGCATCAGCGCCCTTGTCCTGTGCGCGTACAAAAAAAGCACCGGCGGCGCCGGAGGCCCAGAAAACAAGCGCCAGGGCGGCCACTACGGCTGCCTTGGCGGACTTGCTGATGCTCTTTATGAAGTTCTGGGTCATGCTTTTCTGCTTTTCTTTTTTCTGGCTAGCAGAAGCGCATTATCCCCCATTAAGTGTGGAGACACTTCTGAACTAACCGGGGGCAAAGGTATAACAAGTTTTTTTATTATGCAAGAAAAATTATATTTTTTTTCACAATTTTTTGCCGATTCGCATATTTTTTCGTTTTCTTTTAACAAAATAGGGGCGCTTTACCCCTTACTACACGCGTAGGGGCCCTCAATAGGGGTTTAAAACGAAACGCTTCGAAACGTTTTAGCATTTTCAAACCGCATGCCATTATAAAAACATGATTTTAACGATTTCGAAATTTTTATAAAAAGAATGAGAAAAAATTTGTTTTTTAAAAATAATTGTTTTATCTTTGCCCTTGGAACGTCACGAAAGACGGCCAGAAACATATGAACTATACCTATAATATTATTATTAAAAGAGTGCTCCCCTTCGCCGCCGTGATGGTGGCTTTCGGAGTCATGCTGGCATGCACACGTATGGACGACGTTTCCCTTCCTGAGGTTTCCAAGGGCAAGCAGAAGATGGATTTCAACATTCTGGTAACCAGAGATGGCGAAGCCGTGAGCCCAGACCGCTCGGGAATCACCACCAGGGGCGGAAATTTCGACGAATCTTCAAACCTGGCAACAATGGATCCCGATATACCATTTGGTCTTATCGGTATCGACTATGAGCATGAAACCCTGGTTCTGGACAATGCAAAGGTAGGAACCAGCGGCGGATCCTACAGCGGTTGGTTCGACAACTACCTCTGGGAGGCCTCCAACGTAGTCAGCTTCAGCGCATATTATCCATATGTAGATGAAGTAAGCTACGGTCTCAGCTACGAGAGCTACTCTATTCCCTACTCTGTCGAGGATACGGAAGCCGGTCCTCTCGTGAGTAAAACCGTGGAGAAGGCTATCGACCAGCTGAACATGGTACCCCTTGTCTTTCAGCACATTACAAACGACATCGGGTTCAAGATCTGCGACGTAACCCCCGCTCCCGAGCTGCAGGGCCTCATCCACCTTCGCAAGCTCACCGCCACGAATGTGGCGTCGTCCGGCATCTTCACCAACGACATTCAGAACAGCACCGGAACCTGGCACAGACAGGCCTACTACCGGAAAGTCGTGGTATTCGAAGGGGACGCCAAAGTGGGCGTAGGCTCGGAAAACGAGAAGTTCGTGGGTTACGAGACTCTGGAAGACCGTCTGAAAGACAGCCACCGCTACTATTCCATCCCGGACGACATTGAGATGGGCAAGCAGTGCGTAGAGGTTGTCTACGATGTGGAAAGCTTCACACTGGGCGGCTACACCTATTCCAAGCTGGAAGGCCAAACAGCCAAGTACATGCTGTACGGTCTCCTTCCGAACAATGTATTCGTGTATGGCAAACAATACACGTTCCATATAGGACTGGATTTAAGTTCAGTATATAAACAAATAACATTCACTCCTAGCGTAAGTGAGTGGGAAACAAAGATTTACGAGAACAACGACGACTTTTAAATGGCTTATACTCTGCTAATTTTCCTGCCAGCGGTAGTCTGCCTGTTCTGGATAGTCATCCATTTGCTGATGGCATCCAGAACTAGTACGTTTGGATTGTATCTTGTTCTGCTGGTAATAGGTCTTGGCGCATTTTTCAGCTATTCCTGCTATGATGCGCCGCTAAGTTCCTGGAGGATGCTGGCTATTTCCAGTATGTTCACACTGTTATTCGGTCCGGCAATGATTCCCCTCATCTGGATGTATCTGGAGCGGATGAAACCGGGAGACAAGTACCAGAATCCCCTGCAACTTCTGTGGATTATGGCCCCTGTAGCGCTGTTCACGGGGGCATTGATGATCTATATGATTGCCGGAGGTGATAGTATCACCACCTTCATGGAGCGTCTGTATACCAACGGCTACTATGCAACGAAGGATATGTACTACGGCACCATTGAATGGTGGTATCATGTGTGGATCGCCGTGGTGTCGCGTATCGTGCTGGCTATTGAGATCGTCGCCCTTCTGGCTATGTGTATCACGATGTCGTACAGGAACGACTTCAAAACAAAGTACCTTCTGGTCTTCCTTAAAGGCGGCAAAATCAAGCTCAGACAGCTTCAGTTGCACACCACGATGGGATTCATCACGCTGTTCACGGTAAAACTTGCCTTGCCCAGGGTATATCTGGTGGCACATCCGATAATTACGGCGATCTTAGGTGTATTGCTTGCATTTTTCGTCTTTGCGCTCAGCTATTTCGCCCTCTTCGGAGACAAGGTCGACATCTCGCCTAAAGACGTATTGTACGGCTGGCGCTTCAATTACAACCGCCTGAACAAGGCTGATGTGGTTGGAGAAATGATTGGCGAACTCGTGGAAGATGCTGAAGATGAGGCACTTAAGCGTATTCGCGAAAGACTTCTTTCGAGAGGAATCGACGTGGACGAATGGAAGAGCGGCATGATTTCCAAGGAAAAAGAATCTTCTGTGAGTGCCAGCGTATTTGCGGCAGTTGGCGACACTTGGGATGAAAACAGCCTTATGTCGCGCTTCCAGCACCTGATGATAGACGAGCAGCTGTTCCTGCAGCCCAGTCTCACCCTTCAGGACGTTGCGGAAAGGCTTCACAGCAATAAAACTTACATCAGTAAGCTTGTAAACAACACCTACAACCAGGGATTCCCGGAACTGATCAATACATTGAGAGTAGATTACGCTGAACAATACATCCTCAATCATCGGGACGCTAAGCAGGAGGCTATCGCCACAGCTTGCGGCTTCCTTAGCGCTTCTTCATTCAATAGCATATTCAAGAAGATTACCGGTATGACGCCCAAGGTCTGGGCAGCAAGCAAGGACAATAAATGAACAACTACAAAATACTCGTAGTAGACGACGTCCCTATCAATAACGTGCTTGTGGAGAAAATGCTGGGGCGCTACAAGTTCAACATGAGATTCGCATGCAACGGGAAAGAATGTATGGATGCCGTTGCTGCCGACAAGCCGAACCTTATACTGCTCGATCTAATGATGCCCGTGATGGACGGATTCGAAGTACTGAAGGCGATAAAGGGAAATCCGGAATTAGCAGATATTAAGATAGTTGTTCTCTCCGCTCTCAATACAAATGAGGACATTGTCAAGGCCTACAACATGGGCGCGAACGACTTCATCACGAAGCCAATCATACTGGAAAAGCTCATTGAGAGCGTTTCCAATCAATTGAAAATTAAAGATTTAGCGAGAAGATAGGCCGCTTCGTGTTACAAAATCAAACATTAGGTTTTGCAACATCGCTCGGAGTATAACCGAAGTATTCTTTAAAGGCACTCGAGAAATAAGAGGCGGAAGAAAAGCCGCAAGCAGCATAGACATCGCTCACCGAGAGGCCTTCACGAAGCATCGTGAGGGCCTTTTCCATACGGGCCTTTTTGAGTATCATCTTGGGGGCCGGAGCGCCCGCTTCCTTGAGCTTACGATTGAGATGAACACGGGTGATTCCCATGGCATCAGCGAGGGTTTCCACCGAGTAACCAGGATCCGTGAAGTTTGCGGCGACTAACTCTTCAACTCGAGCCACAAAGTCGGGGTTTGGGATTATCTGAGATTCCTCTCGAATTTCAGGCTTTTTGGCCACATTACCCCTTGTCTCAAGCGGCGCTTTAGGTTCAGCTGCCTTAATCGAGGGTATATGTTTACACAGAACCAGACAAGCTACTACGCCACAAAGTAGGATGATAACCAACCAATATGGCCAGTTAGGGTGATGACGGTAGGGAGAAGATTGGCCTTCAGCGTTGTCCAACGAGGAGCTTATATCTATTTCTTCATTTACAGGAGACTCAAACACCACATCGGCCGGGATTTCTTTCTGAATCTTGAAACCAGCGAGAGTAGTATAGGAATATACATCCCCGCGCGCGTCTTTCATATAGAGGGTTCCATTGGAACTGAAAGCAAGCGCAGCTATTGAATCACAGGGGAAGTCTCCGGTCGCGGAAGAGTAGGAGAAAGTGCGTCCTGTAGTACCAAGACGAAGCAGCCCATGAGACTCTGTAGCTATCCAGAGAGAGCCGTCCTGAGGGCTGATTATAGAAAATGTAACGTTTTTAGAATTTGAAACAATTCCCCTTTCTGCTATAGCACAGAGGGGTGTCGCCAGCAAAAACACGGCAACTATTAGCCCTTTGCACTTCATAGAGAGATCTTAACGCAGCGAAGATTTTCCATCCATCCAGACACCAGTCCGGCCCAAGTGCGACCGCCGTTCAGGCTCTGGAGTTTCTCCTCACGAGCTGCGGCGTCGAGCGAGCTGTCGGCAAGAATGTCGAGAACTTCCTGCTTGTCGGCTCCGGAGTAGCCCGAATCGACGACTTCGCGCAGTCCTTCCCAGTTTTCTTCACGAGTGCGCACAGTTATCCTGTCGGACGGAACGCCCAACTCGACAAGAAGATTTTTAACAGACTCGGCTCTTCGACCGGCGAGCACCTTGTTCCAGGAGACTCGGCCTTCGGGAGAAGCGAAGGCGTCGAGATAAATCACTTCCCGAGGAGCGTTACTCTGAATTGCAGCGGTTAGTGCCTCTAGCTGTACCTGGTTGTCGAGGCAGAATTTGTCCACCTGAGTGCTGCCTACTGCGAATTTTACCGACAATTCAGGCTTTCCTGAACTCTCTGAGAATTGAATATTTGACTTCGGAGCTGTGGACACCACGGTGCGACGCACTCTCGTGAAGCAATTCCAGAGGAGTTCGTCCCACACTACTCCGCCCCAAAGGTCCTGAAGTTTTTCCTCTTTGTCGGGGATATTACTCTGGAGGATCTGAAGTGCTTCGTCTTTCCAAGCTTGGGAAGAGCGACGGACGTAGGCGATGGCGGGAGCCCAGTCTTCGGCGACATTGTCTATGGCCACGAGGGAATCCGGCAGTTCCGGCCAAATCTCCTTGAGGAGAGAGAGCGTGCTCTGAGAACGACGCTCGGCAAGACGCTTGTTCCAGTTATAGCTGCCTTCGGGAGAAGAGTAGGAACGGATGCAGATTTTGGAGGCTTCGCCATTTTGGACTGAAGCGACCATCGCTTCGAGCGCCGAACGATCGGCTGCCGAAACGAGATCCCCAGCGGAAGTGCCGGTTTTTCCTACCTTATATATAATAGAGACTCCGGAGGCGGAAGCGCTCTCGCAGAACAGGCCCAAACCCAGCGTTGCCGCCAGAATTGCCCAGAACTTTATGAGAGACTTCCTTATCATAGAAAATGTAACCTACAAATGTAATAAAATTATTTTGCTTTTTTGCAAAAGCATTGTATCTTTGCAGTCCCAAATTTGAAATACCCATTGAGATATGGTGTAATGGTAGCACTACAGATTCTGGCTCTGTCAGTGAGGGTTCGAATCCTTCTATCTCAACAATTTTGCAGCCAGGCGCATACGGCAGTCGCGCGCGTAGCGCCCGGTTTTTTGTATGAACGCGTTGAGAGCTTGCTCTCAAAAGCAGTTCAGACAAAAAAACGGTAGCCGGTGAAAACCGGCGGCGACTGATGGAAAGCCACCCAGGCCGCAAAATTGTACCACCCCGCCGGAGGCGGAAGGATAGCGCTCGCGCAGCGAGCGGAATCCTGAGCCGACTGAAAGCGTCCCTGGTACAGAATGGCGAGGTAGCTCAGCTGGTTAGAGCGTCGGATTCATAATCCGGAGGTCGTGGGATCATGCCCCACTCTCGCTACCAAACGCCAACATTTCATAATACTCTATATATCCGAAACTGCCCTCCGAGGCGGTTTTTTTGTTATAGTCTAATCCCCCTCAACCGCTCCTGGATATCGGCCAGGGACTTCATGAGGGTTTGGAAGGAGGGGGATTCGCCATAGATAAACTGGTCCTGCATGGACTGATAATCGGCCTCCCAGAGTGGCAGGAGGTCGCCCTGAGGCAGGATGCTTAGGTTCTCGGGGCGATGACCGGAGTAGTCGATTCCGCGGATGGCGTTGAAAGTGCGTCGATGCTCTACAAGGGAAGCGTAGAGATCGGAGTTCGCAATAGCCTTGGAAGCGTAGCCAGCCTGATCCATCTTCCACAGGTCATACAGATGGCGCGACATACGACGGTGGCGGGGATAGTCTTTCTGAAACTCTTCGTGCAGCAGGAAAACCTTTTCCAGGAAGGTGCGTTCAGGGGTTACCGTGGGGACGACGGTTTCGGGGAAGTCGATAAGCGGCGACAGTTGGGCGGCAAACGGCTCTATTTTCCTGGCTTCTCTGGGCTCGCGGGGACTACGGCTACTGAACTCTATCTTCACCGTCTCCTTTATATACGGATGCGCCGGCAGAACGCTGTGGTAGGGTATCAGCAGTACTGTTGGGTCCGCGTCGGAGTCTTCCCGGCGACGGAAAAGGGTTTCGCATTGCTCGGCACCGTATACCCAAAGGGTGGACGAAAGTTCCCCCAAAAGCTCTTCGTAGATATACTTTCTAGTGAGCTTGCGGATGCGGTCGCGGGAGGAACGCGTCTCGCCGGTGAGGCCGAAGAAGGACTTGTCGAAGGAGACGTCGACGTCTTCCGAAAAACGCTCCGTGATATCCCAGGCCTTGCTGAGCGAGGTGCCGCCCTTGAAAGTGAGGGCCTCGGAGCAGCGAAGGGAGAACAGCGCGTGGATGACATGGCAGACCCACCAGTCCTTCTCGGCCGCCTTGGGGTCGATCTTCATATCCTTGTTAATTTTGTTGTATAAACTCCGCTTTTTATCGTCGGAGTATTCCCAAAAGTTAACTTTTTCTGTCGCTGCCATAAAAACTGAGTATTAAATTTCTGATCCAGGTGGGAGTGTTGCGGAGATCATCCCTGATTTCCGCATAGGGAATGTCCTGGAATATTCTTTCCATATGGTCCAGCTCGTATTCCCAGAGATTGTTTTTACCTATATCGTCAAGAGCGATGACGGCAAGCATCACCACCTGTGACTTGTAGTTGAAAACCCTTGGGGAAACATGATAGAGTACGATGGGACGTGCCTTTTCATGATACCTGATACGACGGGTGGGGCCATCGGTGGTATAGACCGGGTTCATGACGACTTGGTCGGAAAGGCCAAGGGCGTTCTGGGCCGCACCTGGGCAAGGTCCATAGCGAAAGCCGTCCTTTTCTGAATAAGCCCTAACAACCTCCGAAGCGTCAGCTGATAGTTTGCCCATCCCCCATTCGGTGTCAATAAAAGGCGAGCAGTACAGCCCGCGGTGCATACGCAGCAGGACTTCCCTGGCGACCAGCCTCTGGAGGGCCTTGGAGACGGCTTTTTCTGATCCGAAATCGAAAAAGTCCGACGGGAAATAGACTTTTCCCTCGCCGTTTGCTACGACCATGCGCTCTATTTTCTTTTCTACACTGTCCATATCGCTTTTCTGTTTTGTCGCAAATATATGCCGAATTTGCGACAAAATCAAGGTTCCCACAATAGAAAATAATGCGTACCTTTGCGCTATGGAATTCAGAATCGGACAAGGATACGACGTGCACCGCATCGAGGAAGGCCTTCCCATGTGGCTGGCCGGGGTGCAGGTACCGTGCGACCGCGGTTTCGTCGCCCATTCAGACGGCGATGTGGCCATTCACGCCCTCTGCGACGCACTGCTGGGAGCTGCCGCTCTCGGCGACATCGGCAAACTCTTCCCGGATACCTCCGACGAATGGAAGGGAGCCGACAGCAAAGAACTCCTACGTATAGTAATGGAACGCGTGCGCGAGAAGGGCTGGGAGGTGTCAAACGTGGACGTCACCATCGCCCTTCAGGCACCCAAAATCGGCTCTCTGGTGCCGCGTATGCGGGATGTGATCGCCTCTGTGATGGACATCGAAAAGGACCAGGTGAGCGTTAAGGCAACCACTACCGAAAAGCTCGGATTCGTGGGCCGCGGAGAAGGTTGCGAGTGCTGGGCCGTGGCACTTCTGCACAGGTAGAGCACCGCTTCTTAAAATTTTTTAATATTTCCATTGCATTTTCGGCTATTTTGCCTACCTTTGCGCTGCAGTATTTTCTGCATGATAATTAACTAGTTATAATCATTACAGTTATGAAGAAGATTTATGTCATTCTCGCCGTTGCAGCTCTTATGATCTGCGCCGCTTCTTGCGGTAACAAGAAGGCCAACAAGGAAGCAGAACCCGCCGCTGTTGAGGCTGCCGCTCCCGCTGCCGAGGCTGAGCCTACCGTTAAGGACGCTGCCCAGGAAGCCGCTGAAGATGTCGCCAAGACCGCCATCTCCACCGCTGCTGATAAGGCAAAGGACGCTATCAAGAACAACTAATCTGTTCCTGCACAGCAAAAAGAAGCCGACTCAAGGAGCCGGTTTTTTTGTGCCTTTTTCTAAGGCCGACGCTATTTGAAGAGCTTTTTGACGAGCTCCGGAACGTCGGCCACACGAACGACTTTCACGCCGATGGCGCTGGCAGAACCTCCCGCTGACGGGGTGCTGCTGGCGTCTTCCGTCTTCTCGAAAGCACTGACGAAGATGCGCTTGAAGCCGAGGCGGGCAGCTTCGGAGATGCGACGCTGGCACTGGGAGACCGGTCGAATCTCGCCGCTCAGGCCAACTTCGCCCGCAAAGCAGACGTCGGCCGGAATGGCGAAATCGAAGTTGCTGGAGAGCACCGCGCACACTACCGCCAGATCGGCTGCCGGATCGCTCACTTTGAGGCCGCCGGCCATGTTCAGGAAGACGTCTTTCGCGGCCAGATGAAAGCCGGCGCGCTTTTCCAGTACCGCCAGAAGCATGTTCAGACGGCGCGTGTCGAAGCCGGTGGCGCTGCGCTGGGCGGTGCCGTAGACGGCCGACGAAACCAGGGCCTGCACTTCGAAAAGCAGGGGGCGGGTGCCGTCGAGAGTGGCGCAGATGGCGGTGCCGCTGAGACCGGCTTCGTGCATGGGGATGAGCAGTTCGGAGGGGTTCTTGACCTCCCTGAGGCCGCTGCCGGTCATCTCGAAGACGGCGATTTCGGAGGTGCTGCCGAAACGGTTTTTGATGCTGCGAAGGATGCGGTAGCTGCCGCGATTTTCGCCCTCGAACTGGAGGACGGCGTCCACGATATGCTCGAGGATTTTGGGGCCGGCGATGTAGCCGTCTTTGGTGATATGGCCAATCAGGATCACCGGAACGCCGGATTCTTTGGCGAAACGAAGGAGCTCGGCGGCCACTTCTTTGATCTGGGAGACGCTGCCGGGGGTGGAGTCGACCGCCTCGGAGTACATGGTTTGAACCGAGTCGACGATCATGAGGTCTGGGTGGTTGGCGGCGGCCTCGGCGATGATGTCTTCGATGAGGGTTTCGCAGAAGATGTCGATATCAGGGGCGGCGGGGGCGGCGGAGGCTCCGGCGGCGAGGCGCTCGGCGCGCATCTTGACCTGCTTGGCGCTTTCCTCGCCGGTGACGTAGAGGGTGCGGAGTCCCGGGTTGGCGAGGGGGATCTGGAGGCTGAGGGTACTCTTGCCGATGCCGGGTTCGCCACCTATGAGCACGAGCGAACCGGGGACGATGCCGCCGCCGAGGAGACGGTCGACCTCGGGCATGCCGAGGGAGATGCGGTCTTCCTTGCGATAGTCTATCTCTTTGAGTTTGAGCGGTTTGCGGGAGTCCGGGTCGGCGGCTCTGGTGGCTCTGGCGGCTCTGGCGGCTCTGGCGGAGGCGCTTGATCCGCGGCCTCCCTTGGCGGCGCTTGGCTGCACCTCCATCTCCTTCATTGTATTCCATTCGCCACACGCCGGGCAACGCCCGAGGAACTGCGGAAATTCGTTCCCGCAGGAGGTACAATACCAAACAGTTTTCGCCTTTGCCATATGTTTATAATCAATCTTTACAAAGATAGGCAAAAAAGAAATAATATGCTTGAACGACAAAAGCATGATTCGTTATATTGGCGGGTGGAGAGGAACTCGCTGATTTTCAATAATATACCAATTTACGGCTCATCATTTTAATGAGCCGTAAATCAGGAACTAATTGATTTTTAATTAGTTGTGCTCCACCCCTTTTCCCATGTATTAATGTGTGGGGGACTCTGAGGCTATTTCAGGTTGAAGCCGGGGCTGGCCCATTCAGACATGGCGGGGGGCGCTGCGGCGGGGGCTTCCGGTGCAGGGGCAGAGGCGACGGAGGCCTCCGGGGCAGACCCGGTGGCGGCAGCGGGAGCGACGGGGGAAGCAGCCGGGGAGGCGGCGGAACAGATGAGGTACCCCTCGATATCCGGGCGGGAGAGGATGTACTCGCGGGCGGCGTCGAGGCCGATGACCATGCAGTAGGTCGCGAGGGCGTCGGCAAGTTCGGCCGTGGGGGCGACGATGGTTGCACTGAGGAGCCCATTTTCGGCCGGGCGACCGGTACGTGGGTCGATGGTGTGGGAGTATTTCACGCCGTCGCGGACGTAGAATTTCCGGTAGTTGCCGCTGGTGACGATGCCCTGGAAGAAGGGAAACCCGTCGGACTCCCAGAGGCCGTCAAGGTCCGCGCCGGGGGTTGCGTTGCCGTCGGTAGGACGGTCGACGCCGACGCGCCACGGTTTGCCCGAAGCATTCACGCCGCGGCAGAGGATCTCGCCGATGTCGACCAGCATATCGCGGATGCCAAGCTTGTTTAGATAGCGGGCGACGGTGTCGCAGCTGTACCCTTGGGCGACGGCGTTGAAGTTGAGTTGGGGGATGGTGGCGGCCGTCAGTGGCGGGAGGGCGGCAGCATTTTCGGGCGATTTTGACGCACCCCCCTCGATTTTGACCGGGGGGTGTTGCATTTTTGGCTGATTTTGCTGCCGCCCCTCCTCCGCTACCAGGCGGGAGGCGCAGAGGCGGCCGTCGGGGAGGATGGCGTCTTCCATGCGGGAAACGAGGCGGCCCATTCCGCTAACGGCGAGGGCGGCGGAAATATCGGCAGACGTCGGCAGGGCCCCGCTCTTGAAGCCGAAACCCCAGATGTCGAAAAGCGGGCCCGCGGCGACGTCGACCGCTCCCCCGGTGGCCTCCCAGATGCGCCGGGAACGGTTGTACATGCCGATGAGCATGGGGGACGGGGTGATGGTGTCGCCCGCGTTGAGGCGCGAAAGTTCGGAGCTGCGGTTGTAGCCGCTGAGGGTCCGGTCGATGTCGGCCAGAATTGCCTCGACGCCGCGCTGGACCTCAGCCGGACGGGGTTTGACGCCAGCGGTGTTGTACTTGACGGTCCAGGTGCCGCCCTGGGCATAGCCGCCGATCTGGACGTAGCCGCGGGGGGTGCAGGAGGCGAGGGCTATCGTGGCGAGGACGATGGCGATGGCGAGGAGGGCGGGGGCGAGACGGCGGGCGGCGGGGGTTGCGAGGGCAATGGCGGCGAGGG
>Ga0247611_10002432_pt1 | contig 30102 bp, 43 predicted proteins | sample 177DNAGHGhighgp2_FD_192422 | JGI IMG/M metagenome (GOLD analysis project Ga0247611, IMG submission 192422) | Sheep rumen microbial communities from Palmerston North, Manawatu-Wanganui, New Zealand - 1770 DNA GHGhigh gp2 | ecosystem: Host-associated > Mammals > Digestive system > Stomach > Rumen... | reverse complement strand
TGGGAAAGGCACGAAACGGAGCCGGCCGGATATATCATTAGTCTGCTGGACAGAGTGGTTAGAGAAGATTTTGGCTGAAACCTGCCCACGAATTTGCCCACGATTTTCTGAAAAACAATGCGGGCGGTGGTTATAAGGGACAAGGCGACATGTTCGAACCCTGTTGGTCCCACTATAAAAAAAGCCCCGGAAACCTTGAAAAATAAGGCTTCCGGGGCTTTTGCTATGCCTGAAAATATAAGTGTAAATTATAGCCTAAAAATGGGGGTTTTAGAGATTTTGCCCACGGAATTGCCCACGAAATTGCCCACGGAAAATCAGGGCAGAAGCGCCGACAGATCAGCACTTGCGCGGGTCTTGGCGGCATCCATATCGAGTGCATGCTGGTAGATGGATTTCATGATGCTGTCGGTGGACCATCCTCCGAGAGCCTGCACCTGCTTGTCGGAGTATCCCAGATCGTGGAGATAGGAAGCGAAAAAGTGCCGGAGAGCGTGTAGACGGAAATGGGGCACACCTGCCCTGTCCTGTGCCCTCCGGAGAGCCTTGTACAAGTTATCCGGGTTGTACTTGTAGATGTATCCCTGTGCACGGATACGGTCTGCCAGATCGGCAGGGATGACCACGTAGCGGTCGCTGGCGGTGGTCTTCGTGGTTTTAATAACAAAATGCCTGTTCTTATCTTTCACGACCGCATGGGAGATGTGGAGCGTGTTTCCGTCCAGATCCTCCGGAGTGAGCGCACAGACCTCGGATCTGCGCAGGCCGAAGCAGCAGAGACGGATCGCAAGGTCGTGTTCCGTCCCGGCCAGAGCTTCCAGCGTGGCGCGGATCTCATCTGCAGATGGGATGTGTTGCACCGTTCGGATCCTCTGGGGGAGCTTCGGGGCCGGGAGCCGGATCCCATTGGACATAAGGACAGCGGAAATATAATGGGCATAGTTGGCCACGGTCTTTGGATTGCGTCCGGGAGTGAGATCATTGACGACCTGCTGCACATCTCTGGCGGTGATCTGCATCAGGGGCAGGTGGGAAAAGCTCTCCGGCAGCAGTCGCGCATATCGTTCATACTCCCGGAGAGTGGTCGCAGACAGGACATTGCTCTTGGATGCGTTATATTGGTCACAGGCGGCGCGAAAGGATCCGCGTGGACAGTTGGCAGGGGTCGAGGCGATCAGGGCAGCCATAAGCCGCACAGCCTCGCTGTGGGTGGGCTTATGATCCACGGTGAGACGGTAGCGGTGCCCGTGATCGGATTGGCTGATGCGGTAGGATCCGCTGGGGAGCTTTTCAATTGTCATGGCATCTTCTCCATCATTAAATTTACAATATCCTTATATTGGCCAGCCCGGTATAAAGTTAATAAGCGGAGCTCATCGCTGCTTAATAATGCAGCGATATAAGTTCCGGCACGTCTGTGAGATTTTATTCCAACAAAACGGGCATTTTTAGGGGTATTGACTGGTTTGGAAATGATAATCGTTCTTTTCTTGGACTCAAAGCCCATAACCCATTCAGGATCCACTTCGAAGGCCTTGGCGATCTTCTGAGCGTTTAAGTTTGACGGAGTATTCTTGCCGTTCACGTACTGGGACACGGAGCCAATATTGAGACCGGTTTTTTCTGCGAACTTTCTCTGACTTCCACCACAGTGCGTATTGATGAGACTTTTGATCCTGTTGATGCTGGTTTTTTCGTACCTTGTCAGTTCTTTCGTCTTATTCATAAGGCACCCCCCTTTCGTGGGTTTATAATAACATATAACGGCGATAAATGCAAAATTTAACACAATTTAACATTTTGTGTTGACATAATAATTTAACTATGCTAAAGTGTTCCATGGAAGGAGGTGATATGGATGCCACGATACCCGAAACTTCGTGGGCGAATCGTTGAGATGTACGGGAACAATGAAAGATTTCGAGAGAAATTAGGAATCTCAAAGGTTTCGATATCAAAGAAGTTGAACGGTCTCACCGGTTTCTCCCAGGCTGACATTTTGAAATGGTCGGATCTGTTAAAGATCGACATCAATGATGTTGGAAGTTATTTTTTTGATAAAAATATTTAACTATGTTAAATTGAAGCAAAAAGAAAAAGCCACCCCGTGAGCCTGCAAGCATTCAGGATGGCGTAGCAAACAGCAATATCTTGTGCTGTCTTTAGTATGATACCACAAGAACTGCCGAAAATCAAGGAAAGGAGAGACGATGGCCAGATTAAGACCAACAACAGAGCAGCGGACCGCCAAAGCGTTCAGCCGCTGGGTAGCCGGATGGATCATGGAACTGGGTGAATCGCAGGAAGTGATCGCCGGGATCCTGGGGATCTCACAGCCTGCGGTGTCCGCCAAAATGCGCGGAAAGAGCGTGTGGACATTGGACGATATGGCTCTGATATGTGAGCATTTCGGGCGGTCGTACACGGTGGGAGCGGATGATTAGAGCAGTAATGGCAGCAGTCTACTTGTCAGTGGTGACGATCTTCGGGGAGCCGGTGGAGATGGAGACGATGCGGTGCACCTGCTACCTGCCGACCGGACACTGCACGGCAGACGGAACGGAACCATACGAGGGCATCATCGCCAGCAATCGGGATCATCTGGGAGATATGGCACTGCTCTACACGATGGACGGAGAGTATATCGGGATGTATGAGTGCAGGGATATCGGAGGCGGTCGGATGCTCCGGAACGGAACAGCGATAGATGTGTATCGTGACAATATGGACAGGGCGTGGGAGTGGATACATACCTACGGCGATTATGTCCGAGTGATATGGATAGAGGCGGAGGGGTGATATATGAGAACGACAATGCCACCAAAGGAACGGATCAGACTGCAGGCGGATATCTACAGAGATATGGCCAAGGATAACCAGCGCCTCCGGGAAGCCTACGAAGAGAAGAAGAAGACGGAAAGCTGGGCGGAGCACAGCTACAATGCTGCAGATGTCAGAGCGACCATCTACGAACTTGTGGCGAACAAGCTGGACGAGATCCTGGCAGACTGGGACGAGATGGACGAGAAGGAAAGGAAGGAAAGCATATGAGAGACGGAAAAATAGCCGTGGAAATTGATTTGAAGAAAATCGGAGCTGTTGCACTAATGGCAGCAGCGACATGGCTCGGTGTTAAGTGCGGAGAGGGGGAGACGCTGATGATCATCGTGCCGGCGTGTCTGGCCTACATCGCAGGAAAGGGGGCGCGGGAATGATGGAGATCGAGGAAGTCAAAGGAGTAGAGGATCCGGCAATAACATATGAGTATGTCAAGGGAATACTGGGCGATCTGGACAAGATGGCGCTGTATCTTGTGAAACAAGATAGGCTTGATGAGGAAAAAGTAAGGCTTGACGCGATGCTCCCAAGAGCAAAGGATCTGATCCGCAAGGAGCTGAACGTGAGACTGCTGGAACTGCGGGCAGAGATCCGGGAACAGCTCGATAAGGACGAACGGCAGCAGCTGAAACTGCCGGAACCGGCGGAAGAGAAGGCGGAAGGACCGGCAGCAGGGATTCCAAAGAACGACTACCGCAGGCACCGGAACGGAAGCGAGGAGGATGACGGGAAGTGATCAAAGTAGATAAAGGCAAAGTGGAGGTCGTAGGGAAAAGCTCGGAAGTATTAGCAGAAATAATGAATGTCTGCAGTGAATTGAAAAAAAGAATCCCGGAGGAAATGTGGGATGCGTTTGCGCATTATTTTGTGGAAGAACTGACAGATGTAAGGATCTACGAAACTGCGGGAGAGACGGCAATCTGCAAGGATATGATGAATTTAACGATCGGGCTTGCTTACGTGCTCCGGCAGATATCGAAACAATATGAAGCCGACCGGGAAAAGATAATCAAGCTGGCGCTTGAACTGGCCGACGATCTCCTGCAGTACGGGGACGTGGCGGTCTTAAATAGAGCAGACGACCTCTTGAAGATGGGGGGAGATGGATGAGCGAGGAAGGAAATGCAAGGAACCCGCCGAAGCGCCTGACGGTCAGAGAGGCCCTGAAGCAGGATATCACGGATCTGATGCAAAAGGCTCTGGAAAATGCCATTAACAAGAGATACCGGCCGGCGGTGCTCTGCAAGGATCAGGCGGACACACTGTTCCAGTGGGGCATCCGGCGCGGTCTGCTTGACGAAGAGGACAGGATCCACTTTTACGGCGACCGGCACCTGAAAGGCGGCAAGGAAGATTATACGCCGGGGATCTTCCAGGAAGAGATCGAAGCGAAGTGCCGGAAGATCATCGACTACGACGATATTGAGGCGGAAGTGATCCGCAGGACGGGGAACATATTGGACCGTGCCCTCATGGTGATCGATTCCAGGGAGACGCGGGCAAAAATAAAGAAAGTATTTGAAGACATACCGAGGGTTTAATGTATGGCAGAGAAAAGCTACGAAATTGAAGAAGAACTGGCAGTCCTGTCCGTAAAGGGGGAGCACGTGACAGTCGAGGCCAATATGATCTCCTACCGGGGCGGAAGGCCAAAGCTGGACATCCGCAAATGGTATCGGGAGGATCTGGAAGAGCACGACCACAGCAAGGACGTGATGTGGAAGGGGATCACGCTCTCCTGGGAAGAGACACAGAAGCTGAAAGAAGTGCTGAATGAGCTGTCGGAGATGAATTTCAAATGAATGAGATACGCATCTATCTGAAAGAGGAAATGACATCCAGAGAAGCAGGCGTCGGAACCTACTATATGACATTCATGGCAGACGGAGAGTGGCGGGAACCGCCGGAGTCGGAGAAGTGGCTGGAGATCCAGCGGAAGCGCTGCAGAGCGTTTTACACCAAGCAGAGCCGCATGGAAGTGATGCTGCTTACGCTGGCACTGCAGGAACTGAAAGGAAAGAGCCGTGTGGAAGTCTTCTGCGAGACGCAGTACCTTGCGGCATATATACGGAACTGGATGCCGTTATGGAAGGAAAAGGGCTGGGTGGATTCCAAGGGGGAGCCGGTTGCACCGGAGTTTATCGAACTCGATGCGGAACTGCAAAAGCACGAACTGAAAGACATCACGGAAGGCCGGCACGAATACTATACGGGACTGGAAACGGAATTGCACAGCGCACTCCACTACCCACAATATGGAGTGATGCTCAAAGTATAAGAAAGGGGATAATGTATGTTTGACAAGTTTGGCGAATTTGACACCTACGAAGAACTCAACAAGGCGGCAGACGGCCAGAAGACACAGGGCGATATCGAAGCACTGAAAGAACTGGCAGCGGAGAACGGCATCGATCCGGGAGACGTAGAGGACTACGTGGACGGAGTGATCCCGGAACTCTGTACAGCCAAGACCGCAGCACTCGGAAAGCTGTCCGTGGAGATCGCGGACATTAAAGCATCCGAGATCGTGCAGGACTGGATCGACTACATCCAGGCGTCCGCGATGGAAGACCTGCAGATGTCCGTAGCGATCCGGAAGAAGGGCAAGAGCCTGATCGGATGCATCGGTGCAATGCTCAAATGGTCGTATAACGCAAAGTACAAGGTGGACGAACGCATCATCAAGGCATCGGGAATTGGAAAGATCGGTATGGAGATATATTTGGGGATGCCAGGAATGGCTTCCGCAAAGAAAATCATCCGGGAATACTACATGGAGGGCTGACGATGAAACTGCGGAAAATACCGGAAAAGGCGTACAAGTACGCAGAGAGCCTGTTTTATCTCAAAGGCCAGCTGCAGTACAAGCGGAAGGGCAGACATCTCTCTGTGTTTTGTACAGCCTGCGGGACACGATACGAGGGTGTGACGGAGCTGGGCGACACACTGGAGCAGAGGGCGCTGGAGAAGCTGCTGGACACGCCGGTGTCCGGAGAGATCGGCACCTGTCCGATCTGCAAAGCCAAGGCACAGTACAAGGCAATTGGTCGGATCAAAAAAGACTACTCAAATTGGGTCGGGTGGATGATCGGACAGAGGATGGGGCAGGACTTCATCTTCCGGATCATCGAGACCGAGCAGAGAACGTGGAAGGAAGGAAAGACAACATACACGCATCAGGAATATGGCCGGGTGTATCTGCAGAAGGGAAAGAAGGCAGAACGGACATATCTGTACTATAGCGGATGGACCGGGCAGACATCGTGGTATTCCGGTTACTTTAGCAGCAAATCAATATACGTAAGTAATATTTACCCGGACACCTACAAGGAGATCCAAAAGACACCGATGCTCAAATACGGCATCCCGGAACGCTGGAACCTGATCGACTACTACTCAGCATTTAGTAGGTACCCGGACATGGAAATGGTCCAGAAGCTGGGGATGGATGCACTGCTCCGCAGGCTGATCGCCGGCACCGGTGCTAACATCAACCCCAAGGGAAAGACGATCTGGGACAGGCTGCGGATCTACAAAGAGCGTATGCCGATGCTCAAAGAGTCCGGCGGTTCGCTTCTGGGCGTGCTGCAGAATGAACGGAGACTGAAAGAGCACTGGACACAGAAGCAGATGGACATTGAGATGTACCTGCAGGGATACGTCTGGAACAATAACGACAGGGATGTGGTGCGTGAAATCTTAAAGCACACGACACTGGATAAGCTCAAGAAGTACCGGAAAGAACAGGAACAGAAACACATAGCATTCCAGATCTATCTCGATTATATCCGGATGAAACGGCGGGCAGGATACGACATCGGGAACTCTATCGCACTATTCCCGAAGGATCTCCGAAGACGGCACGATGAAATGGTGCTGGAGCTGGAGCGGGAGAAGATGGAGAAACGGAAAGCGGAAGCCCTGCAGAAGTATGTGGGGATCGCTGAAAGGTACAATAAACTGGACAGGAAATACAGAGCAGAGCTTGGGGAGTACATCATCCGACCGGCCAGGAATGCAGCGGAGATCATCGAAGAGGGCCGTGTGTTGCACCATTGTGTCGGCGGGGACAACTACCTGTCCGCACACGCCAAAGGAACGGGGATCATCCTCTTCCTGCGGAAAGCAGAGGAAGCAGAGACACCGTTCTGTACGATCGAGATCCGTGGAACAAAGATCGAGCAATGGTACGAGGCCTATGACCAGCAGCCGGACAAGGACATCCTGCAGCCACTGCTGGACAATTACGTAAAAGGATTGGAGGGGAAGAAACGTGGAAGAACACGCAATACAGTATCAGCAGAGCTATAACGATTTTAAGGCAGAACTCGATCACGAGATGCACCGGGCGGCGCAGGGGTTCGTGCGGATCGGATACCTGCTCCGCAAGGCAAGAGACACGGACATCCTGATCGACAGCCCGTACAAGAACGTGCTGGAGTTCGCGGAAAAAGAGTACGGACTCGATAAGTCACAGACCAGCCGTTTCATTGCAATCAATGAGCGTTTTGGGGATCCGGAAGATCCGGAACAGCTGGCGGAACAATATCGGCCATTTGGCGTGAAGAAACTGAATATGATGCTGATGCTCCCGGACAGCTTAAACGAAGAACTGACGGATGACTATACTGCTGCAGAGATCGCCGAGATCAAAGCAGAGGTGACGGAAGAGCAGAAGATCACACCGCTGGAAGTGATGGCAGAGGAACAGGATCACACAGATCTGTCGATGCTTGCACGGGTGCTGTACAAGATCGGCGAAGACGATCCCTGCATGATGATGGAACTGATGGGGACTGACTATTTGGGTTACATGACGGACGGAATGCGCCAGGAAAGACTGCTGGAGATCCTGGCACCGGCAGGCCAGAAGATGTACATGGCAAGAGTGCAGGGAGTCGGCAAGATGGCTCTGGTCATCAATGGCCGGAGGATCACGCTCACCAACGTCAGAGAAGACACCAAGGAAGAGCACACGTCGGAGGATATCGAGGAGTCGCTGGGAGAACTCTACAGAAGGAGCTGGACGAGTGAAGCGGTACCGGAGACAGCAAAGCAGATGTGGGAACTGATCTATCAGAAAGAAGTTCCGGAAGTTGCACCGGTGCAACAAAAGAAGGAGACCAAGGTAAGCACTCCGCCAAAACCGGAAAAGACCAAAACGGAACAAAAAACCGCAGAAAACGACAAAAAACCGCAAAAAACGGACGAAAACGAACAAAAAGCGGACGGAAAGCTGGACAGAGACGAACTGATTCCGGAACCGGTCGAAGAAGAGGAAGAAGAGGAAAAGAAAAACACGGTGACGGATCTGTCGAAGATCCCGGCAAGGGAATCAAAGGGCGAGGATAACACGGTGCGCGGATGGAAGGCAGGGCTGTCGCACGATATCGGAGCCTGTGAACGGCTGCTCCGGGATAAGCAGTACAGAGCACTGCGGACGAAGCTGGAGGGGATGCTGAACATCGTGAAGCGGATCATCGATTATACGGAGGGAGAGCAATGAGAGAGAACAAGCTGGTGGCACGTGATGCTGTATGCATGTACTGCGGACAGCAGGCCGTGGTGATGGTAGCAGAGGGCAAGGAGTACACAGAGGCAGAACTGAACAAGATTGCGACAATGGACTGCACCTGTGCCGGGGCAGAGGATGAAAAGAAGATCGAGTCCAAAAAAACGGACGCACAGGATGCGATCGAGATGATCCTGGCCAAGAAGAACAAGAAGACAGTCGCCCAGGTGATGCTGGCAGCAGTGGACGGAATGGCACGGGACCGGATCAAGAAGGTGAGCATCAACATCGACGGAGAGACCACCTGCAGTATGTATCAGAAGGGCGGGAAGATCATCGTGGAGAGCAGACGGACAGAGGTGGAATACTCGGACGGGGAGGCGACAGAATGACACTTGATGAAGCAATTAAACGCGCAGAGGAAGTTATGGTCGAAAATTTGGAAAAGACCAAAGACAGAAATGCAAGTGATCCGATAGCAATAAGCTGTGGAGAGTGCGCAGATGAACACCGTCAGCTTGCGGAATGGCTGAAAGACTATAAGCGACTGAAAGAGCAAGAGCCGATTGATTGCGCAAATGCAGAACATGACGTAGATGGATGTCTAGGATACTCGACCGACAGAGGAGGTTATTCATATTGTCAGACGTGCCTTGAATGCCCTAAAGCGAGCATAAATAACTGGGATAAAGAGCAAGACAAACCGACTGGGACTTATGAAGAAATGGTAACATTTCAGCTTGGGCTAATAGCTACAATGCTTGCAGATATATCCAAAAGCCTTGCAATCCTTGCGGATAAGGCAGAAGGGAGCGAGGAATGAAGATATTACATTGCGATAGTTGTCACGCAGAAGTAAATGATTATTCGCACTGGTACAACGATGAACAGCCAAGAAATATGTATGAATTGAAATGCATACACGAAAGCGGTTCTGATACATTCGATGGATTGATTATATGTCATGAGTGTATTGCGAAATTACTTCATTTACGACCTAAAACTACACAAGACAGAAGGGACATGAAAAAAGAGTGAAATCCATCATCCAAGACAAGAGATCCGGCCGCTGCTATATCTGTGAGCACTGGCGGAACGATGACAGCATCAGGAGCAATCTGGAAGAGCATCACATCTTCTACGGCCCGAACCGCAAGCTGGCGGAACGGTACGGATTGAAGGTGATGCTCTGCAGATATCACCACCAGGGAGACATCCACGGAGCACACGATGCCATCCACAACAATCCGGACAAGACAAACGATATCAGACTGAAACAGATCGGACAGCAGGCCTGGGAAAAGAAGTATGCAAAGGCAGAGGCCGGAACGGAGGAAGCGCATCAGGAGTTCCGTGGGATATTCGGAAAGAATTATATGTGAGGATATATGAACAAGATCGAAGATATGCTGATCAAGCGGGGGATCTGCATAAAGTGCGGACTGGCAAAAGCAAGAGAAGGCAGATATATGTGTAGTTGGTGTTTAAAGGAAGAAGAGATGAAGCCAAAGAAGAGCAATTATATTCGGGCGATATGGAACGAGCCAAAACCGGAAAAGAAGGAAAAGAAGCAGAAGAAGTACACGCTGGACGAAGTATGCCAGATGGCAAGGGAGCGCGGCATATCATATGGCCAGATGGTGATCCTATTGGAGAAGGGGAAGAAATGATCGGATTCAAAATACCGGGCGGGGGATGCAAGGATATCCAGAAGAAGGAACGGGAACGCTTCGGGCGGGCAGAGTGTCCATATTGCAATCAGAGGCACTTCTGGAAGAGAAGCGACAAATGGCAGTTATTAAAGACAGGCCAGTTGGATGTGATCTGCCGGAGATGCGGAGAAATGTACTGGGTAGTGCTGAATGTGGACGGAATAGGAACGCACATCCGGGCGAACAGGAGGGAAGGATGACACTTGATGAAGCAATCAAACACGCAGAGGAAGTGGCAGAAAAGAATGAGCGAAGGGCAGAATCTGTAAGAAACAGACCTATATCGTCAGCGGATTTTTATCATGAGGAAGAATCATGCAGTAAATGTGCCACAGAACACAGACAGCTTGCGGAATGGCTAAAAGAGTTAAAAAGACACAGAGAAGCGTGGATGAATGTTGTATCAGAAGTAGATCAGCATACAGAGATACATAGTGACGGTGAATTTTATATCAAGAATTTTGATGTGAAGAAAATCGTAGCAGAGTACAGACCAAAGGATGGGACAAATGATCAAAGTACAATGTGACAGATGCAAGAGAGAGATCGAACCAAAGGCAGACATCGGCTATATGTCGTGGTGCTTTAAGGAAGGCGGCGTGGATGGAGATCTGGGAGAGAACATCCTGGAAGGGCAGCACTTTTGCGAACGATGCATGGATCGGATCATGAAGATCATCTGCAATTTTGACGACGAAGAGCAGGCAGAGAGGAAAAAGCCGTATGAGAAGCCGGAGATCATCGAAGTGAAGAAAAGAAATACAGGCTGCCGATTGGGAAGCATAACCAAACAAAGGATCCTCGAATTAAGCGAGGAAGGAAAGAACGCGAAAGAGATTGCGGAAGAGATGAAGATGGACTATAAGCAGGTGAAGAACTGCATATATTACGAAAGAAAGAAGGCGGGTGGATGATGTATTGTACAGAAGCGGAGCCGGTCGGGATCGACTGGAGTGAACTGGATGAGAAGAAAAGGCAGCACAGGCGGGAGATCGTGAAGAAGAGCCAGAGACGGCGCAGAGCAAAAGCAAGGAAGACGGGAATGTGCTCTCAATGCTGCAAGGGCATACCGGAGAAGGGGCGCAAGACCTGTCCGGCGTGTCTGGAGAAGGCAAGAGAAAAGATGAGACGGAAGAGGAAATCTTCTATATAAAAGCAGTTCAAATTGAACATCCGGGGCGCAGGCCTTTAGAAGTGCTATATAACTATATTAAAGATAGGACACGAGGTATGGCTTTAGTAGAGAACAGATATGTATCATCATGGGGGATAGAGCATGTTTACATGTACAGAGGTTCCTATGGGGGAAAACATGAGAAGCGGGCAGAGAGAAAGAAGGCCACCAAGGAGCAGATCCGTAAACAGAACCAGAAGAACAAAGAAAACAGAGTACGCAGAACGATACAGTTGAACTTTGATCAGGGAGACTGGTATCTGACACTGAAATATGCAGAGGGTACAAGACTGTCCATCGAAGAAGTGATGAAGCACTTCGGGAAGTTTGCCAGGATACTCCGGCAGCAGTACAGAAAGCATCACGCAGAGTTGAAGTATATGTACCGGGTAGAGATCGGGAGCAGAGGCGGCAAGCATATCCATGTGATCATCAACCGCCTTCCGGATCCGGATGCCGATCTGATCATCTCGGATGCGTGGACCAGAGCAAGGGGACTCACTCCGATCGAGATCGCACTGCAGGAAGGACTCTGCCCTGCAGATGGACTGGTGCATTTCACGCATATCCGCAGAGAAGGGAATGCAGAGGCCCTGGCAGACTATATGGTCAAGAAGCAGCCGTGGGAACTGGAAGACGGCACGGAGCTGACGAAGGAAGAGAAGAAGGCAACGAGCAAGTACGGATGCAGTAAGAATCTGCTGAGACCGGAGCCGGAAGTGATCGAGTACACACACAGAACGATGAAGCCGATCCTGGAGTTGGGAGCAGAAGGAATGAACACACAGCCCAACCGTTACCGCACGGAAGGCTATGTGGTGGATAAGAGCAGTTGGAAGCAGGGAGTCAATCCATTCACGGGATTGTCTTATTTGCGATACACAGAAGTGCCGATACCGGGAAGGAGGAAAGGATGGACTTCGGAGAATATGTCAGAAAAGCCAAAGCAGCGTTCCGGCCGAAACTGTACCGCGGATGTGAGAACTGTAGGCACTATGTTGGCAGGATGTGCATGCGGACGCAGGAAGAACTGACGATGGTATGCGAGCATTGGGAGGCGAAAGGTGAGAATAGACCAAGACAGTTGGAACATCATACAGAGAGTTCTGAGAAGATATCCGGATAACCTGAAGGAGCAGAAGGCGGATGGAGCATACAGGGAACGCATCGAGCGGGAGATCAAGGCGGTAGAACTGGCCCTGTCAATGCTGTCACCGGAAGAGCAGGAAGTGATCAGGGCGCGGTTCTTCCAGGACCGCCGCAGGAATGTATCGTATGAGCGGATCTTTGAACTGGGATATTCTGCCAGGCAGATGAGACGGATCACGCACCGGATGGTAGAGATGACGGGGCGTGCCCTGGGAGAAATACGATAAAACAGATTGCGTAAAATCAAAAAGCAACAAGCAACAAGAAAGATTGAAGCAGAAGAATAAACAATCTGCAGGAAGGAAAGCAGAAAGAAAAATTTGTGAGATCGTGATCCGGAATGTTCTCCGGCCACGCATATCCGCACGGAAGTCGAACAATGATCAGCGAGACGGTCATCTGAAAAGATGGCCGTTTTTTCATGTTTTTTTGTTGTATGGTTAAAGTGGTGATACAGATACACACGCGGCGATCCGGGCCGATGCCTGCTTTTCTTTCTCTGTGCTGCGCTTATTCAGAGAGAGATAGGTGCAGCGAAAGGGAGGAGATGGCACAGGACTTTGCGAAAACATTTTACAATACCGCCCGTTGGAAGAAGTGCAGGAACGCGTACATTCAAAAGCGATTGATGATTGACGGAGGATTGTGCGAAGAGTGTCACGACCAGCAAGGCTACATCGTCCATCACAAGATTACGATCAACGAAAGTAATGTGAACGATTGTGATGTTGTGTTGAACGAAAAGAACTTGATGTATGTTTGCAAAGCGTGTCACGATGCGTATGAAGGACACGGGGCCGGTGGGCACGGCAAAGCAAAAACCTTATGCACCTTCGACATATTTGGAAATCCGATCAGCAGTCGAGCGATCGACAAAGGGAGCGGCAAACCGGATGGAGCCGGTATCCCCCCCTATTCGCGACCTGAAGGGAGTCCGCCGAAGACCGACCGACCAGGCTGATGTAATGCGCACGTACACATGAGGGGGGTGTGGTATATGAATACCGCCGGAGGGAGACCTTCAATTAAGTCGAAAAAAACGAACAGTGCTCAAAAAGTCGAAAATGCGGAAAAAAACACCGCAATTTTGACGAAAAAAAGCACGAAAACGACAAAAAAGAAAACAACTCCCACGATAAAGAAGCCGCAAAGCCGCAAAAGCACGAAGAATGCAGCGCTTTCCGACGAGGAAAAAAGAGATAAGGCGATCCAGAACGAGGTCAAGCGCCTGACGGCAACGCTCAAAGGCATCTCAGCGGAGAAACGGCGGGCTGCGAAGGCGACGATCGAGGATGCGGCATTCCTGGCGGTATCGATGCAGGAACTGCGCCGGCAGATCACCAGAGAGGGGATGCAGGTAGAGTACAAAAATGGTGAAAACCAGTACGGAACAAAGCAGAGCCCGGCGGTGCTGAATTATCTCGCAATGAGTGCGAAGCTGACAGCAGCCACCAAGATCCTGCTGGAGTGCCTGCCAAAGACCGAGCAGAAGGTAGTGGATGATAAGTTTGATGATTTCATAGTGGAGCGTGGTGATGATTGATCGTTCGTTATCCGGATAACTACAACCCGATAAAGACCTACTGGGAACGGATCCAAAGCGGACAGGAAGTGGTCTGTGATAAGGTACGGCGCACATATCAGATGCTCGTAGAAAAACAGGAACATCCCGGAAAGTATCACTACAGCCCGAAACGGGCAAAACATATTATCGAGTTCTTTGAAAATTACTGTCATCATTCCAAGGGCAAGGTCGGCGGCCAGTTGGTCGTGCTGGAACTGTGGGAGAAAGCTCTCCTGGCAGCAGTATTTGGATTTGTGGACGATCAGGGATTGCGACAGTACCAGCGTGCGATACTGATCGTAGGAAAGAAGAACGGCAAGAGCCTGATAGCTTCCGGCGTAGGAACCTATATGCAGATCGCAGACGGCGAAGCCGGTCCGGAGGTGTATGCGGTAGCGACCAAACGAGACCAGGCCGGGATCATCTGGAAAGAAGCGAAGCGAATGGTGAACAAATCGCCGGCGCTGCTGAAACGGATCAAGCCGCTGGTCGGAGAACTTTCCAGCGAGAACTTTAATGCCGGCACATTCAAGCCGCTGGCATCAGACAGCAACACTCTGGATGGTCTGAATGTGCATTGTGCGCTGATGGATGAGATACACCAGTGGAAGAATGGCAGATTGCTTTATGACATCATAGCGGACGGTATCTCCGCAAGAGAACAGCCGCTGATCTTCATCACATCCACCGCAGGAACGGTTCGGGATGATATCTATGATGACATCTACGGAGAATGCGAGCGGATCATAGCAGGATACGGAGATCCGAACGGATACCGGGACGAAAGAACACTGGCTTTTGTGTACGAACTGGACAGAAGAGCCGAGTGGACGGACGAGAAGTGCTGGAAGAAAGCAAATCCGGGACTGGGAACGATCAAAAATCTGACAACGCTGCGGCACGAGGTGGAAAAAGCGAAGCAGGAACCGATTCGCGTGAAGAATCTCGTGTGTAAGCAGTTTAACATACGCGAAACATCCAGCGAAGCGTGGCTGACATTCGAACAGCTGGATAACAAAGAGACATTCGACATTGAAAAACTGAAACCGCGTTACGGAATAGGCGGGATCGACCTCTCATCAACGACAGATTTAACCTGCGCCACCATGATGTTTCAGATACGGGGAGATGATCGGGTTTACGTACACCAGATGTACTGGATTCCGGAGGATAATTTGGAAAAGAGGATCCACGAGGACAAGATCCCGTATGATATCTGGATCGATCAGGGCTGGTGCAGGCTGTCTCCGGGAAATAAGATCGACTATCGGCTGGTAGTGGAGTGGTTCGAAGAACAGCAGACGGCAAATGACATCTATCTCTGGAAATGCGGATATGATTCCTGGTCGGCACAGTATTTTGTGAGCGATATGGAAAACAAATTCGGCAAGAGCGTGATGGAGCCGGTGGTTCAGGGAAAGAAGACGCTGTCGGCACCGATGAAGAACCTGGGAGCCGACCTGGAGAAGAAGATCGTGATCTACAACAACAACCCGGTGCTGAAATGGTGTCTGATCAACACATCCGTGGATGTGGATAAAAACGACAATATACAGCCGATGAAGGTCACGGAAGGTCGGACGACACGAAGGATTGACGGTGTTGCATCGATGCTGGATGCATATGTGATCCGTGACAAGTACCTGGAAGAGTACAGCACGATAATGTGAGAGTTGCACCGGTGCAACAGGTGGAGATATGGGACTTTTCAATTTTGGAAATAAAGCGAGCAAAAAGGAAACAGAGAGAACCGTCTACAAGATGATCGTAGATCGCGGGAACGGTTTTTATTCCTGGAACGGGAAACTGTACCAGTCCGACATCGTGCGGGCCTGCATCAAACCGAGGACAAAAGCGATCGGGAAATGCGTAGCAAAGCATATCCGGACAACGGAAGTGAAGACGGAAGAGGGAACGCAGAAAAAAGTGGAGATCAATCCGCTGCTCAACATCCGCTTTCTGCTGGAAGAACCGAATGGCTATATGACCGGCCAGATGCTGCAGGAAAAGGTGGCGAACCAGCTTTCACTGAACGGGAATGCATTTGTCTACATCATGCGGGATACGAACGGACTGCCGGTGGGGCTGTATCCGGTCCCTGCATCAACGGTCGAAGCAAAGTATGACGAATACGGTGAACTGTGGTTGAAATTTTACTATGACAACGGGAAGAATGACATGATCCGATACACGGACATCATTCACATCCGGGACGATTACTACAGCAATGATCTCTTCGGCGACTGCCCGCAGGAGGCATTATCATCCGTGATGGATTGCGTGAATCTGTCGGATCAGGGGATGAAGAATGCAATCAAGAACAGCGCTGTGGTCCGCTGGATCCTGAAGTTTACACAGGCACTCCGCCCGGAAGATATGAAAGAAGCGACAAAACAGTTCGCAGACGATTACCTGGGGATCGACAAAGAGGGAAGTATCGGCGTAGCCGCGACCGACTCAAAGGCGGATGCCGTGCAGGTAACGCCGCACGATTATGTGCCGAATGCAGCACAGACAGATCGGCAGGTGAACCGCATTTATGCGTATTTCAATGTGAATGAAAAGATCGTTCACAGTACCTATACAGAGGATGAGTGGATCTCATATTATGAGCAGGCTGTGGAACCGATCGCAGCACAGATGGCGAGAGAATACACAAGGAAACTGTTTTCAAGACTGGAGAGATCCAGAGGGAATGCCATAGTGTTTGAATCAAGCGCACTGACCTTTGCAAGCATGAAAACAAAACTGAATCTGGTGCAGTTCGTGGATAGAGGAATAATGACACCGAATGAGGTGCGCGGATATCTGAATCTTGTGCCGATCGAAGGCGGAGATTCGGTACTGCTCAGGAAGGATACGGGAATCTTCGGAGAGGATCCGGAGGGAGGTGATATGAGTGAAGGAAATTGAGGTAAAAGGTACGATCGTTTCGAACGATGACAAAGAGATGTATGAGTGGTTCGGCATCGAGGCTACAGCGCCAAAAGACCTGGCGAAAGCGCTGAAGGAAGCGGGCGGAGACGAAGTGACGATCCTGCTCAATTCCGGAGGCGGCGATCTGATGGCGGGGAACGAAATGTACTCCGCGCTGAAGAGATACAACGGCAGCAGTACCGTAGAGATCACGGGCTTTGCTGCATCGGCGGCCACATTGATATGCTGCGGAGCGGATCAGTGCGTAGCGAATCCGGGAATCCAGTATATGATTCACAATGTGTCATCCTGGCAGGGCGGGGATCACAGAGATATGGAGACCATGGCAGAAGTCCTGCAGACTGCGGATATTTCCATATCCAACATCTACAGGCTGAAGACGGGACTCGAAGAAAAAGAGATCCTGAAGATGATGGCACACGGAACGCAGAACAACGGAATGTGGATGGACGCCAAAAAAGCGAAGGAACTGGGCTTCGTGGACAGAATAAAAGGAGATGACGGCAGTCTTTCTGAACAGCCGATCTCGATATACAACACCCTTTTCACTACGATACTCGGTGAGGAGGCAAAGGCAAAGTTCAGGGAGATGAAGCTGGAAGGCAACACCGATCTGAAAAGAAAACAAATGGCAAGGCAGCTTGACCTGCTAAAACTTCAAAGGAGGAGAGAAGGATGAAATTCAAGAACTACAAAGAGTACATGGAACTCAGAGACAACCTGCTGACAGAAGCCCAGAAGGCATCTGAGGAAGGCAACCAGGAAGAGTTCGATGCAAAGAGCAAAGAGATCACCGATCTGGATGCAGAGTGGGACGCTTTCGCTCAGAGACAGGCGAACCTGAATGCGCTGAAAGGTGCGCCGAAGGCACCGATGGCGATGGTAGAGCAGACCAACACCGTGATGACGGAACTGGTAGCAGACAGCGATATGGAATACCGCAAGGCATTCATGAACTATGTGCTGAAAGGTACACCGATCAAGATGCAGAACGGTACCGACTATCAGACCACCACATCCGATGTCGGCCCGGTGATCCCGACCACGATCATGAACCGTATCGTGGAGTTGATGGAATCTAACGGCAACATCCTGGCAAAAGTAACCCGTACCACATTCAAGGGCGGCGTGAAGGTGCCGGTATCCGCAGCAAAGCCGACCGCAGTATGGCTGGCAGAACGCGCAGGCGGCAACACCCAGAAGATGGATGTATCCGGCTCTGTAGTATTCGGTTATTACAAACTGAAGGTATCTGTTGCAGTATCCCTGATCGTGGAGAATGTGACTCTGGACATCTTCGAGAAGACGTTGTCTGCAAATATTGCAGAAGCAATGGTGAGAGCACTGGAAGACGCAATCATCAACGGTACCGGTTCCGGCCAGCCGAAGGGTATCCTGGCAGAGACCGCTGCAGCTACCATTGAGGCAGATGTAACCGCAAGCACCGGCGATGGCGTAACATACGCAACTCTGCTCGCGATGGAAGGCGCACTGCCGACCGCATATGAGAATGGCGCTGAATGGGTGATGAACAAGAAGTTCTTCTACAACTACATTCAGGCGATCGTTGATTCCAACGGCCAGCCGATCGCAAGAGTGGATGCTGGTATCGATGGCAAGCTGGTTCACACCATCTTCGGCCGTCCGGTAAACTTCACCGATCATATGGCAGTGCCGACCAACGACAATCCGACCGGTGTATTTGCTTTCATCGCAAAACTGGAAGACTACATGATCAACACGAACATGGGCGTTACCGTATCCAGATACGTTGACGAGTCCAGCGATGACACCGTGACCAAGGCGATCATGATCGCTGACGGTAAGATGATCGATACTCACTCCATCATTGCTCTGGAGCTGACATCGGACTGACATTAGCTGATTCTGATGACAGTGGGGACTACAGCGAAGAGGAACTGCAGAAACTCACGAAGAGACAGATTCAGGAGCTTGCCGCCGACCTGAATTACAGCATCAGCGGTAACACGAAGGCGGAATTGATCACCAGTTTCCTTGCAGCACAGACGGCGGCAGCCGGCAGCGGGCAGGGAGGCTGATAGCAGAGGGTTTTAAGGATGACCAATACCGAAGTTGTTGGATATGTCAAAAATGCAATGAGGATTACACACACAGCCTTGGATTCTACCCTTTCGGCTGATGTAGATGCGGGTGCGCTCGACGCTTTCGAGCGCGGCGTATCCGTGTTTACATTGGTTAATGATGTGCAGGTGATCCGGGATGATAAGTTGGTGCTCCAGCTTCTCGTTCTGTACTGCCAGGGCAAAGAAGATTACCAGGGCAAGGGAGATATGTACAGACGCGATTACAACGCGCTGTGCGACAGTATGAGCTTGTACAAAGGATACAAAGCGGATGCGAGATAAACTGATCACTCTGGTAACAAAAACCGGAACAACTTATGATGCGAGCGGATTTCCTACGGAGAATACGGAACAGAAACAGACAGTATTCGCCAGAGTGAAATCGGTACGGTCCAGCGAGTTTTATGAAGCGCTGCAAAGCAAAATAAAGTTGGAATATATATTTTGCGTGGATCCGGACGATTTCAAACTTGGATATTACACACCGCAGAGCGGAGCAACAGTGAAGCCGTGGGCGGTTGAGTATGAGAATGTCAGATACAAGATCATAAGGACATACCGTACGGATGCCGGAGAGATCGAAATATCCTGCGCGGAGGCAGAGTGATGGCACGGATGGATATTGAGTTTTCAGGAATATCAGAAATGTTGGTTGGCGGTGATGAACTGGCGGAGGAAATGTTGACCGAGGCCGCACCGATCATTGAAGACTCGATGAAGAAAAACCTGCGGAAAAGCATCGCACACAGTGGAGACTCGGAACTGGTCGATTCTGTGGCAGTAAGCAAGGCGAAGCAGGCAAAGAATGGAGCGTACATCATAAATGTAAACCCGAAAGGCCAATCAAAGACGAAAGTCTATCAGAGAGGCAAGAAGGGACGCAAGCATCCGGTATCCAACGCATTGAAAGCAATCTGGCTGGAATATGGCATACCGGGACATCAATCTCCGAAGCCGTGGCTTGCAGCGACAACGAACGATGCAGAGGCAAAGGTGCTGGATAAGATGCAGGAAGTCTACGACAAGAGGACACAGTCATGAACCTTAACCCGAAACTGATCGAGATCGGAACACAAATCGGACTGCCGGTCGCTCAGGATATCTACGAAGGGAAAGCGGATAAATATATCACATTCACCTACGAAGACGAACGGAGCGGACTGGATGCGGACAACGGATGGGATGAAACCACCGTACAGATGCAGGTACAGCTCATCACACCGGTCAAGTACAACTATTTCGCATACAAAGACCAGTTAAAAACCTTGTTGGAACAATATGATTTCTCAGTAGAGCGGATCCAGTCGTGGCTTACAGACACACTGACCGGAACCGATCGTGTGAGACAAACAATATTCTCGGTATATTATACCGGATCACAAACTTAAAGGAGGATATAAAAATGGCTTACTATGGACTTTCCAATCCGTACATGGCTGGACTTGATGCTTCTGCTGAAACCTATAGCGGCGGTTTCCGCTGCGGTAAAGCGATCAGCACAGCCGTAACACCGAACTACTCCAGCGCATCTCTGTATGCTGATAACAGTGAAGCAGAGCGCGTGGATGAGTTCGTGAATGCAAATGTAACTGTAGGCACCGACAGACTGCCGGCAAACGCAGCAAATGCTCTGTTTGGCCACACTGTAACATCCGGAGAAGAGACCGACAATGCAGAGGATGCTAATGCATACGTTGGCTATGGCTTCTGGGTATCCAAGATGGAAGATGGCAAGAAGACCTACCGTGGCGTAGTCCTGGCAAAAGTGAAGTTCACTGAAGGCGAGGAGAGCTACCAGACGAAGGGCGATCAGATCACCTTCCAGACTCCGCAGTTGACGGGATCCGCGACTGCTCTGTCTAATGGTAATTGGAGATACAAGTCTCCGGACTTCCCGACCGAGATCAATGCAGATGCATGGATTCGTACAAAACTGGGCATGACTGTTACCTATTCCGAAGTAACCAATCCGGCAAGTGGAGCAAACCCGGCAGCAGAAGGATGGTATGAGCGTACCGGCACAGAAGGCAGCTATGTATATACTCTGACTACAAAGACGACTGTCGGCTCTGACACTTTCTACAAGGCAGACGCATACAGCCCCAGCTGATCCCCGCAAGGATCCCCCATATTCGCCGCTTCCTGCATTGCAAGCAGGGGGCGGCACTTTAAGAGGATGAAGGATGGAATTAACAAGGATACCGATTGACGGAAAGATGCTGCCGATACGCATTGACTTGAACGTATTGGATCAGATTGAAGAGCGATACGAGACAAAACAGAAATTTCAACAGGAACTACTCGGATTTAGATTTAAGCGCGGAGAGGATGGAAGGTATGAGCGAACCGAAGACGGAAGGATCGCAATCGAATATGTAAAACCATCACTCAAGGCACTTATTTTTATTTTACCGCGCATGATCAATGAGGGACTGAAAGCAGAGGCATACGATACCGGGAAGGCATACGAACCGCTGGAAGCAGAATGGATCATTGCGGCATGCGAGATGGATCGCGAGTACCTGTATTCCGTAATAAATGACGAGCTTAAGAGGTGTGAGCGAGTAAAAAAAGATATGCCAGGCAAGGCAAGCAAGAAGAACAGCAACCCCTAGACTTTGCCTGGATCAAGTATGTTGCATTACAGATGGGGCTGTCATATCGCGACTGGGGGCTGTTATATTACGGCGAGTTCCGCGATATGCTGGAAGAATTCAAGAAACACCATAACGCGATTGTAAAGGGATCCACCTATATGATCGCCGAAGAAGAGCAGACGGCAGATATTGATGATCTGTGAGGATAGATAGATGGCTAAGAAGGGCACGATCGGGACAAAGATAGTCCTGGAAGGCGTAAATGAATATAACAAATCATTGAAGGACATTGCGGCAGAGGAAAAACTGCTCCAGTCCGAGATGAAAAAGACGCAGGCGGCATTCAAGGGGATGGAAGACTCCGAAGAAGCCCTGCGTAAAAAACAGGCCATTCTCACGGAGCAGGTCGAACTGCAGCGGAAGAAATACGAAGAGCATCGGAAGATGGTCGAGAACTCTGCGAAAGCACAGCAGGAGTATGCCAAGAGATCCGAAGAAGTGCGCTCGCAGTTGGAGAAGGAAGAAGCAACGCTGAAGCAGTTGCAGTCTTCCAGCGAGGCATCTGAAGAAGCAATAAAAGAGCAGGCGGAGGCGGTTGATAAACTCCGCGATGAACTGGCAAAGAGCGAAGCCGGATATGAGTCTGCAGGGAAGAAGATGCAGACCTACCAGACGAAGTGCAACGAAGCAGAGACCGGTCTGCTCGGATTAGAGCGTGAACTGGATGATACCACCAAGAAACTCGATTCCGTCGGCGATGAAGCAGATGAGAGTTCCGGCGAGATCAAGAAAGTGGGAAATGCCGCAAACGAATCGTCGGGAGATATCAGTGCATTCGGGGATGTCTTAAAGGCAAACCTGGCATCAGAGGTCATCATAGAAGGGCTGAAAGCACTCGCGAACGGTATAAAGAATGTGGCAACGAGTGCGATCGAGGTAGGATCATCGTTCGAGGCTTCTATGTCGCAGGTGGCGGCTACGATGGGAATCACCGCGCAGGAGATCCAGCAAGGCTCTGATGCATACGAACTGCTGGCGGCATCCGCAAAGGCTTGCGGTGAGGCTACGAAGTACAGCGCAACGGAAGCAGGCGAAGCATTGAACTATCTGGCGTTGGCCGGATACGATGCAGAGAAAGCGGCGGCGACTCTGCCGAAGGTACTCGACCTTGCGGCAGCAGGCGGTATGTCATTGGCTACCGCGTCAGACTTGGTGACGGACTCTATGGCCGCTCTGGGGATGGAAACGAGCGAACTGCAGAATTATATCGATGAGATGGCAAAAGCGTCCCAGAAGTCAAATACGAGCGTGCAACAGCTCGGTGAAGCGACTCTGGTATGCGCCGGTGCGGTATCTTCTGCAGGCGTTGACCTGGAAACGATGAACACCGCCCTGGGCGTATTGGCAAATAACGGTATCAAGGGAGCGGAAGGCGGTACGCATCTTCGCAATGTTCTGCTTTCACTGGCTGCCCCGACAGAGAATGCGGCAGTGCAGTTGAAGACATTAGGGGTTGAGACTGTAACTTCCGGAGGTGATCTGCGCAGTCTCGAAGCAATACTGATCGACCTGAATCACGCAATGTCCGGCATGGGCACGGCTGAAAAGACACAGGCCATCAAGAATATCTTCAATAAGACAGACATCGCTGCAGTGAACGCACTGTTAAAGAGCACTACAGGAGAGTTTGGCGCTCTGTATAAGGAGATCGAGAACTGTTCTGGAGCAGCATCGAACATGGCAGAGACCATGAACGATAATCTGAAGGGAAAGATCACGATCCTTGGTTCCACTTTGGAGGCACTGGGGATCTCTGCATACGAAGTATTTGATGAAGATCTGAAGCGTGGCGTGGAGACAGCCACGAACGCGGTGGCAAGACTCAACAAGGCCGTCAAAGAAGGCGATATGAACGCATCACTCAACAAGATGTCGGACTCACTTGGCGACTTTATTGAGAGAGGAGCGGAACTGGCGGAAGATCTGCTGCCGAAGGTGATCGATGCGGCGACATGGTGCTTGGACAACTTCCCGACCATTGCGGCGCTTGTTTCCGGTATCGTAGCGGCTAATCTTGCAATGAATACAATCGCACCGGTGATCCAGATGGCACAGGCGGCGTGGATCGCATACACGACAGCGGAAGAAGGCGCAACGGCAGCGCAGGCGGCTTTCAATGCGGTGGCATCCGCGAACCCGATCGGCATTCTGGTGGCAGGCATCGCAGCACTAACAGCCGGAATGATCGCATACAGCGCACTGGCAGACGATAGCGTCAAAGAGACCAGCAGACTGACAGAAGAGCAGAAGAAACTGGCTGAAAGCGCAAAGAATGTTTCTGACTCAATCAAGAAAGCAGCAGACAGCCGAAAGGAAGACATTCAGAACATTGACATCCAAAAGAAACATACGACGGATCTGATCAATGAACTGAAATCCTATCAGAACAGTTCCGGACAGGTGGTCCGTGAGCAGGAGAGAGCGAAGCAGATCGTGGAGGAACTAAACACACTGCTCCCGGATCTGTGCCTGTATTACAACGAAGAGACGATATCGTTAAGCCAGTCCACGGAAGAACTGCAGCGGAATACCGAAGCACTCTGGGCGCAGGCAGAGGCAGCAGCGTACCAGGAACACATGACCGAGATCATGAAGGAACGTATCGAGGTAGAGACCGAGATGGCGAAACTTCAGGATGAGTATACAGCAGCGCAGGAACGCCAGACAGAAGCACAGATGGCTTACCACGATGCACTGGACAAGCTGAACTCTATGGAAAACACCATGACGGAAGAGTATGCAGAACAGCTTGGACTGGTGACGCAGTTAGACTGGGCACGGCAGGAAGAAGCAAAGCGGTGCTCTGAAGTATGTGGGCCGTATGACGAACTGCAGGGCCGGTTGAATGAACTCGATGCAGAATATGAGATAGTGAATGGACGCATCGATGATGTCAATGAAACGATGGCCGAAGCAGAGGCTGCTGTTGAATCCTATGCAGGCACGACAGATTATCAGTTATCACTCACGGAAGAAGCCTACGATGATCTGCTGAAAGCGGTCAGCGACTCTATGCGTGGCCAGATGTCTCTGTGGGATGAATACGAGAAGGCGGAAGAACAGCATAAAGAAACACTGCTGAAGAATATGGCCGACCAGGTAGCGGGCATGCAGGACTGGGCGGATGATATGAAAGAACTCGCTGCCAGAGGTATCGACGAAGGACTTCTGCAGAGCCTGGCAGAAATGGGACCGCAGGGAGCCGGATATGTAAAAGCGTTCCTGGAAATGACGGATAAGGAACTCGCAGAGGCGAATAGGATGTATGCCGAAGCGATGAAACTGCCGACAGAAACTGCCGTAGAGGTGGCACAGACATACGAAGAAGTTGGCCTTCAAGCAAACCAGTATATGAAATCAGGCTTTGAAGTATCCGCGCGGGATGTTGCTGAAGAAGTCGGTTCGATGTTTGGTGAGATCGGACAGAACGCGGTGGAAGGAACTACCAAGGGGATCGAGGACTCGCTCCAGGATGTCAACGACGCAGGTCAGGATATAGGTGACGAACTGGCAGATGGAGCAGAGACATCACTTGATTCGCATTCGCCGTCGCTTAGGATGAAGGAGATCGGCATCAATGCCGTACTCGGATTGATCAACGGTATCGAAGAGGCGGCAATCGAAGCGGAAGAAGCATCTGCAGACACTGCGGATCTGATCGCGGAGACTTTCGAGAACAGAGCAGACGATAGTATATTCTACAACTTTGGCCGGGATGCGGTTGACGGTTTCATTGATGGTATGGAATCAAGAGCGAATGCGGCGGCCAGAGCAGCGCGGGAACTGGCGGAGACCATAACAGATACTTTCCGGTCAAAGATGAAGATCAGCAGTCCCTCCAAGGTGTTTGAGTACTTCGGCGAGATGACGGCAGAAGGTTTCGATGAAGGTTTCAAAAGCTACCTGCCGAAGATTGAAAATACAATGGACAGCCTGACACCGCAGATCGAAGAGAATACAACATCCAATGCGAACACATACAACAATAACAGCAATATCACGATCAATGTGACCGGAACGGAAGGACAGAGCGTGGAAGAGTTGGCCAATGCAGTTGAGGAACGGCTGAACGATAAGCTGAACAGCAAAGAGGGCATATACAGATGACAATCAAGAACTGGATCACATTCGGCGGTACAGACTGCCGGACATATAAGGTTTATATCAGCGGCAACGGCACATTTAACAGCCCGGAACGCGACGGCGCCAATGTGAGCATCCCGGGACGCAATGGAGATATATTCCTGGACAACGAGCGGTACAAGAACATTGATGTGAAGTACCCTGCATTTATCGCGGAAAACTTTTCGACAAACATGCAGAATTTCCGCAACGCCATACTGAGCAAGGTGGGATATCAGAGACTGGAAGATACCTACCATCCGGATGAGTTCCGCCTGGCCAGATACAAGGGCGGCCTCGATGTGAAACCGCTGAAGAGCCTGAAAGCCGGTGAGTTCAATATTGTTTTTAACTGTAAGCCACAAAGGTTCTTAAAGAGCGGGGAGACCGGTACGACATTCGCGGCAGCAGGCACGATCAGCAATCCAACGCTGATGACTGCAAAGCCGCTGATCCGGGTGGTAGGAAACGGCACACTGACGATCGGCACAACGGCCATCGCGATCGCAAATAACCAGACATACATTGATATCGACTGCGAGACGATGGAAGCATATTGTGGAAGCACGAATATGAACGCCAATATAACTTTGGACGGCGGGAAGTTCCCGGAACTGGTGCCCGGATCTAATAGCGTGAGCATTGGAACATTGACGAGCGCAACGATAACACCGAGGTGGTGGATACTGTGATCCCTATTCTGTTTGATAAAACCGAGACAACATTCACTTCGAACGGCATCGGCAGATTGTCGGATGCATTGTCGTGCATCGTTACTGAGGAACGGAATGGTCAGTATGAACTGAAGATGGTATATCCGATCACCGGAGTGCACTACTCCGAGATCACGCATTCACGCATCATCTTTGCACAGCCCGCGGAAGGAAAAAACAACCAGGCATTCCGCATCTACAAGATCACGAAGCCATCCGGCGGCCGTGTGACAGTATTGGCGCAGCATATCAGCTACCAACTGACCAATATCATCACATCACCGTTTGAAGGTGCTGGACCGAGTGAAGCGGCGGCAGGTATGAAAAGCAATGCATCGACTACTTGCCAATTCACGATCACGACCAACATCACATCGGCCACTCCGTTTAAGATTGAGACACCGACAAGTATCCGGAATGCTATCGGCGGAATGGAAGGCAGTTTTCTGGAGCTGTATGGCGGCGAGATTGAATGGGATATGTACAACGTATACATCAATACCGCCAGAGGTTCGAACCGTGGCAAGGTTGTTAGCTACGGCAAGAACATCACATCGATGCAGCAGGAAGAGAACATTGACAAGGTCATCACAGGTATCTATCCGTTTTATTCCGGAGATGAATATGTTGAACTGACGGAGAAGGTTCTAACGGTACAGACTACAGAGGTATATCCGTATCAGCGCATTCAGTCTCTGGACCTGACCAAGTATTTCGGTGATGTACCGAGCGAGTCGGAATTGCGGGAGCGTGCGCAGGAATATCTGACGAAGAACACCCTGGGCATCCCGAGATTGACGATCAAGGCAGCATTTATTGACGAAGATAATCATGTACCGGTCAATCTGTGCGATACGGTTACGGTATATTATGCACCGCTGGGAGTATCAATCCAGGCAGAAGTAGTCAAACTGGAATACAATGTGCTGCTGGAACGATATGAGACGATGACGGTCGGATCTGTGCAGGACAGTATCCTGGATGCCGTCATCACTACGGATAAGAAATCAGACAGCAACGGCAAAGCCATTGAGCGTGAGAAGGTCCAGACGGATGCCAAGATCCGAGAGACAAATGACAAGATTGACGAGATCACATATGACTATGTGGAGCCACAAGTGAAGAGCACTAGCAGCATATCTGCAGGTGGCGAAGCGATTGTGATGGCGTGTTATTTCAAAATTGAAAAAGCAACAAGAGTGCGCTTCGGTTCTACTATCACATTTGAGACTGCGCGAGATGGTCAGGACATGGTACATCTGCACGTTATCTACAATGTGGATGGTACAGAAATCAATCCTAACGATCCGCTCATTGAATACTATGATGATGGACAGCATATACTGACTCTGGACTTCTTAACAAGTCAACTGTCTGCAGGATCACATTCGTTCGGCGTGGCATTTGGAGTAACTGGGGGAACATTATCATGAATATATCAAGCGCATATCTATTCGGACGGCAGATCAGCCTGGGACAAGTCCCACCGCCTTATAAACCCTGGTGGTGGAATAGTCCGGGAGTGTTCCCGGTGCAGGCCGTCAATGGGTTTCTGCCGTATTGTGACAAGGATACATTCTTTTACGATGTATTCTACTATGTGGCAGGCATCAATGAAGATTATAGCGGTCACGATATTGGGTGTGATGCTTTTGAAATCACACAGACACTTCCATGGGGGTATGACAAGGCACAGCATAGTGGCAACCCTAGTTATTCTGCAGCATTCATTCCACTGATGGACAAAAACACCGGACAGAAATCAAACGACCGGCTGATGCTAGAGATGGCTTGGAACAAGTGCTTGCCGTATGTCGATGCAAACGATCCTGGATTATATGATGTAGATCTGTCAATGTGGATTTACACGGAACAGGGGCAATACCTGCCACTGCATCAGAACGGAAAGAAATCTGCCATCGGTATATTCAAACCGGATGGCGTACACGTATATATGGTTGCCGGAGTAGATACACTTCGAAAAGCAGATGATAGCCTGGAACTAGATATGGTATACGGAGGATTGATTCAGGATGTCGGATATGGTAATGGAAGTTCCTGTGTGCGTTGGGACTTCTGCGCATATAAACTCGTAAGGCTGTACAATTATGATTATATCATCGATACTTCGTGGTATGATCCACCAACACCATAAATTTTAGGAGGTAGAAAAAATGGCATTTGACAAACCGCAGAGCAGAAATGAAGCAATCCTGCAGAACATGCTCGGGGCGAATAATGAACTGGAGCCGCCGAAGAGCAGAGTAGAAGCATTGCTGCAGGACATCGCAGGCCAGATGCCGGAGGCGAACCCGAGCGAGGGCACGACCACCGGAACGCTGGAAAGATTAAAGATCGGGGATAAAATCTACACCGTGGAAGGTGGCGGAAGTGGCACATCTGATTATGATGCCTTGAATAACAAACCGCAGATCGCGGGTACCACACTGTCCGGGAATAAGTCTCTGGCAGATCTTGGCATTGCCAGTGCTTCCACAGTATCCGGTATACTTGATGGTGCGTCTATTGACAGCTTTGCAGATGTTGAGACAGCACTCGCTGGCAAGCAGGGTACGCTGACGTTTGATGGCGCGCCGACAAGTGAAAGCACAAACCCGGTGACGTCTGGTGGTGTGTATACTGCGCTTGCTGGAAAGGTAGATAAAACGTCTGTAGGTGTAGCAAGTGGTGTTGCGGAACTGGACTCAAACGGAAAAGTTCCGTCTGCACAGTTACCGTCCTATGTGGATGATACAGTTGAGGGATATCTCTACAATGAAAAATGGTATAGTGATGCGCAGCACACTACGGAAGTCGCCGGAGAAACTGGGAAGATTTATGTGGAGCTGGAGACAAACAAAACATATCGTTGGAGTGGTTCCACTTTTGTGGAAATCTCGGAGAGCTTGGCACTCGGCGAAACCAGCAGTACAGCGTATGCAGGAAACAAGGGAAAGGCAAATGCTGATGCGATCGCCGCAATCAAAGATGGTGCGTCTATTGACAGCTTTGCAGATGTTGAGACGGCACTTGCTGGCAAGCAGGATACGCTGACGTTTGATAATACGCCTACGGAAAACAGCACCAATCCCGTAAAGAGTGGCGGAATATATTCTGGCCTGGCTGGAAAGGCAGACACAGGCATCGTGGCAGATGACTTTGATTCTACGGCATCCTATGTGATCGGAAACTATTGCATAGAGAATGGCAAGCTGTACAGATTCAAGGCAAATCACTCCGGAGCGTGGTCTGCATCTGATGTGGATGAGATCCAGATCACTGGAGAACTTGCTACATTAAAGAGTGGTTTAATGAGTGCGGCAACCGATGCGCAGAAAAACGCCGATTATGTCGGTGACAGTTATGTTAAAGTGCTACGCATTGGAAAACTTGTAAATGTGTCTGGGCGTTTTAAAGTAGAGACGGAAAAACCGAACGGGCAGGAAAACTATCTATTTTCCGGATTACCCGCTCCTGCTGGTCAGATAATTCCTGTTTATAGTGATACAAATAAGGCTTTTATTATTAGTGTTGCAGGGAATTTGACATCCAACGGTGTAGTGGAAACGCAATTTTACAACATCGATGTCACCTATTCGACAACATAATTAAAGGGCAG
>Ga0247611_10002430_pt1 | contig 30112 bp, 28 predicted proteins | sample 177DNAGHGhighgp2_FD_192422 | JGI IMG/M metagenome (GOLD analysis project Ga0247611, IMG submission 192422) | Sheep rumen microbial communities from Palmerston North, Manawatu-Wanganui, New Zealand - 1770 DNA GHGhigh gp2 | ecosystem: Host-associated > Mammals > Digestive system > Stomach > Rumen... | reverse complement strand
AGTAGTTTTATCGGCTATTCTCCATATAACGCCGCCCATGATCCAGTAGTCACCGACATACAAATCATCAAATGAACCATTGCGTATCGCCGCAAGCTGTGCCGCAGTAACATGGTCACCGAGATACTTTCCACGGAATATCATTCGATGCATTTCAGGAATATTCCACACAAAGGCAAGACTGTCAATAGCCTCATCCATCTGCGTCTCATTCACAAAGTGACTATCATTTGTCAGATCACTTGTCTTGCTCGGAATATCAGGGGTGTCTGCGAGATCATTGTAAGACCCGCTCTTTGCTACAGCTGCAAGGTCAGCATCATCCGCCTTCTCAGCTATCTCGGCTCTTATCTCGGTATCATCATAGTTCTCAAGAGATGCCAACTTTACCTTATCAGTATTGGTGTAGTCATTAGTAGACAGACCTTTACCTTCTTCTTTTTCAACAAAGTTGCTGGTATCAATGAAGCCGGAGAGAACATCATACTTGTAGCTGGGGCTTTCAGGAGTTCCAACGTCGACTATAGCAATATTACTGCCGGCAGGATATCTTTTACCCGCACCCTCCTTAAAGTCAGATGTAGTGGTAAAAGCCTGAGTAATATCATAGACATAGCCCAGATAGTCAGCAGAAGGGGAGGGGAGCTCGCTGACATAATCAACAGAACCGGCGGGGTGGTAAGCAGAACCGCCTCCACCGCCGCCACCTTCTATGACCTCCTTAAGTTCAATAAGGAGACTTTCCACCCTGCTCTGAGGGGGCTTATCATATTCTGTGTTATCGATAGTAGACTGAAGAATATCTTCAACTCTCGATAAAGGTGTATTATTTTCCATTTTGAATTACCTCCTCGTCAGGTGCAGAAACCGAAAGTAAAGTTCTGAGCAACATCCTCGTTTCTGGATTGCGGATGATCTTGGAACCCGTGTGCTACTCTTGCAGTAACATAAGCCGAGTTATATCGAGCCATACTCATGTTCTGCTGATAAATCTCCCGAGTGTTGGCTCGCTTAAATACAATTGATTTACCAACGATTTTATCTTTAAATTGCTGCATATCCTCATACACTAACTCTTGTGTTGTGGGATATCTTAGTGCCATGTCAGAAGACCTTGTCCAGAAAGCCATAGTAGTAAAATTAATTCTATGATCAGTTCGGTCGTAAATACGCTGAAAATCATATACTTTTCCACGCGTTTCATGATCAGTACGATCAGTCGAAACATGCTCAACTTCACGTACACTAGGTAGCCATATAACGTCCGCCGATTGTGAATCCGTATTAGGTATAAGGTCGCCATCTTCCAAAAACCTAGAATATGTATACTTGTATACTGGTTTCATATACGTTGCTATTTTGCCAGCACCACCATATATAAGCATATCTGTGCATTGGCTAATAGCATTTCTGAATGCGTTTTGAAGACATTCTCTCAGATCCGACTGACCCCAAGCTTTAAAATTCGTATAATCTACGTCACGAGTGTCCAGATAAGGAACAACCGGTCCCGGTATAGTCGAATCATTTGACGGATGATACGACAACCATGTTGAGGTCGTTTTGCCATCAGGACCGTCTTCTTCCGAATCAACTTTCACCATAAGACAATGACCTGCAGGTATTGTAGCTCCGTTATAAGGGAACGACTTCCAATATAAAGTCTTATATTCTCCGATTTTAACATTTGCTCCGCCGGTTTGTCCGATTTCTTCCCACGTCTCTTCAATCTCATCTTCAAAGCTGGCTTCTCGAACATCTTCAAACTGAGCATAGCATTTCATATTACCGCGAACATCATAAGGCTGAGGGCTCCATCCAACAAACATCTGAGTATCATTTGGTGGGGGAGGATTACCTTTACTTTCACTTGGTCGTGCCGACTCTCCGGCATGTTGTACGGTAACAGTATCCCATTTATTATCACCATTCCAGAATTCAACGGTAAAAGGACCATCTGACTGAACATATTTAATAATAACCTTAGAATACCCGTGTACATTATCTTCCGTAGCGGCAGTTACGGTCATTTCTTCAGATCCGTCATACTCAATCGTCTTTTCCGCAACGAGACCATTAAGGTTGACGCTCACTTCGGAATATCCGACCGCCTTTGCGCCGTCATCTTTCGGATGAAATGTTTTAGACAGGGAAGAGGAGCCGGGTGCTGGAAGATTAGAAAGATCTATACTCTTGCTGACCAAAGCAGCACTCTCACTTCCGGAGCCGCCAGTGCTTAATTCAACAGTTACTTCCGAATATCCGTCAAGATCTTTATCGTCATCTTTAGCTTTATAAGTACCCGGAGCAGTTATTGTCTTTTTGGCAGTATTCGGCTGCACATCAACCTCTACTACTCGGTATGCCTGATCTATAGCATCCGGCTGATATGTCCCGTTCTCATGTACTGTCGGCAAACTGATTATCTCGAAATTCTGTTCACTCTGTATGCTTCTTATTTTCTGGGCAAATGACTCAAACGAATCGTCAGATTTAGCCTGAACATTCTGTGCCATTATTGCGTTTTGTATCAATTTTCTGACAGTAGCAACATCTTTTATCTTACTTGATATGGTTCCTTCCGGAGGTGTTCCGGGAGCTGTACCATACAATATCTTATTGATAGCATCAATAATATTTGTATTTAAATATGTGTAAAGAGTTCCGCTTTGTACCGGCTTTGTGCTATGCTCGGTAGGTTCAGCATCACTCGGATATACCAGATCCATATCTGTCTGTTTGGCGAAAAAATCCCACGTATGCCCGTGCAGAGTAGATGCGTTCGATCCGCCCTGATTAGCCATCTTAAGGAGTTCAATGATGGCATTACGGACATCTTCACCTCTGACAGCAGTATTTATCTGGTCAATGTAGTATTGTACATCATGTTCAGCCATCGCTTACTATATCCTCCACTTCTTCGGCAAGAATATCAAGATCGCCGGTAACCATAAATATAGTTCCGCCGACGACAAGTTTCGTGCTGTCTTTTTTAGGTTTTGTAGCCCATGTGTCATAAGGTATAAGTTTTGCCATATCAGATTGTTTGGCAAAGAATTCCCATGAATGACTGTTTAAATATTCCGCATTCTTTCCGTTCTCAAATATCTCTTTAAAAACATTGATAAGCGGCAGACGTATTTCTGCTCCGGTAGCCGCTTTATTGACTTCTTCTATGAGCTGCTCCATTTTATCTGTCATTTTGAACGGCCTCCTTTACTGAGCATCTGTTATAAAGTAAATGACATTATTGTAATTCTTAGACTCTGGAAGTTCGTCATATTGTGCTTGCGTGAGATCAGCGATAACAACATCACTTCCGCCACCGCCTCCTCCACCTCCGCCGGTGCTCCCTTTATAGCTTCCGGAACTTCCACCTGACACCATAGATGTCAGACCTCCGTCCTTGCTTCCTATAGAAATCTTCTTTACCGGATTGTCAAGATCAACTTTTATCTGAGCAATCGGCAAATTAATATCAACGCCATGAGGTTGTGAAAACACATGCACAAGCTGACCGGTAACAAACGGTCGATATTCAGAGTCAAGATAAAACAACTCAGCAGCTTCTGCTTCTATTCGCATAACACTGAATTGCTGTGTTGTGAGCCAATGCTGTGCATATTCCTTAAGTTCAGCCGGACTTCCTATACCATCCCATTCCACGATCTTGGTAATTCTTCCGAAAGTCTCTATAAGCGGAGAATCAAGGTAGTCAATGCCATCATTAACACTTGCTATGGTAGTCTTGATTCCATTTATCTCTTTTCCGAGCGGTATTATTGACGTATATATGGTAGCTCCGTTCATAAATTTTGACAAATTTACAAGATTTAGCGCATATTGCACAGGCTGAGGAGATATGGTTTCAATCTCCTCGAACCAGTCAATATAGTTAATGCCATTCTCTTTCCGGAACTTAAAATATCCGCCAAAAGTATTGAGGCAATCGTCGAGTGCCGCCTTACTTGTCTGATAGTCGAGACTAATAGATATGTTCTGATTGGTCATGGTGACCGTTCCTATAGTAAAGCGTCTGTTTGTCGGAGCATAATCGTTATGATGGGTAATTATGTATGAAAAATAATCCCGTATTGTAGTGTCTTCATCCTGATAAGGACGAAGTATAGTATCATTGAAAAACGAATACGCGCCCTCACAATAAACGGTCTTGTTTTTGTTCATATCCTCATCACTGATCTCGGATACCCGGCCAAACCACACAAGAGAATCGCCCTCATAAACATCTACATCAGATGTCATAAGCATCGGAAGATCATATAAAGAATGCTCATATGGCATTTTGAAAGAAAATGAGCCGGCAGAATTTAACCCCATATCGAGAGACGGGGAAACAAGAGAAAGCTCATCGGTATAAGCAAATATGCTCTGCCCGTCCATTTCAACTCGATATATCATATATTGTTAACACCTCTGCTATAATTTATTGTGACTTTTCCGTATCCCATAAACTCAACTTCATTATTTCCGTTTGTACTGGGATTTGAGAAAGGCGATAAAATGATACCGCTTCTGTGTGTATAGCTGTCATCATTTCCATAAACATGATTTGCGTAATAGCGCTTTACATCTATGCTATGAGGAAGTCTCACATCCATGGTATCACTCACAGTCAATATTATCTCAACGGGGTCATTTGTCGGATTGAAAATATTACGCGGAAGACGACCGTCAACAATGAAACTGCCATAATAAATGACATACACGTTGCTGTTGAATGTAAGATCATCCCACAACCAGTCCGTTATGGCTCCTTCTTTTACCGATTTGTACGGTGAAAAGTTATAGTCTATCGTAATTGTAGAATATCTCTCATCTGATTTCCATTGATTGACTTCAAGTCTTCCGTTGTAAATGTAATTCGGCTGTTCACGCAGAACACAGTTAAATCTTTTTCCATGCAAAAGAGTAAGGAGTTCATTGTAAAGATCGCACCATTTCTGGACACCTGTTTCAACAATGAACTCCCATGAACCCTGTCTGTTTCCGTATCGGACGTCCCCCGAAAGAACCTCAGTATAATCGAGAGCCCCGTTCATACCGGGGATCTCAACATACTGGGTCTTTACTTCAGGGGGCGCTATTGACGGTCTCTCGTTAGGAATGAGATGCCATGTCTCCCACGTATTTGCCTTAAAAGAGTCGTTATAAATATCAATGGAATAGTCCGGGTTATAAAACTCAAACATACTGGCATCTCCTCCTTATTCTCTTTGTGCTCTGCTGTAAGATCTGCCAAGAGCCTTATTCATAGGGTCAACCATTTCGCCGACCAATGCATTTGTGTCAAGGTAGACTCTCATTCTCTCGACCTTTGCACCCAAATCACGGACATCGTTGTTAAGTGAGTCAATTGCAGACACAACATCCGAATTATCGACCTTCAATTCATTTTGAACTGTCATATCGCCAGACATTGAGCGATTAATGGTGCCGGCAAGGTTCATTGATGAACTAAGCGCCGGATCAAGATCACCAAAAGCTTGATTAACGTACTCGGCACTTGTTGTGACATCCGACAAATCTACAACAGGTTTGATTGTGGGATTAAGATCAACGGTCGTATCAAACAAATCAGCCGACTTTTCAAGAGCCTCTTTAATTCCATCAGTCGTAGAATCACCAAGATCAGCTCCGGCTTGATGAGAAGCGTTAGTATAGTCTTCGACCGCATTAATAAAACCTATTACTGCGTATTCACCAAGACCATAAGTCACCTTTGAAGGAGATTGGATCTGAAGTGTAAGTTCTATACCGCTTACAAGAGCCTTTGCAATCCCATTTCCAGCCGTTACTGCTTCAGAAGTCATTTCGGATATACCGTTGGCTAAACCACGAACTGACTGTCTGCCAGTTTCCTTAATCGACTCATACTGCTGTTTATAACCCTCGATAAACTGTTTAGCAGTCTTATCTCCGGCTTCTTTCATTGTCGATACAGACTCGTCAGAGGTAATACCTGTGGAAATATCACTGACATAATCTTTACCGGTCTGAGTCATATCAACACCCAAACCGTCTTTACCGGTAAGCTGGTTTACAAAGTCTCCTATTGGTAGATTGCTGATGTTGAAATTGCTACCAATTTGTGTCATCCAGCCGCTTCCAACACTCGAAATATCAAAGCCGAGACCATCAGAACTCATGATTTTGTCTTTGAAATCTGTAATACCAAGACTATCAAGATCAAAGTTAAAGCTTTTTCCAAGGTCGCCTAAGAAACTACCGGCAACTGCGCTTGCTGCTCCGGATGTGTCAATATTAAGACCCATACTTGTGAGATCAGCAGACCACTGCTTTGCCATTCCACTCTGGGCGCTTGTTGGAATGCCGATACCGCCAACAATAGATGAAACATCAAACCCACCTGAAGAACCGCCACCCATGCCGTTGAACGCATTTGAAATGGTTGCAGCAACGCCTGTATTCTGATCGGTGAGTTTTTCATCTATACCAGCAACAAAGTCTTCAGCAATATGTGTGCCTTCAGACTTGTATGAATCATAGAATGTGGCAATTGTGTTGATACCCGACTTGGCAAGGTCTTCAAACACCGTTGTAAATTCATTTTGATTGTTTTCAATGCCTCTGATAAAGCCGTTGAGCATGCCCAGAGCACTACGTTCAAGAGCATCTTCCTGCCCATCAAATGCATTCAGGAAATCAGTAAAGCCTGTGGAACCGAAGTCAGCAATAACATCGCCAAACGCCTTTATCTTGTTCTCATCAAACGTTGAAACTTTCTGAAGAATACCTGAAATTTCCTTGAGAATGCCCAAACCTTCCGTTACAGACGTGAAATCAACATACTTAATATCTTCTGCCAATCTTGCAAGCGTACGAATAGATGCTGCTGTATCAGCTACAACCTGAGTATTGAAGGTGCTGTTATCACTTAATGTGTCGGAATATTCTTTAAGATTGGTTGCGATAGGCACCAACTGTGACGTTAAGGCACTAAGATCGCCAAAACTCTCAATTGTAGAAAGCTGAGCTATTGCAGAAAGGGTATCAGCTGCGGCATTGACAGAATCAACATTTATGCCACCGTCTTTCATTAATGCGTCGGAGAAAGACTTAACCGCTTCCGCAAATTTCGGCATATTGTTCTTAAATGTATCAAGCTGAAGATCTACGCCAAATATGCTTAATACATAATCAAGAACATTGGCATCAGGCAGCGCTTTCTTCATTGAAACAAGAACTTCAAGAGCGTTTGTTGCTGCCTCCATTGCTTTGGAATTTATACCGCCCTCTTTTGTTATCTCATCAGAGAATTTCTTAATACCTTCGCCAAGAGGTTCCATGTTTTCTGCAAACTCAGATAATGTCTGCTTTCTGCCGGTAAAGAAACTAAGTGCGCCTCCAACATTCGGCAGTTTATTTCCCAAATTCGCTAACATCTCTCCAGCTACGGCAGCCTTTGACACCGCGGTATCATCAAGATCTTTAACTGTTTCAGCAAATTTAACAAGTTTCGGCGCAAAATTCATCATGTCGATGCCGAAGTCATTCATCGACGCTTTGCCAGTCCAGAATTCAAGAGCGCCTCCTGTTTTCGGAAGACCCTTTGCAAACTCACTAACAAGTTTAGCGGCGTTAGTTGCAGTTTGAACTGCGTTAACATCTATTTTGAATGAATTTCCGTTTTCATCTTTCGGATCAGCAAATACGGCACATACTCTTATAAGCTTCGGAGCAAATGCATACATGTCATCTGCAAACTGGTTCAAACTGCTGTCACCAAATATAGCGCCAACAAGACCGCCGTGTTTACCAAGAGTATTTGCAAAGTCACTTACGAGTCCCGCAGCCTCAATAAATGCTTTAACATTATCCGTATTCAGTTTTAACGGATTTCCAACCTGATCTGTAGGATTGCTGAGAATGTTCATAACCTGAACAAGTCTCGGAGCAAATCCCTGCATATCTTCGGCAAATGTTCGTAAGTCATTATCACCAAATATACCACTCACGAGGCCACCATGTTTCGGAAGTGCTGCGGCAAGAGTAACAAGACCCTGTGCGGCAAGAGCAAACATGTTTACTTTTGCCGTGTTTATTGTTTTGTCGGCAATGGCGTCGTTGAAACCGACTACAGCATCGGCAAGACCAATAAGATTGTCTGAAAGCGAGTTCTTTTTGCCAAATGCACCAAATATTGGATTATTGAGCAAATTCGATATAGAATTAATAAGCTCTGCTCCAGCCATGATAACAAGTATCTCGGCTACAGTTTTTGCTGAGGTTAAGACATTTTGGTCAATGCCGCCAAGCATGTTGAGAGCAGTTATAATATTGGCCATTACTTGAACTATACCATTCGATATACCGCCAAGGAGACCGCCAATAATATTTCCAAAGAATGCGCCTATACCATATCCAATCTTTTCAAGAAGAGGTAAACCTGTGTTAATCCACAATTCAAACTGCGGTATACCAGTTGCAAGTTCTCCAAGAATAACTATAAATGAACCGATAATTATTGCTAGTAATATCATTACTGCAACACCGGCTATAGCACCTTGTGCAGAAGGCCCAACCCACGACAGAATTGCGACAACACCTGCCATAGCGAGAAGAACCACACTCAAACCCGCCGCTTTTTCGAGAGAGTTATCAATAGGAAGAACTCCAAGTAGTCCTAGAACGACTGACAAAACAACAACTATAGCTGCCATAGCAGCAACAATACCAATTGTGTCTGCACTTATTGATGTTCCAAACTTAGACATCAATAATATAGCACCAATCAATGCCGCTAATACAATAGTAAGAGCAATAGCGTTTTCTAGTGCGTTCTGTGTTGGTACAAGTGCTAATATTGCCAAAGATCCCGAAATAATTAATAAAGCAACGCCTATTCCCGCAAAAGTTTTAGCTAATGACTTAAAATCTAATTTTAAATCATTAATTTTTGATAAAATATAAAGACATCCGACCACAGCTAGCAATACTGTGCTTAATGCCAAAGCAGAATATAATGCAACGTTTGCATCCGTTATGGATGTTGCGAGAATATTAAGCATAACACCTATTGCTATAACAGCAACAGTCATTGCTATTATGGGTGTAAGTATATTCTGGGCATTCTTTGTAAGTGCTATAACTGCACCAAATGTTAAAAGAACTAGTGCTATAGATGCTGCCGCAACAACAACATTCTCTATTTTATCAGGAATCATAGCTAATGTCGCAATACATGCAGACAAAGCGACTATTGCTATTGTCATGATAATAAGTGTCTTATGTGCGTCAGTTACAGCATTGCCGAGTCTGGTCATTCCAACTAAAAGACCCATTATAGCCATTAAACCGCCAACAACTGCTGCCGCCACAACAAGACCCTGTGTTGGAACATATGCCAATGCCCATAATACACCCGTAAGAATGAGCATTGATGTGGCTATTCCAACCATCATTAAGCCTGCTTTTGCTGCTGCATCTCCCGCAAAACGAGAAACAGCAACAAGTCCGGCAGCTATAAGCGAAAACGCAGCAATAACCGCTACACCTTTGAGTAATGTATCAGTAGAAAGAAGATTAATAAGAGCAACTACGCCAACCATTGCTGCAAATGCGACCGCCATCTCGATCATCATGAGACCTGCTTTGTGAGCAGACTCTCCTGAAAATTGCGAAAGCACTATGATTGCACCAACTATTGACGTTAGTATTGCTATGCGCACAAGCCCTTTGTAAAAGACATCAGTCGGTATTACCGAGAATAATGCGATTGCCCCAGCAAATATAAGCAATGATGCCGACATACCAAGCATCATTATTCCAACGCCTTTAAGATTATCGGTCTTAAATATAGAAGAAACAACAATAAGACCTGCCACTGCGGCAGCGAGCACCGCAATAGCTCCAACTACCGCCCAAATAGCATTTTGGTCGATCGTACTGATTAATTTTGCCGCTATTGACATCATAAGAACTGCCGCCGAAATACTGATAATAGCTAATGCAAGCAGTGCTAAATTTTTGCCGAGTTGCTTAGTCTGACCAAGTTCCGCCATTATTTCCGCAGCAATAACTGTTATTGCAGTTATTAAACCAAGTACCAATACAAGTAACGCTAAGATACCTGCGGCACCCAGAGCGTCACCATTAATACTACTTATAACCGTAATAGCAGCAATTAAGATGCCTAATGCAAAACCAACAGCAACAAGTCCTGCTGCAAGTTTAAGAATGCCTTGTGACTTTGCAGCGAAAGCGCCTAAAACGGTTATGGCTACCATAAGGGCGACTATCGCACTGGTAATAATAATAAACTTACCAACGTCGTCAACAATAAAATATAATACTGCAATAGCTGCTACAAGCATGAGTATAGCAGCAGCAACACTTTTAAACGATTGTGCTCTTAAATTTTGTTTTACCGCATCACCGACACCCTTGAGTGTCTTGGAAAATGTCTTAACAGCATCGCTAATATTATCAAACACGTCAGACAACCCACTAAAAACATCGATTACATTTTTAATGGTTGAAATCATTTTGAACAGGAAAACGAATACTGCTGTTGCGGCAATTATACGAACCAACTTATCGCCGTTAATCTCGCCAAGTTTTCCCTTAACATATTCAACAAATCCGCCAAGAAAATCGGCAGCGCCATTAAGTTGATCTCCGGTACTTGTAAAGAAATCAGAGATTGCCTTGCCAATGTTGCCAAAGAACTCGCCAATATTAGAAATTCCGCCAGTTATACCATTCCAGATACCACCGAAGAAATCACCTATGCTGGTTCCAACACTGCCAATAAAATCTTTGATCTTATTGAATGCATCGATAAAGAACTGTAATACCGGATTACCTTCCTTAAGACGATCTATGATACTGCCAAATACATCACCGGCACCTTCGCCCTTGCTTATACGATCAAAGAATTCACCGACAACAGATACTGTCGTCTCAAAGCCAGAACGAACACTGTCAATAATATTTGCAATGAACGGTATCTTTGTGATGTAATCAAATATGTTCTTTATCCAAGTAATAGCTCCGGCTATAGCGTTACCTATGCCGCCAAAAATGTTTTCAAATGTTTTGCTATCCTGAAGCCACTTGCGGAACGCCACAAGATTATCTCCAAGATTTGCTGTCATATCAAGAATATCGACATTTGTGTTGCCAAACATAGCACCGAAAACTTTAAATACCGAATTCAGAGCGGTACCAACAAGATCTTTAATGATGCCAAGAATAGCAAATAAACCCTCAAAAGTACGTCTGAGTTTATCGGCTTTCTCGTCATCGATTCTAATCATATCGGCAAAAGCTTTCAATGCCTTAGTGATGTTCATCAACATGTCAGCTTTCTGCTGTGCGACCTCGTCAGCATCAGTTGTGCCATAAAAAGTCTGGTTCCAAGCATCCTTGATAATGCCAAGAAGATCCTTTATAGTCTGAAGCAAGGATATAATGGCACCAAGATTATCCTCATCCTGCGAGAACAATAAATCACTACCGTTTATGGCTTTTTCGGCAATTAATGCATCTCTTGCCGCGCTTGAAAATTTTCCGACTATCTCGGCAGAAGCTCTAGTCTCGTTGTCAATCCATTCATTCCACTTCTCAAGCATGGCATTTCTGTCTTCGCCACCACTTGCAAATATATCCCAGAAATCATTAGCAAATCGAGTCCACAGCTGGGTTGATTCCTTCTGATTACCAAATATACTCTGGAATGTGTTCATCCAGCTTGTTGAAACAGCATCTTGAACAGAATTGATTACATCTTCCCAAGTTCTTGCTTCCTGAGCAGCTTTAAATGCCTTGAGCGAGAATTCGTCAAGACCGTAACCCATTTCAGTTAAAATATCATAATAATCTTCTAACGGCTGTTCACCGTCCGATAATGTGGCGTTGTATCGCTCCGCAAATGCTTGTGCTTGCTCATACATCCCCGGCATCTTGCCAATCTGCTCAAGGGCGGTGACATTGAGTGCTTCGTCCATGGCGTCGCCAATGGTTGAATACTTTCCAGCATCAACCAAAGTTTGAGCCATTGCCTTAGCTTTTGTTTCAATGTCTTCCATTGCTGAACTTGCGGTATCGAGTTCGCCACTAAAATTTTCCATATACTTGGACAAGGTATTGGAAGCTTTACCATAGTCCTTATATACCATCATCATGACATCAGAAGTAAACCACGCATCCTCTGTAAGGTGGTCTGCAAACTGACTTATTGTGAAATCGCCATCTTTAACATTTTTAACTAAACTTTTAAATGTACCGTCACCATTGTCTTTCAACGTACCCAGCGCAATTGCAGCGTCAATGGCTTTCTGTCTGAATTCTTGTGTATCCATGGATGCGTTCTGGATAGACTTATAGTCTTCCTTACGCATAACGCCCGAACCCATTGCCTGCGAAAGCTGATACATTGCTCGTGATGCGGTTTGTGCATTTTGACCTGACAACGCAGCCCAAGTTGCAATACCCTGCATCGCGATGACTGATTCTTCAAGCCCCTGACCGGAAGCAGTAAACTTACCGATGTTGTTTACCATTTCGGTAAAACTGTAACTGGTTTCATCGGTAAAAAAGTTCAGTTTCTCAAGTTCTTCTTCAACTTTTTCTATATCGTAACCCTGTGCCACAAGTGTAGCTACAGAAGTTGTCTTCTCACCAAATTTTTGCCAACCCGCAGCTATATTATCCGTGGTAAGTGACTTGATAAGCTTTTCACCAGCGGCAACAGCTTGCTCACCTATACGTCTGAGTGCACCAATTGCTATCTGTTCAAGTGCATTAAACTTGTCACCAACAGCACCAAGAGCATTACTTATTGGATTGGTATTAACTTCTTTAAAAGCTCCGTTAAGCTCATCCATAGCTTTAGATGCGCCTTTAAAACTAAGCTTTTCTTTCAATTTATCGAGAGTTGACATACTCTGAGAAACATTTTTCTCAAAGTTGCTGTTGTCAAACTGCATTTCAACAACTCTCTGGTCTACTGTTTTTGGCATCAGCTAGTCACCTCTTTCCAAGCATTGTCTGCTATAGCCTCAAAAATAGGACGGATTGCCGGATTAATGTAGTCAATCCCTTCAACCCAATGTCCATTCTTTGTTGCATGCCCATACTGTAATATAATAGCAAGAGGGATTTCATATCTTCCCGGGATGCCAACCATATTAGTATTAATAAAAGAGATAGTAGCCCGACCTTTTTCTTTGTCGTGTCGTATCTCATAGTCCCATGATGCGGCCGTAAGACCACTATCCTTAGGGGTGGCTTCAGCGAGTGCAGCAACACCCGCCTTACCGTATTTGTCAAGATCGCCTATATTAAAAGCATTTTTTACCCGTTCAAACCAACGGGTTGTTTTGCTAAAATCACCTTTGGACTTGAACGTTATCACAGACATATAACTATCCCCTCGTATGGTATTTTGCACGACGTTGTGCATTAAGAGCAGAATTGCGACGTAAAATATCACTTCTGCTCATCTTATTCTTGTTCGGGTTGTTCTTTATGTTGCATATCTGAATGAGTGTAAGAAGACGATTAAGATGCCAATATTGACACTCAAACGGTATCTGCAAAGCAGTCATCCAGTAATATATCAGTTCTGATGTTACTGTATCGCCACTACCGCCTTCGTCGCCTCTTGATCCGACATATGTGGCACTCATTCGTGCTTCTATATAATCGGTTATCTTTTTCATGTTCGTTTTAGATATGCCTGAATAGACGATGGGGTTTACGTCCTCATTCAATGTCATACAACGAACATAGTCAAAAAGTTCTTCGGGAGTCTTCTCTTGTTTACCGAGAAACGCTTTACCCCACTTCATTTCCCATTTTGAAATGGAAACAAGAGAATGCTCCAGTTGCAGAGTACATGCGGGTATATTGATAAACATACCCGTATCATCATTGTAATACTCTTGCGCTTCGATGTTAAGCTGAAGCATTCCCGTTCACCTTTATTCTGTAGCAGCAGTAGCTGTCGGGAGTGCAGAGATGTTTGCTCTCTTCTTTGCTTCCTCAAGCTCCTCGGGTTTTATGTTAACGAGTCCGTTTACAAAATCGGACGCGGCTTTTGCGTCTTTAATGAGCTCTACCATAAGCTCACTGTAAGCCTCAGACTGCTCAAATTCAGTTGCGAGTTCAGCACTCTTAATGAATCTCTTGCCGTCGTCAGACTTCTTGCCGTAAGACTTAAGGATTATGTCTTTAAACACAGGCATAATCTGAGTAGGGTCAGAAGACTTAGAGATAGCCTCAAGCTTCTTGGTAAGACCACCCTTTACTCCGCATTCCATTTCGATTATTTCTGCTCTGGACAGATTGAAATAGAAGTCCTCTGTGTACTTTACACCGTCATACGACTCATAAGTAATTGTTTTCTTAAGCATTTGCTTTCTCTCCTTTCAAAAGTAAAGGGGCTGAGATAAGACCCAGCCCCTTGATTGTAATAGCGTTCTTATTACGTAAGAATAGACTTGACTTCGTCCGGAAGCGGAAGTCTTGCGGGTATAGCTTCTGTGCCAGTTCCCGCCGGGGTACCGTAAAGGATGGCCTCAAGGTCAGCCAGTGAATCGGGATCAACCTTAGTTGAATCGATAGTCAGGGACGCTGTGGGCTTAAATCCGGTAACATTTACAGGCGTGGTCTTGATCTCCCAAGAGAATGTGATAGCCGAGGGGCTGTCGTTAATTGTCTCATAGCCCTTTTCAGACGGCTGAGCCTTGCATCCGTAAATAAGGTGCAGCTTATAGCCGTAATCATTACCCCTTGTATCGTTGCCAAGAGTAGTTCTGTAGCAAAGACCAAATGTTTCTCTTGTCTGCTGACCGATAGTAACGCCGTCGGTAAGAGTAGCAGAACCGTCGCACTTCTCGAACTCGGGCGGATATGTATACGCCTCGATAGAAGCCTCGAACTTTTCGAGAGAAAGCATAGACAGGTACTTTGTATCGTCTGCATAAAGGTCTGTAGCCTCACCACCTGTAGGCTTTTCGCTTACCTTTGTGAGACCGTTCCAAGCTACACCAGTAGAATATGCGTTGTTCTGATCGATATTGTACAGAACACCCATCTTAACACCGGTTTCATAGGTGCGCTCGCCAACTTCATCCCATTTCAGAAGATAGGTTACATCGCTCATAGTGTTTTCCTCCTTAAATTAGAAATATACAGTAAACACCCAATGATTGAGATTGTCCGAAGGGTAAAAACGATCAAATTCGCAGTAGGGAAGGGTAAGAAGCGCATCCTGTAACGGTGAATCTGGGTTTTTACTGATTGCAGTCACGGAATATCTTTTTGCGTTCATATACTTTTTGTCATTGGCGTGCTTAATGTCAATGTCGCTTAATGAATATACGATAGCATCGTACTTCATTTTTACGGTTTCCGGGGGCTGAAAATATACATTGCGGCTTCCAAGAATTTCACAAAGTATCTCATGTAGTTCAAGTCTGCTCTTCGCCATTGTATACACCCCCGATTGTGAGATTTAACCTCGGCGGAGCGTAGTCAACAGATGAAATTTTCCATTTTGAATTCATCCATGTAATATAACGCATAAAGCCGAGGTGTTCAAGTGCATACGGATCAGCGACTATGCTGATAACATTTGATACGTCGAGATTGTCGTTCAGACCTGTTCCGTTTTGTGTCCGACTTGTTCGTCTTGTGACATCGCCGCAATAAGTGCGTTCCGTTATCTGTTCTTCCCACACTCCCGGCGTAGTTTCAATGGTTATAGCATAGCCGATTTTTCCGTAATATTTCATTGTGTATTACCTCTTATCAGCTCTCGTTAAGAGTGAGACCTGTCAGCTTGTATGTCTTGGTTACAGAGCTGAAGCCATCTGCTCTTGCCGTTATCTTGATCTTCTGAGTTGTCTCATCAGTTACACGGAAGATGCAAATACCGTCTTCATCAAGGTTCTTCGGACCGAACTGACCGCCAACAAGTTCAACAGTGATTGTCGAATTGTCGATATCAGGTGTCTCAAAGTGGAGAGCAAGGTAGTTACCTGTCTGAAGTTCAGGTGTGCTCGGGCTGAAACCGGTATAGTCATTTACATACAGCAAAGTACCGCTTACAGAATCGGCGCCGACGGTAATGCCTGACTGAAGCTGATTTACAGTCTTGCCAAGCAGATCAACGCTTGTCGATATGTCAGCATCTACCGACAAGCTTAAGTAGGGTCCGCTTCGTTGAGGTACAGGGTGATAGCAGAGAACGGCTTGATAAGTGCACCGGAGATACGAGTTTCGATAAGATACTTGTACTGGTTGTAGTCGATATCAAAGTCATCAAACATGCTGATAGCGCCGCCCTTATCTGCACCAACGTTGTAGTCTTCAAGGTTGACTATTACACCGATGAGCGGATAGTCCTTCTCGCTGATTGTTATGTTGTAACCATCCATAGGCTCAACAGTAACGATTTCCTTTACACGAAGAGCGGTAGCAAGCTCTGCTTCGGTCCTGTAAAGCTTATGACCAATACCATCTTCAAGAAGCAGCATATTAGTGAGCCATTCTTCAGAAGTGAAGAGTGTCGGATTGCCCGAGCCCTTGTAATCCTTTCTTGCCTTAATAGCAGCTCTGATTGTAGCCTTAGCCTTAACATCGTCGTCAGCGCCATTAGGAACATTTACAGCGGTCTTGATGTTGAACAGCGGAACATCTGTGATGATCGGGCGAACGTTGGCCTCCTGAATCTTGTCGTCAGAATCAACATCTCTGCCATCGCCGATGAGAATTGCTCTTGCAATTTCCTCGTTTAGCATAACTCTCATTTCAGCTCTGATCCAAGCAACTACATCGAAATCGGTGATATCATTAATATCATCCTTATCAAGCTTCTGCTTCTTGTAGATTGTCTGGGGAGTTGTTGATCTCTTCAGAGTAGTGAATACCTGCTCCTTCTTCTCATTGCCCTTGATGTAACCCTTTGCACGAGCCTCAGGTTCGGTAATGTTAGCAAAGATAGACTTGATGCGGCTGAAAGGTGTTCTGTGTACGCCACCGAGAACCTTTCCTACCCAGTCCATATTTCTGGAAATCCAGTCAGGTGTGTTACCGATAGTTTTTGCTTCCGGGAACAGCATAGACGCATCGTTGAAACCATATGTCTGTCTGCCAGTGGGTGTATCCATGCCTGTTGTGTCAATAGAATGAGCAAGAACGCCGCCGTCAAGGTTAGCCTCTACAGCTTCCTTAAGGGAACCAAGTCTCTTAGCGTCTGCAAAGATCTTGTCCATGTCATCGTGAGAGAGATAATCCATCTGCTGCTCGTCCTGCTCAAAGATGTTGTGCTTCATGTTGCCGTTTCCTCCTTTGTCTTCATCATCAGCGCCAGCGTTCTTAAGAGCTTCACCAATCATGAAATATACTACGTTCTTCTGTTCGTCTGTGAACTCGTCAAATACGTCCTTGACGGTCTTTTCCTTCTGCTCAGCCATAGCTTTGTCGTCCTTTCCATCATTTGTTGCTTTGTCTTCGGAATGAGCTACTTCATCGTCCTCTTTTTCCTTTTTAGACTCTTTTTTCTTGTTTTCAGTTGACTTCTTTTCATTCGGGGCGTCTTCGTCTTCGTCTTCATCTTCATCAGATTCGGACTCTTCCTCGTCAACAGATTCCTCTTCCTCTTCATCCTCGTCGTCTTCATCATCTGCATGAGCGAGATGCATCTTACAGCCGATAGAATTCAGAGAAATAATGAGCTCGTCTTCCTTAAGCTTCGGAATATCTTTATCTGATGTGTCAATATCAGAGTGAGAAAGAACTGTCTGAATAACAGCACCAGGATTTGCCCCGGCGAGAACGAGACTTACTTCTCTTATAATGCCGTGCATAACGTTCTTCTGCTTATCCTGTTTAAGACCATTGGCATAAATAGATAAAGCATTAACATCGCCATGCTGAACAAGAAGCTTGGAAACCTGACCCTGTTCAGTATCGTTGAACTTGCAGTATGCTTTAACACCCTTATCATGGTTACGCAGCAGTGCATGTCCAAGAACATCTTCAGGACTGTCATGCTTGTGATTCCATACAAGCGGAACCGTCTGACCATCATTGTCTGCAAACGCATTATGTCGTATAGTGCGTCCGTCAGAACACTTGATGTCATTCATGGTTGCCCAACCGATGAAATCAAACTGTTCATTTTCCATTTTGAATGTTTCTCCCTTCTTTGTTATTTCTTTTTCTTATTCTTTTGGTATTCCCAATACCCGACCTTTTTGCCAGAATATGATCCGGCGCTAGAAGACTTTGACTTTGTCTCCTTATCATACTGTCCCGACTCTTTAAGCTTACTTATTTCGTCAGAATACTTTTCATCATATTCATCTTTAAGGGCAGCATTCTTTTCCTTGGTCTCAGTTCGAGCCTTGGATGCGGTGTCTGTATGTTGCTGACGAGCATTAGCCGTAGCTTCTGCTGTATCAGAACGAACTGATTCAGAGCGTGCAGCATGGTCGGATCGAGCCTTATTTGTGAGGTCATTAAATCTTGAGGTTAGTTCCTCGCGTTTCTGCGAGTTTTCTTCTCTTAGTTTTTCAACCTCAGCGCGTATCTTTTCTTTCTCCTCATCACTATGTCCACTGCCTCTTAATAATGAATTAAGGGAACTGATTCGACTTTTTAAAACATTGGTATGCTGCGATTTAAGAGACGAAGCTAAAGATTTAAAACTCTGTATCTTAGACTCCATTGCTGCTTTAGAAGATTGAATTTCCTGAGATCGCTTGGTATTAAGGGCTTTAACTCTCGAATCTGAGGACGCTTTTGATGATGATATGGTCTCATTCATGGCCTTATTATTAGCATCAATCTTAGCTTTTCTCTCGGAGTTGATGTTTTCTTTTATATGACCGGCTATTGCTCGCCCTTCTTCGTTAAGTCCGGAAGTAGAAACTCGTCCTTTGAGGTGTTTATGCTTCTCATAGTATTCGTGGGCTTTGACCGGGTCATAATAGGGAGAAGCATAATGAACCAGCCAAGTGTCATAGTCATCGCAAACTTCTATGCCATGCTGAAGAAATTCATCGACAATGTTCAATGTCGTGGTGTCACCATGACTTAACCGCTTTTCAAGGTCATCAAGCTGCCCGTCTATGTCATCCAGATCGGAAACAGCATCGTCGAATTCATTTTGAACTTCCGCTTGACCGTCAACTTCTTCCTCAACCATCTCTTCACCGAGTTCTGGGTTCTCTTCGGTTGCCATAACTTCAGCAGACTGATTGAGATTCTTATTGCGAAGTTCATCTGCACTCGGATCGTCCGATTTCTTCATGCCGACAATCTGACGAATCTCATTCGAGGTCATTATCTCATTTCTCGTGAACTTATCAGCGATGTCTGCAAGATTAGATACAGGTACAAGCTTGAACGGATCACGGAAGAACATGATTGACTGCTTCTGAGATCGAGCTGTCTTTGTCAGGAACTTTCTCCTCATTTCGAGGGTGATCGATGATAATATGGGCTCAATTGTTCTGCTGTTATAGTTCAGCATTGTCTTCTCATCAGCGGTTCCGTTCATTACTTCCGCCGTTATTCCGAGCTGACTATACACCATGTTGGTCAGGTACTCTATCTGCCCCATGAGATTATTCTCAACAGCTCGATTAAGCTGGGTGATATGCTCGGTGCTGTCAATGTATGCTATACCATACTTTGAGCCGGCGAGCTGTTCCTCGATCGCTTTCTTTCGTTCATTTGCCTGCTGTTTACGAAGTTCCGAACGAACCGTGTATGGAAGCTGAATGATAAGATCAAGTTTACCGGCCGAACTCTGCTCATCTACGCTATCGAGAAGTGCCAGTTTTCTGACAAGTCTCTGCATAGTCGAGTTGGGTTCATTCATTACTGCATATAATGGATTTTCAATGATGAGTGTGTTACACTTAAGCACATCGATCTCTTCATACTTTCCTGTTCTGTCATTATATGCCCGAACTCTAACTGACTGTGGCTTCCACTCGATAATCTTTGCTGTTCGCATAGAATATATCTTTACCGAACCTGTTTCATCCGGATCAGTGTCTGTATCGACAGGGATGACAGCCACAACACCTTCGTCAAACATAGACATTACAATATCCTGAATAAAAGAACGTCCGGTCTGATCGATGTTTGCTTCAGTAGCAAGACACTCATTCAGATCGGAGTCAATAGTTTCAAGATATCTGTCGTTTTCGTCAAGTCGCACATGACGAATATCAACCGACGCTACGTCAATAGCTATACGGTTGTATACTGCATTCAGTATAGAACGTTCGACACCACGAGTAAAACGAGTCCTGTCAGGTCGTGTAGAATATCCATAGGTATTCTCCTCATATCGTTTATCCTTCGTTGGGTCTTTGTTGTTTACGAATGCGTTCCATGCATTTTTTGCACGGTTGAAAAAATCTATTGGCATAGGTTAGCCTCCAAGATTATTTTATTCATCTTTCTTATATTCGCCTATTTCCCGAATATATTCGTCAAGTCCAGAACGAGTAGCATTAGCTATAGCCATGGTTTGTGAAATCTTTAATTGCCCAAGACCATCGCCAGCAGACTTATATACTTTATACTTTTTACTTAAAATATTTTGTGCATGTCCGGATGCCTCATTAGCCATTTTGGTTCCGCTATAAAGACCATAAGCACCGCCCGTAGCAGCAGCTGTTCCTCCACCAGGAGCAAAGAATGTCGCGGCCGCTACTCCTGCACCACCAAGAATTGACGCAGCAACAGTTGACCCAATAGCGACCTTATCTCGGTATCTACGAGTAATGTCTTCCATAGTAACATCGAAACCTTTGCTAACTGCTTCTGCCGATTTTTTCCAAATTTTGCTATCGATTTCCTTTACACGTTTTTCATGTTCTTTTGCTATTTCATCGTACTGGTGCGCTATTTTAGAATATTTATCGGCTTTGGCATAATTATTTCTCTCTCGATATGCCATAGAAGCTTGAGCATATCGATTACGTTTTATGTCAGCCTTGTTGTATTCCGCGACCTCTTTTACAGCATCTTTTTCGTACGAATCAAGATCCTTTTTTACGCTTTTTGCATATCGTGCGTCTTCTTTATACCGCTGCTTACCAGCAGATGTTAGAGATCCATCTTCATTCTGGAATCTTCTTATTCCCCATTTCTGACCTTTTATACCATGATGTGCAAGGTAATTATTATCGACAATAATATAGTTCATTTGATTATCACCTCTCATTAAGGTCTCTTAACTCTCTGATTCCAAGCAGAAGCAGGTATCTTTGATTTTACAAGGGATTCATACTCTGCTTTCTTCTTGGCGGTAATTGCGGAAGTTGGCATACCGCTTACAAAACCTTTAGATTTCTGATCCTTCATAGATTTGTCAAAAGCTTGCTGTCTCTGCTGTTTGTCAGAATCATAAACTTGCAGCATTGCGTGTCTGGTTTGCCTTAACTGATCAGCGATATTCTGTCCATAGTCAGTTTTGTCATTGGCATATTTATGATCTATATAATCGACCATTTCTTCTCGGCTCATCCCGTTTGTATCTTTTTTAAAGTTTTCCTGAGCGGTATTAATTGCTCTATCTAAGATATAGTCGTTATTAGCACCAGAACCATTTAACCCTACTGAAAATGCCAACCTATCATACTCTGTCTGGCCGCTTTTTCGATTCGGATTTTTATTATTCTGTGCGGCCTTCTGTTGAGATGCTCTTGCCGATGTAGGCATCATGTTTCTATACCGCTCTTTACCAGCAGCAGTAAGGGTTCCGTCTTCATTCTGGTATTTGCGGACGCCCCACTTCATACCTTTTGTTCCAGAATGGGCTATATAGTAACTCATATTTTTCCCTCCAACATTTATGCTGTATCAACATGTGTTTTGCGATAAGCAATTCTTCCAGAGCCATAAACTCCTCGTTTGAGCTGGCTCATATCGTATCCTTCGTCAGCAAGAGCCATGTGAACACCAACGGCGCCTCTCTTGGCAACGAATTGTATAGTTCTTCCTGACGGAGAACGAATATCGCTGGCATTTCTGCTCATTATTTCAGCAAGCCGCTGATTATACGCGTTAGCATAGGTCATACTTATCTTACCGTCAGCGTTACGCATGCGGATTGACTGGTTAAGCTCTCGTACAACATCGGCAACTTCTCGCTTGGATGCCTTATACGTTTGCTTATAAATCTTGTTATAGTTTTTCTTAGCCCACTTTGTATCTTTACGTTCCAGACGTCTTCGCCCGGCAGGAGTAAGTGTGCCGTCTTCATTCTGGTAACGCCGGATACCCCAGTGCATACCGAGGATTCCATGGTGATAGAGTTCTGAATTCATTTTGAAATCCTCCTTAAGGAAATGTTACTTCTTCACTGCCGCAGCTGCAGACAAAGCTAAATCTTTAACATTAACATTGCTCATCGCTTCGGCAAGTTTCTCAGAAACAAAAGAGTTTATGGCTTTGTGCAAAGCATAAGTGCCGCCGTTTTGGATTATTTTGCCATAAGCAAGAGCACCAACACCACCGAGAGTTAAAAGACTACCAGCAACGGCAACTCCGACAGCAAGAGCCTTATCTTGTTTCTCATAATCACGTTGAGCAAGTAACTGAGAAGCGGTTTCGTTATAGCCCATACGAGAATATTTATTAATAAGCTTATCTCGAACCGCTTGATGGTCTTTTCCATACACACTAAAACGATCATACATGAACTGCTTTACTTTTTTAGAACCGTTATTTATGGCTTGCTTTACCCTATACGATTTACTTGTTGTGTTAAGGGGATAAGGAGGGCCATTCACAACGCCCCACTGCTGACCCTTGCGTCCATGGTGAACAAGAAAGTCGGTATCGTTTTTTGTTGCTATGTAATACATAATTTACCTCACTCAAAGACATCGCGGTTTATCTTGTATGCTATATATGCATCCATCATAGCAGCTACCGCATCTATCTTTTGTTCCCTACGTTTCTTGTATAGTTTCCGGTTACCGTTAGTATCTTCAATAGTTATACAGTTACCCATTGCAAATTGCATAAGGGATTCGTCAAACAATAAGAGCCTCTGTTCCGCTAGTTTCTTAAGTTCTCCAAGCGGCACAGACTCAGTCTTTGCTCCCTGTATAACTTTCTCTATACCAAACGGTCCGTTTTCTGCCTGCCAACGCTCGACAAAGTCTTTTGCATTATACGGATCATATCCCATGCATTGAACTTCATATCCGCGTTCTTCAATCTGCCGCGAAAGATCGTCAAAGACAACAAGCATATCTAAGACTGTACCATCCATAACATATAAACTTCCTTCTCGTAAAAATTCCTCATACTTTTCACGAAGAGCTCCAGGAAGTTTGACCAAAGTGTATGATGAAATATAATTTATAGTCTTAACTCCGAAAGAACCGTCATGAAGAGGAAAGAGGAACGAGAACGAACAGAAGTCATCGCCCTGTGAAAGGTCGACACCCATCGAACATAGCATGTTCCAGTAATCTCTGTGTCTGTGAGGAATGGTCTCCTCATATGCAAAGAAATAAGTAAAGCCCTCCATAGGAAGACCGAATCTCTTCGCTAGGATATCATTTCGTAATGCCGGATTATGCTCGGCTTTCTCAACATCACGCTGATACACGTCATATGTTACTGTTTTGCCGATATTAGGACAGGCTTTCATCCACATCTCGGGTAAGGCCACTTCATTAATGTTGTCGAGCTTATACCACCAGATTGAGGCATGGTCGTTCTTGTACTCACCGGATAAGATCTTCATCAAATCCATTTTGATTGTGTCGCCGCTGCCATTTCTTACAGTACCTTCGGAACTTGTTGCAAGGATAAGATAGTTCTGAGCCTTTGATGCTGTTTGCTCAACCGCGCCTAGAACATTTTCACGGACATCACCCGAAAGCCATTCATCAACTACAAAATATTTCGATCTATAGGTCTGAAGCTTATCAATGGACATTGGTATAGCTTCGATAATTGAACCATTAATGAAATTTTCAATACCTTTCTTTGTAGAAGCCAGTTTAGGTTTGTTGACTGCGGAACCGGTAGTATTATTTATGGAACCCGCAGTAAGAAACTTGAACAGAGGTCCTCTTGACCGTACCATGGCAGTCTTGATAGGGGTCAGTATCTCCATAGCCTGCCTTATTGTCGGGGCAGTTACTATCTGATCAGTTGTACTGGGATCAATATTAAGAAAGTATGACTGCAAGAATGAGTCATATAAAGACTTTGCGTTGCCTCTTGCCACAATGAGATACTGAATGTTGCAAAGACGTAATTTTATCCGCTTTACTACATAATGCCCACCATGTCCATCAGGATCTGGAACGTATACACTTCTGTCCTCGAAGTAGAACCAACTCAGCGCGTCTTCCGCCCACAGTTTAAATGTGTCGAGTAGAATTACATCAGAACCATCAGTAAGGGTCATCTCAGTTTCGCAGTAAGCGATAAATCCATCTATAGCTCGGTCGTCATACCAATACTTTGGATTTGCAATTCGTTCGTCAATCCGCTGCATTTGCATAACTATCTCGTGGCACACGGGTATTTCGCCTCTAAGCACGGCATCTCGAAACATGCCGTAGTATTTTGGAACGGCGGTGTTTGATAATGCCATTTTGAATTTGCTCCTTTAAAATTAACGCTTATTGTATGGTAACAGTGGTACAGTGCTCGTTGTCAGATAGCCAGAAACAAAGTCTTTACCGTAAGACATACTTTGACTTGTTGCTGCTTCCCAATATGATGTTGCAAAAGAATCTCCAGCAGATTCCCAGTCAACATCAACAAAATCGTCGGTTTGTTTGGTCCATGTTGACTTCTTATGTTTCCCATCAGACGAATAATCTTCATCAACTACACCGTCAAAAGTCTTTGCCTTATCTTTGTCTCGTACACCCCAAGGCATCCCTTTTACACCTTTGGCACTTCCTGTTTTAGTTTCATTATTGGTAGTATTGTCGTCATCACTTTTATTAGATTGTTTATCATCACTTTTATTAGATTTATCGCCAAGAACACCCTTGAGAATTTTTGCTCCCACATAACCAGCAATGCCTTTGGCTACTACTTTTCCTGTTTCACTTATAATATCGCCGGCTACCTTTTTGCCAAATCCTACAACTTTTCCTTGCCCTTTTTCTTGATTGTTGCCCTGATTGTTCTTGTTTGATGGCTTGCTTGCGTCGAGCCCTCTTTCAAGATCAACAATTCTTGTTTCCATTGCTAATCTATTGATTCGTTCTTCAAGCTCCTCTGCAGTAAGCTTTCGCGAGTTTTTCTTCATGAGCTTGTCAACGCGTTTAATTTCTTTCTGCTTTGCTTTTTCAGCAGCTTTTGCGTCCTGCTTTGCTTTGTACTTATCGTACTTATACTTGAAATTAAGATCGGTCCTATATCGCTTTATACCTTCAGCGGTAAGACTTCCGTCCTTATTTTGGAACCGACGGATACCCCAGTGCATACCCTTGATTCCATGATGATAAAGTACCATCGGTTATTCCTCCCACAATTAACAGTTATAGGCTTTTTCATATCCTTCACAGATACGCCATTCACACTCGCTAGCCTGCTTATTCATCTGCTCGACAGCCGACGAATTGGCAGGTGGATCAAATATCAGCCGAACCTTGAGATAGACGTATGTTTTCACCATCTCAGCTATGTCAGGTTTAAACTCGGCTCCGGCAAAAAAATCAGACCATGTTGCAGTTGCATCTGTAATAAAAAAACCGCCTTTCGGTCCTGCTCCAAGCTGAGCAAGAGTCGCAAAGGCGGTGTTTATATGTATAATTAAATCTGTGTTATATGCCTGAGTTTCTTCTGGGTCGTCTGAATTTATCGGAATTTCCCCGATAACCATCTTTCGTATAGTGTTCAGAATACTGTCTTCCATTGTTATCGGTCTCCTTTACATACGTAGACTTCGTGTTTTTCTTATTAGTTTTCGATGCTATTGTTATCATTTTGAAATCCTCCAAGGACAAGTGTCATTCGGTTTACGCTCTTCCCATGGCTTGATAAGCATAAAAGCTTTGTCATCAGCGTAATGTATTGCTCGATGGGTTGGTGTTGTTGCAGTGGTGATGAGATACTCCGTGTTGAAAACCATGGGATCACGATCTAGAACCATCTCGACTGTTATTGGATTCATATGATGCACGGTTATGCTACCTACAATCTCACAGCCGATAACTCCTAAATCATACCCGCCATCTCTTGATATGACTTTGGAACGAATGTCAAGCCAATCGCCAGAATGGTATAAAAGCTGGTTTAAATAGCGGTCGTGACCAAAAGTCTCGTATCCAACTTGTCCTCCAAGTTTAAGATACTCATACCGTTCTTCAAAGGTCTTAAGCTTACATAATTCAGTATATGTCCGAATAATCATCTTCTTGCCCACTGTACATCTTGAGCGCTGCAAGAACCTTCTCATAATCTTCTTCTGCTTTACGTGCCGCTTCCAGACTCTCGGTCTTGGCAATAAGAAGTTTCTTTTGTTCTTCGAGCATCTCTCGTTCTATTCTTTCTTTGGTAGAACCAAGTTTCAGATAATGTGTAATTACCTGTGATGAGGCGGTTCCGTTCCTCAATTGTTCCTCCGCTAAGTCGACCGCCAATGCGATCATTTCATTCTCTCTTGCCTCCGGGGTAAGAGCAGGTCGTGTTCTTCGGACAGGAACATCTGTCTTTGCCACCTTTCTTGGCATAAATATCCCTCCCGAGTTAGTTGTCATAGACTTAAATGAATACGGCGACCCTGTTTCAATCATCTTTACCGAAAGGAGAGTAAAGGCAAAATCAACCACACGGAGGACGTATTCAGCCGCCGTACTCGTTTAAGCCTATGACTGTTTAGGTCGTCATTACTTCTTCCAGTAAAGTTTTCTCATAGCTTCGATAGCACTCATTGCATTAATGTACTTGTCGAGTACCGCTTTCTGAGTCGCTCCGTATTCTTCATCGGTCATGCTTTCAGGTTTGGGTTCATCTCTGAACATATTTGTGAGGGCATTAGCGTGCTCAAGTTCCATATCAGCCATCTTACGAAATGTGCATCCTTCAGATGTGCCTTTATGTTCTAGAGCCTTCTCCATGTAATCCATAGCTCCGTCAATTTCTTCGAGAATATGTTCTTTTAGATACTTAAGCATTGCAAGTTACCTCCTAAAAGTTATTTTGATTTTTGTATACGAACCCAATCATTATAGTCATTAATGATTGACTCTTTTGTTATGTCTCGTACCTTCATGTCACCTAAAGTTTCAAGTTCATCTAAAATTATTAGAGGAACTTTCCCGCCCATTACAGAATTACGAGCATCATTATCGTCAACTAGTGCATTGTAGCCTCTTTTATATAGTTCTTCTCTATACTGCTTGTAAATGTTACTTTTTAGTGCTGTGGTGTCATTAAATCCCATATTAAACAGCTGATAACCATCATTTTCAAGCCATTTTTTGTCCATCTTCTTATTAAAACGCTTACGGAATGTGTCAGGATCTTGTTCTTCTGGTGTGAATTGATCAAAAAAATCAGGATCCCTTGCAAACTTTGATAAAGTTTCTGAAAAGTAGTCAATAAATTCAGACTCATGTTTCTGATAAAAATCTTTAAACATCTGAATTGATTCACGTTTACTCGGAGCATTCAAATCCTGTTTTAATGTGAATTCGACAACTTTTACAGGAGTATTATTTGTATGTTTATAGATACTTGCCCCTAAGACAGAAGAATATAATTTCTTATCACCTTCATCTGCGGTAACAAACAATACCCTATCTTTTTCAGGCTTTATATTTGTGTTCACTGTTGTCACATGGTTAACTGTTGTGCCCTTCTTAAATGATGTGGGTTCATCTGCATTAGAACGCTTCTTTGTGTACATAATGGGTTCGACCTCTTGCCCAGTCGCATAACGAACAAATTTGCGGCGCCTAGCGTCGTTTTGTTCATTGTTCTTATCTATGTTCATGAGCAACGCTTTTTTACCTATCGGATCGTTAAGTCGATGCTTTTTACCCTCTATGGTTCTCGTTCCATCGGGATTTTGGTATCTTCTAACTCCCCATTTTTGTCCGAGGACTCCGTGGTGCTGTAGAAACATTAGTAAGCCCTCCTAAAAGTTATTTTGATTTATTTTGGACGGTGGGCGAAGGCTCGAACTCCGCATCTCCCAACCAATAAACACTTGTCCGTATTATAGTGCACTCTCAGACGGGGTGCGTACTGGATTTAATAGGCGCTCTGTCTTTCATTAAGCTACTCACCGAGATTGAGGGCATAGTTAACACCATACCCTCATTGATTTGCTGTTGCTACTTAAGCCCCAGCGCCGGCTGCCGCCTGAGAACCGGAACCAGCCCATGCAACAAAGCGACCAAGCTGATTAAGAATGGTCTGCGTCTGCTGATAGTTGCTGATCTCGTTCTGCTGCTGAACAATCTTTGCGTTCGCATCATCAAGCCTGTTCTGAAGCATCTGAGTCTTGATCTCGCAGCAACATGTTTCCATCTTGAAACCAAGCTGGTCGATCTTCTGGCCAAGATTAGCATTCTGAGATATCATCTGCTGAGTAAGGGTGTTGAAGCCCTGGATGATGTTAATCAGATTTGTGTTATTCTGGCTCTGCATCAGAAGGTTCTGATCCTGGAACATCTTAGCAGTCTCGAAATTGTTATTCTGTGTAGCAATTCCAAGAGCGTTAAGCTGCTGCTGAATCGACTGATTGTTCACTGCTTCGTTTACATCGCTCTGTGTAGCAGGCGGAGGACCCATCGGAGGTCTTGCTCCGAGAAAACCGTTACCGCCGCCAGCAAGAAACAGAAATGCAAAGAACCAAAGCAGATTGCTTCCGTTCATTTCCATCTACCATCGTCTCCTTTCTTTAGTATTTTATAAAGCCTCGATAATGAGGTCTTATACAAAATTTACATAAACAAAGTTAAACGATTACTTTCATTGTTCTACAAAATATCTCTTTAGTCGTAAATGATTTCGATATTATACGCCTTAGCGCAGACGTGTTCGACATTACAACCTCTTGCCGAATTCCAGCCGTCTACAAAATATACAGCATCGGCTTCGGATAAAAGTTCAAGAGATTTGCTGAGATACCATAAAGGCTTTGTGTCAATTGGAGCCGTCTCGAAAAAGCTGTCTATTATCTCGATCTCTTCATCTTTGAAATACTCCTTGATCCACTCGATTGCCTTGAGGCGCTCAAACTTAATCTCATCATCCTTCAGTCCACGCATCGGCTGCGAAATGAATATCTTCTTCATTGTATTCCTCACTTCTGCAAACCCATAGTCTGCATTATCTGTTGTGCCATTGCGCTCTTACCTTGCTGAGCAGCATAATTCATGAATGCGGCTTTTGGATCGCCATTCCCATACTGTTGAATGAGATTAAGAGCGTTCTGACCACCGTCAATGTTGCTGACCACTTGATTGAAGGTCTGCTTCGGATCCGCGGAATTCATTATTTGACCGACCAGACTGTTTAGAGCCGCCATTGGGTCTTGTGTTTCTGTCGGAACCTGTGAATTCTGGGTTAAGTCTAGAATCGATGGCATTTAAAATATCCTCCTTGAATGATTTGAGATCATCTGTGGTTACGTATTTGTCAGGCTCAAACTTTGGAATAGGGTCTTCCTCGTATTTGTAGCGGGCAAACCTCACTCCACCATTGGCATCGGTGATCTTAATGTAAAAGTGGTTGGACTTTGGGTCGGAATCAAATATAACGACCTCACAGTCAACAGGAGTAGGGTACTTTTCCGCTGCTTCCCAGCCACTTGAACGAGGAACACGATGCCCCGGACTTAATGCCTGACTCAAACTCCGATTTATAGTGTCAAGTAATGTCACGTATAACTCTCCTTTCTGAGTTTGAATGTTGTTTTGTAGTGTGTGCATATAGTTTTAGCAGAGTCTTGAAAATATAGACTCAACTTTTTGCTTTCCCCCGATAACTTTTATACCACTTTTAACCCCCTCAAACATGCCGTCAATGGCCAATTGAATGCCAGCAGGTAGGAGGGGGCTAAAACCAATTCTTAAAATGTCCCTCCGGAGAAAATTTGAAG
>Ga0247611_10002429_pt1 | contig 30115 bp, 19 predicted proteins | sample 177DNAGHGhighgp2_FD_192422 | JGI IMG/M metagenome (GOLD analysis project Ga0247611, IMG submission 192422) | Sheep rumen microbial communities from Palmerston North, Manawatu-Wanganui, New Zealand - 1770 DNA GHGhigh gp2 | ecosystem: Host-associated > Mammals > Digestive system > Stomach > Rumen... | reverse complement strand
CGGCAAATCCTCAAGCTTTTTTGCGACTTCCCACAAGTTCTGGTAACTAGCGCGGCTGTTGATCATCGCCTGCAAAGGTTCCGGGCTGTAACCGTCTTCGAGGTTGTTGCCCTTCTTGTCCTTGCCGGTCCAGGCCTGCTTTAGGCTAAAGTTCAAAGTGCGCTGCGGGAAGAGCTTTGTTATGGCCTTCGCTTCGGCAGGCGGGAGCCCCAAGACTCGGGCCACGTCGGTAATCACCGCTTTAGACTTGAGCATGCCGTAAGTAATAATCTGGCCCACGCACTCCTTGCCGTACTTGTCCGTCACGTACTGGATCACGCGACCGCGGTCCCTATCCGCAAAGTCCGTATCGATATCCGGCATGGACACGCGTTCCGGATTCAGGAAACGTTCAAAAAGGAGGTCGAAAGTAAGCGGGTCAATGTCGGTAATACCGATAATGTAAGTAACAAGGGAACCAGCCGCAGAACCACGCCCTGGCCCCACAGGAATCCCGTGTTCACGTGACCAGTTGATGAAGTCCCACACAATAAGCAAGTAGCCCGCCACGTTCATGTTGCGGATACAGTTGAGTTCCTTGTACATGCGCTTGCCCACGTTCGTTTCGTGAGCGGGGAACTTGAAATCTTCGTCAGGGAATCGCCACTTGAGGCGTTCATTGCAAAGGTGCGTGATGTAGATGTCGGCATCGCCGCCCGGTTTGCACCAGCGGTGAACATTCTTCTTCAACGCCTTCTGGTCGTCTTCATCAAAAAATTCCGGCTGCGACAAGCGCTCGATTTCCGCATTGTCCGCGTCCGTCAGCGCATCTTCGGCAATACCTTTTTCGGCGCAGTAGCTGGCCTTGACCTTCTTTTTGCGGTCCTTGATGACGCCCTTGAGTTCACGCTCGTGGACGACCGGATATTCCGCTTCGTATTCCGCCTTCATGATGGACTTGATGTTCTGGTATTCGTCAGAAGCAAGAAATTCATCGGGAATCTTGAAACGCGGCCAGAAATCATCGCCAATACCCGTTTTCACCGTGAAGTTACAGCGTTCCGCAATCTTCACCGTATTTTCGATGGCGCCAGGGATGTGCCCGAACAGTTCCACCATTTCCTGTTCTGTGCGGAAATAGAACTTGTCCGTCGGGAAGCGTTTGTCTTCAAAGCCGTTCAGCGTCACCTTGAGCGAAATACAGCGCAGAATTTTGTGTGCGGTCGCATCTTCAGGCTTGATGTAATGGACATCGCCAACGGCCACCACCTCGCGCCCGTACTTCTTCGCAAGTTCCACGTTAAATTCGTTGACCCGTTTCTGCTGCGGAATACCGTTATCGCAAACTGAAATGTACAAGTGGTCGTGGTCAAAAATCTGATTCAAACGGTCCATGTACTCCAGCGCCAGGGAATCCCTACCCGCGGCAACATTCTGTCCGTAACGGCTAAAGTAATCGCCCGCAATCGCAATAAGCCCTTCCTTGAACTGTTCAATCGTATCAAGCGGAACGGACGGGATTTCGGCCCAGCGGTCACCATCTTCATAACGGTAACTCACTATGCGAAGCAGATTATAATAGCCTTTTTCGTTCTCGACAAGGAGCGTCAAGCGATCGAAAGTCATGGGGTCTTTCTGGCTTGCACTTGGCGTATCCACGTATATGTGGCAACCATAAATGGTTTTGACCGGCGGAAGCCCCTGTTCCTTGCGTTTCTTGTTCAAGTCTTTTCCGCGCGTCTGGATTTCCAAGATACCGAACATCGCTCCGTGGTCGGTAAGAGCCACAGCCGGAGCATTTTCCGCCGCAGCAGCCGCCAAAATATCGTCAAGCCTAGCCGAAGCCTGTAAAATCGAAAATTCAGAATGAGTCTGTAAATGAACGAACGCCATGTTTTTCCGCTCTATCTTATTCCCTTACGAGGAAGCCCGCAATGGACTTTTCACGGACAAAAGTCTTCTTCGCCACGTTCTGCACATCAGAAGCGTTCACTTTATCCAAGTTATCCGCCCAGTTGAGGAATATGCGGTAATCGCCATAGATTTCGTACCAGCCGAGCATCGTCGCCACATTTTCCATGTCGGTCAGGCTGCGGATGAGGCCCGCGTATGCACGGTTCTTCACTTTCTGGAATTCGCGTTCGCTCACCTGTTCCGTTTTCAGCTTTTCAAGTTCTTCCCACACAATCTTCTCGACTTTTTCGCGGTTGGCATTCGGGCGCAAATTCACGCGGACCGCGAACTCGGAGACGTACTTGTTCGGGCTGTTGCTCGCGCTTACGCCGACAGCCAGTTTTTCTTCTTCGACAAGGCGCTTGTAGAGCCTGCCAGAACGGCCATTCAAAACGCCTTCGGCAATATCGAGCGCGTAAAGCGTGCTGTCGCCCACAGCGGGAGTCTTGAAGACTAGCGTATAGAGGTTCGGAGCGTCCTTGCGCTTGACCGTCAGGCGCTTTTCGCCAGCCTGTTCCGGGTCGCGCACCGTTAACGGCGGGAACGCATCGCCCGCAGGAATCGGGCCAAAATACTTCTTGACAAGCTTCATAGTTTCGAGCGTGTCGAGGTCGCCAGCCAGCACGAGGATGGCGTTACGCGGCTTGTAGTACTTGCGGTAGTGTTCCTCGGCCTGTTCGCGGGTCAAGTTCTCGATGTCGCTTGGCCAGCCGATAGTCGGCACGCGGTAGGGGAACGCTTCGTAAATCATGGAATTGAGCGTTTCGTAAAAGCGGCCCGTCGGGCGGTCGTCGTAACGCATGCGGCGTTCTTCGCGGACAACGGAGCGTTCCGAATAAAACTCGCGGAGCACGGCGTTCTGCATACGGTCGGATTCCAGCCACATGAACAGCTCAATTTTGTTCTTGGGAAGCGTAACCGTGTATGCCGTCAAGAGGTCACTAGTAAACGCATTGAGCCCCGTACCGCCGGCAGCCTGGTAAGCGCTCCAAAGTTCGTCCTTGACGAAAATCTTGCGGTGTTCGTTCAAAACGGAATCGTGTTCGGCGGTGAGCTTTTTCACCAAGGCAGTATCGTTTGCGATTTTTGCCGGGCGTATCAGAGCCTGTAAAGAATCCTGTGTCGCGATGAACCGAGCGTCGGCAATGCTATCCGAAATACCGACCTTTTTCGTCCCTTTGAACAGTTCGTGTTCCAGAATGTGTGCAAGACCCGACTTGCCCGGGACTTCGTGCACCGAACCGGTCACATAGAACAGACGGAAACTCACCGTAGGAGCTTGACTGTTGGGATACAAAAGCACCGTAAGCCCATTTTCCAGAACAGCCTTATGCACGGGCAAATTCACGGCTGCTACAGAGATTCCGGCAAGCAAGGCAGGAATAAAAACACAACTCAAAACGAGTCTAGCTAAAAGATTCTTCATACCTAGCAATTTAGATATTTTCAAAAAAAATTTGTATTAAGCAATAAAAAAAGGGGCTTTCGCCCCCTGTTTTAGTCTAATCGCAGCTTGAACGATTTGAGCATCCGCCCGCCCGATTCCAGTGTACCGATTATGAACGATTTTCCGCGAATATTTTTCAGTCGAATTTCGCAGGAATGTCCGTCAAAAGTCTTTTTCAGAAGCAGAGTTCCGTTGACATCGAACAAGTGAACAGTCTTGTTTCCGTCGAAATTCGCATTCACGGTCAACATGCCGTTATTTACAGCAAAACGAACCGGCGCAGCAACAACAGAAGTCTTTACAGACATCGTTTCCGACGAAGAACTCAGTTCCACAACTGAAGCGGCAGAAGAACTGGATTTTTCAAAAAATACCGAGGTACTGGAAAGGGCTACCGATGACGAAGATGGCACAACAGCAATAGAACTGCTCAACGGCACAGAACTACTCGACTGAACCGACGAAGAACTTACGACAACCGAGGAACTGGACGAAGACTTCGGCACGCTAGACGAAGAAACGACCTTGCTCGAAGAAGACGCCACGCTGGAAGAAGATTTGCCCGCATCCGGAGAAACGCGCTTGCCGCGAGTCTTGAAAGTCACCACGCTATCGGCAATCTTTATGTCGTAAATTTCGAGGCCGAGACTGTCGCCAGACCACGTTACAAACCCGTTAAAGCTATTGACACGGTTCGTCGGGAACGCGTCGTTTGCGATGGAGTAGCTGTCCGCTTTGCCGTCAGCTTCAATCAAATCCACACGCATCGGATCAGACACGTTGACGGCATTGTTCATCCACGCATACCTATCGTAATTGATATGCCAAATCAACATTCCCTTGTTAGGGAGCCCAATGTCAAAGTGTTGCTTCGAACGGAAATCAACAAAGTAGTATTCATTGTCGTTCTTGCTCGTCAACACGAGTCCGTCATTTCCTAGAATGGAATTAAGAACAAACGTCGTATCCGAAATTTCGAGACGGCGTGGTTCCAGCCAGCCCAGGCTATAGCGTTCAAAAGCGTTCAAATTTGCTGGCGAGCACGATGTCGTATAGGACCTGTTTTGCGGGCAGTTGTACGAACCGGCATCCATCAAGTCCCATGACCCAGGCGTGAAACGGACCTTCGTCCGGGTATCGTTCACATTCACATCGTAATGGTCCTGGAGCCCAAGCACATGGCAGAACTCATGGCAGAATGTGCCTATTCCGTTCAACGCAGTCGTATTCCTATTAACCATGTACGATTGCCCGTCAATTTCGGGAGAACAGGCGTAACGGTTCATGGTATAACCAGAAGTAAGGCGTTTTCTCACATTGTACGAATGCGGCCAAATTGCAGTTTGCACGTCCGTATCCGCCGAACCGACGCCAGCGTAAATCATATAGACAAAGTCAACTATTTTGTCCCCGTCGCTATCGTAAGGCGAAAAGTCCGTATTTTGAGCCACCAGAGCATCCATCGCCTCGCTAATCGCATTCACGGCACCAGCAGCGATGTTATTCGGATTCACCATCGAACCGTACGAATCACGAGTGCCCTTTAGCGTAATCGGCCCGGCGACATCAAAAGTCGGCCTATACTTGCCCATCGAGTTTTCTATAAAGAAATCCCTGACGCTTCCGCTCATGTAAAAGTTGGAATACCCTTCCTTATTCAAATAATTCAAATATTCTTCTTGGGCGTTATCGCGCTTGAACTTCACGTCACTGAACTGGACAAGAATAACAAGACCACGGACATCGCCTTCTTTACGGACAGAATTCAAAGTAGGACGCGTCGGCCAGTTGGTGTTGGTCGGCTGGGTGACTCCACCTCCCCAGCCTCCCCATTCATTTGCCATTTGCGGGGCATCGGCAGACGACTGGAGCATCAAAGGTTGGTTTTCAAGTTCTTTTTCGCGTTTTTTGCGATGATTCTGGTGGAATTTTTCAAGAATTTGGCGGGAATCCCGATTTCTGAGGAATTTTTTCTCTTTTTGTCCACGTTTGGACTTGGCATGCACCCGAATTCCGGTCTTTTTGCCATGTTCATCGGCGTAATTCCAGTATCCACTAGAATCTCGTACAATGAGCACGCTGTCTTCGCCAGTCAGCGTGTAATTGAAGTGTTCGTTTCCGACCTTTCGAATCTGTACTACAGAACCATCCGGTTGCGTAGAGTTCATAAGGAACGGGGATGCCTGAATCGCCCATATCGATGAGGCTCCAACAAAAGAACTTACTAGAAAAGATTTCCACCAACTCATGGTTATAAACATATATTAGTTTGCGGAATATCCCTCATTTTTTTTCTTCTTTTTTTAAGTTTTCTGTTGACAGAACGCCAATAAAAGTCAACGGTCGGTACAAATATTAACAAAATTTTACACTTTAGATAGTGCGAGCAGCGCCGCGCCGACTAAAATGACCGAAGTCGCAACCGCAAGCCTAATCCTCTCTGTTTTTGTAGGGTATTCATGGAAAACGACCACACCCCAAAGCAGATTCACGAGTAAATTCAGCTGCGTCAACGGGTAACCCACGGCATAACCCAGAGCGCCCTTCGTATCAATCGCCCAGAAACAGCCGTGCTGCCCAGCAATCCACAAAAAGCCCATCAACACCGAGACAACGGAAGGAGCCAGCTTGTATTCAAAAAATGCACGGCGTTTAATGCTCATTATGGCTATCAGGAGTTCCGCGGCAATAAAAATACCTATCGTAAAGGAGCTCATGAATTCCAACAAGGGAATATCGGTAAACTTATACGGAATCAGGAACAGCCCGAACACGGCACCCGCCAACAGCGAACGCCAATTTTTCCACAGACTGCCATGGGAAGGAGCCAGCAACTTCAAACCCCAAAGCAAAAGCGCAATGGCAGGAATAGAAAAATAAAGCAAGGTCGATTCGGAGAATATCAGCACGCCACTCAAGAAAGAGGCGAGGATGCTCATGCCCATCGCACGCACGCCAGCACCCGTCAAATCTTCGGCCTGCACGGCCCAGAAACAGAACGCACCACCCAGCACCCAGAGGAACCCAGAAAGGATACCCACCGGCGAAACGCACAACGTGCCCGTCAAAAGCGAAATGGCGAGTTCCCCGACGCCAATGCCAAGAGCGACGCAGGAAAGGTACGCCCACGACGAAAACTTGGGCCACGCCTTGAGCGGAACCATGTAAGTGCCAAACGCCAAAACGGCAAGGACGACGCCTAAGTAGCTATTTCCCAATGCAGAACCCCGCAAAAATCTTTTGTAAAACATCTTCGGACGAAATTTCGCCCGTTATACTTTGGAGCGAACGGCGCACCAGCTGCATTTCGAACGCCAGAAGTTCCACCGCCGGATTCGTGCGGATAAGGCCAAGCGCACGGTCGATGCCAGCGAGAGCTTCTTCGAGACAAGTCTTTTCGCGTTCGCTCGTGATCCAGAGGTCTTCGGAATTTTCCGTTTTCTTGAAAAGGGCGGCATTCATCGCGCGCTTGAGTTCCGCGAGACCCTCGCCCGTCTTCGAAGAAATGCGAATGCTCTCGCCTCTTTCGTCTCTCGTCTCTCGTCTTTCGTCTAATAAATCACTCTTCGAAATGACGACAAAGTCCGGTTTTATATTCTCAGAATAACAAGATGCGCCGCGCTCATCTGATCCATCGAGGACCAGAATCTTCATGTCGGCTTCGGCGAGGATTTCCTTGCTCTTTTCCATGCTGAGTGCGTCGAGAGCATCCGTCGCCTTGTCGGCAATGCCGGCGGTATCGACGAGGCGAATTTCTCCCCCGTCCAAAAACAGGCGGACTTCCACAAAGTCGCGGGTCGTGCCGGGGATATTGCTCACCAAGATACGGTCTTCGCCGAGCAGCGCGTTCACGAGGCTTGACTTGCCAGCATTCGGAGCTCCGTACAGAACCGCGAGCGGCAAACGGCTGACCGCCGCCTTGCCCTTAAAACTTTTCAGAATGGATTCCACGCTTTCGCGAATCGCAGAAATTTTCACGCCCCAAGTCGCGTAATCCGGATCAGCTTCTTCTTCGGAGAAATCGACGTCCAGTTCGAGACGCGCCGAGATGTCCATCACCTGTTCCGTGAGCGTCTTGACTTTTTTCGAGAGCGCACCGCCGAGCAAGCGATGGGCGTTCTTGAGTTCGTCTCGATTCGCACTGTGGATCACGTCGGCAACGGATTCCGCCTGCACCAAGTCCATGCGACCGTTCAAGAAAGCGCGGCGCGTGTATTCACCCGGTTCCGCCAGACGCACGCATTCAACGCTCTTGATGACCTGAATCAGCTCGCGCACAATAATCGGGTTCCCGTGCGGGTAAAGTTCCAGCACGTCTTCGCCGGTGTAGGAATTCGGACCTTCAAAAAAGATGTAGAGGAGGCTGTCGATGACTTGTGCCGTTTTGCGGTCATCGCCGACCATTGTACGATAATCCCTCGCGGTCGCCAATTTCGCTTCGCGGGGCTTCAAATTCTCGATAGCCGATTCGCCAAACAACAGGCGCATAACTTCACGCACCTTCGAGCCGCTTACGCGGATGGCGGCAACGGCACTCACGCCCGCAGGCGTCATCGGGGCAACAATCGTTTGGGAATCCATGAAGGGAAAGATAGTAAATTGTAGTTACTAGTTAATAGTTACTAGGTACTAGAAGAATTAAGATACAAGATGTTTTTTTTCTTTCCAAAATTTCTAGTAACTAGTAACTTAGAACTGATTACTTATCTAGTTAGGAAATTACTAAATTCCCTAGCAACGAACAACTATTGACCAATGACGAACAACCAATGACCAGATTCAAACTTATCTCCCGTCCTTTGGGCACCATAGAGTGCTACGTCTTGCAGCGCAACGACGGCGCTGAATTTGAAATTTTAAGCGGATACGGCGCAGGCCTCAACGCATGGCGCATTCCCGACAAAAACAGCAAACTTTCCGACCTCCTCTTCGGCTACCGCGAAGGCGACGACATCTTCAAAATCGGCCCGGACACCAATGCCGGTTGCAGGCTAGCCCCGTTTCCGGGACGCGTAGCCTACGCCAAGTTCAACTGGAACGGAGGCGATTACCAACTCGTCAACAACGTGAGCTGGGCACCGCACGCCCTCCACGGCTTCTTGCAGAACAAGGAATGGAAGTTCGTGAGCTTCGAAAGCGATAGCGAAAAGTGCGTCGCCACATTCGCCATCGACTGGCCGGGCGCCTTCACCGGGTTCCCGTTCCCCTTCCGCGCAGTCAACAAGATTACATTCACCGGCGAAAGCTACACCGTCGAATCGACCGTCACGAACATCGGCAAAAGCGACCTTCCCTATTCCGAAGGCTGGCACCCCTATTACACGCTCGGCGAAAAAATCAACGGTCTCACCATGACACTCCCGGAATCGAACCTCGCGATTCTCGACAAGGCGGACATCCCCACAGGTGAATTCAAACCGGATTTGCGTTTTGTGGGCGGCAGAGCCATCGGCGACGAATTCATCAACGACTGTTTCTGCTTAAACCAGGGCGAAAGCACTTTAATCAGCAAAAACAAGAAAATTTTTGAGAACATTTTAGCCACCGTAGAACTCAAAAGCGACACAAAATCTCTCCAGATTTGGCAAAAGGCCGGCAACGAACAATATAACGCCATCCAGATTTACACACCGCCCGACCGCATGAGCATCGCCATCGAGCCAATGACCGCGGAACCCGATACTTTAAACCATCACCGCGATTTAATTGTCATCAAGCCGGGTGAAAGCCGCACGTTTGTCTTTGGAGCAAAATTCCAAAACCTTTAAAAAAGTGCGCTAAATCACGCTCCAAAATTGCCCGTAAACATATTTTTTCCTTTCAAGCGAAAATGCTGTTGCATTTTCGCTTTTTGAAATATATTTTGAGAACATAGATTTAAGGAGTGAATATGGGATTCAAAAAGGTTTTCTTAGCATGCGGACTTTCTGCTGCATGTTCCGCTTTCGCAGCTCAATACGAAGCCGAAGACGCAGCCATCACAAAAGACGCCGCAGTCGCCTCCAACGCCGAAGCTTCCGGCGGCAAGTACGTCAAGATGAACGGCGGAGACATCACATTTTCTAAGGTGACTGCCGAAAAAGCGGGCCAATACACCATCGTCATCCATTACATGAACAACTACGGTGGAGACAAGATTAACGACGTCGGTGCCGGCAGCAACTCCTCCCAAGTATCCTTCCCCGTGACAGACAAGGGCAAATTCGTTGACGTCGAAACCGTATTGAATCTCGCCGCCGGCGAGAACACCGTCGCCATCACCAATAGCTGGGGCTGGATCGACGTCGATTACATCGAAGTCAAGCCTTACGAAGCCAAATCATTCAACCTCTGCAACGCCCCGGTGACAAAGACCGCCACCCCGTCCGCCATCAAGCTTTACAACTTCCTCGTCAACAACTTTGGCAAAAAGACCATCTCCGGCGTGATGACCGGTAACATGGACGCCTACACCAAGGGCGACGCCACCCAGCACGAAGACGTGCAGGCCGTTTTCAAGGCTGGCGGCAAGTACCCGGCACTCGTCGGAGTCGACCTGATGAACGCAACCGGCGGCAGCAAGGACAACAGTTGGTTCCAAGAATATACCGAAAAGGCCATCGATATCGCCAAGAGCACATGGAAAAAAGGCGGCATTCCGGCATTCACATGGCACTGGCGTCCAGGTGACGAAGAAAACTTCTATGTCAAAGGCGCAAATGACAATTACACCGAATTCGACTTCACCGAAGCTTTCGTGACCGGCACGACCAACTGGGATACAGTTTCGACCGCCTACAAGGCTCTCGTCGCTGACATCGATCTCGTTTCCAAAATTTTCCTCGACCTCCAGAAAGAAGGCGTTGCCGCCATCTTCCGCCCACTCCATGAATCCGGTGGTAACTGGTTCTGGTGGAGCACGCATACCGGCAAACAGTTCGCTGCCCTCTACCAGCTACTTTACGAACGCATGGTCTTCACGAACGGCGTCAACAACCTCATTTGGGACTTTAACCCGAAAGACGCCGCCACGATGTCTTGGACTCCTGGCGAAACCTACTATGACGTGTTGAGCGTTGACATTTACAACAAAGCCAACGATCACCAGAGCAACAGCTCCGCATTTATCGACCTTACGAACAAGGCTGGCACCAACAAGATTATCTCCCTCAGCGAAAACGGCCCGATTCCTGACGTTGACAAGATGTACGAAGACGGTGCTACTTGGAGTTGGTGGATGCCGTGGTACGAATCCCCGAGCTGGAACGGCGGCTATGTGAGCCAGACTGCAGCAAGCGTATGGCAGAAGAACCTCGCCGACGAACGCATCATCACTCTCGACAAAATGCCGGGTTGGGATAACTATAACGAAGCTGCAGCAGCCACGAACGTCTGCCCGACATCTACGCAGAACGCCAAGTTCGGTGCAGACACGGCCAAGGCCAATCCGGAAAACGTCGATCTCCTCATGGGCGTCACGTTCAAGGCATTCAACGACAGCGGCGCCAACATCGAATTCCAGAAAGTCCCCGACCTGACCGGCGCAAAGAGCATCTCCGTCGAAATCGAAAACAAAGGCTCCGGTGGCGAAAACAACGGCATCTGGGTCGGTCTCGCTTTCGTCCGCGACGGCTCCAAAGACAAGGAATGGACCTGGGAACAGTCCGCCTCTGACGGCTGCTGGCTCAACGACGGCGCCAAGAGCACTTGCGAATTCGACATTTCGACTTACACCGATGCCGCAGGCAACGAAAAGCCGATGGACTTGAACAACCTCTTCTCCGTCACATTGATCGTAGGCGGCGCCGCAGGCTTCAGCGGACTCGTACTCTTCGACAACATGGTTGCAGACAACGGAAAAGTCATCAGCGGATTCAACAAGAAAACGGAATTGTTCTCCGCAGCAAGCATCAGCACAGGACACATCACAAGCATCGAACTTTACAACAAAGACGGCACACCGGTCACTCCGAACGCAATCAAGCCGGTCGCATTTGCAACAAAGTCCGGGCTCCACATGAACGGCACGAACATCGCCTTCACCACCGCCAAGGCCACATTTGCAAGCATCGACGTATTCAACATGAGCGGCAAGCGCATCGCGACACTCCACCGCGGAAACCTCAGCGCAGGCGAGCATTCGTTCAGCCTACAGAACCTCTCCAAAGGCCAGTACATCGTCCGCGTGAAAGGAGCCGGATTCGCATCATCCAAGCCGATTCTCGTCAAGTAGAGTATAACACAAAAAGCTGAATACAATTCCCGGCTCATCAGAGTCGGGAATTTCCGTATAATTTGGCCAAACGCTAGCCCCCTTGCACCACCATTTGGATAGTGGTATATTATTCCAAGAGCTATTCAACTACGAGGTGAAAAAGTGAAGGACTTGATGGCTGAACATGAAATCGGATTTGCCAAAGGCAAGAAAGAAGGCCGCGAAGCGGGATTCGTGAAAGGTTTCGCGAAAGGTTTTGCAGAGGGTTTCATAGAATCTTTTGCAGAAGGCGAACTGAAGAAGGCTCGTGAAATATCGAAAGGGCTCCGCGATGATGGAGTCTCGATGGAAATCATCGTCCGCAGATCAGGCCTCTCCGAAGAAGAAATCCGAAAGTTGTAAAAGACACATTCGCAAAAAAGCAAAAACGCCACCATAATGGTGGCGTAATTTATCGTCTAAACTACAGAGCCATAACTTCTTTTTTGGTAAGACCTGTATCCTCAGCAATTTCGTCAACAGGTCTGTTTCTAGCTTTCATCCTTCTAGCGATTTCACGAGTTTTGTCAGACACATTCTCGGCAATCTTCGCGTTGATTTCGTCCGCGAAGTCCTCAAATATGCCATCAACCATGGCGTTATGGTCCCATTCTTTGTGATACACTTTCTGATAAGCCTCAAATTCTTCTTTACTAAATCTAGATACTCGCGAACACTCCGTCAACTGTTTGAACTTTCTCTCAGAAAGCGCTTCTGGAAGTTTTCGCAACCTATGCAAGTAGCGGAAGAAAAACAACCATTTACTCGAACTGTCAGACCTTTTTTCAATAAAGAACGGAACTTTCGATAGTTCTATAACCGTATAATTATATGAATCTATAAACTGTTCCCCAGTTTCCAAATCAACAGTTGTCGCTCGATGAATAATACGGTTGTCCTTGAAAACCTTTTTTTGCGTAATCGCAATAACATATGTCGGTTTAACATTAAATTTCCATCCCGTACCAATTTCGGCTTGGTTCGCGACCATTTCACTAGCATAGAACGCAAGTCTTTTCGAAAAATTTTTCAGTTTACGAATCTGAACCTCGATTTCAATCAAATTGCCCGCTTCGTCTTCGCAGTGCAAGTCAAAAATCGCCGTACGTGATTCTTTACTGCCGCTTAAATTCTTTGCGACATTACGAGTTTTCACGCTCTTGATAGGTCGCTTGAGTTGTGGCGCCAACAGGTCGTTCAATAGGTTCACGAGATTTTCACGACTAACAGGCTTGTCCGGGTCGAAAGCCTTTTTGAACGCGAGATCAATCAACAAATTTGCATACGGGCTCTGTTCGCCCGGCTTTACGAGATAGTCTTCAAGAGACTTATGCGGAGTAAAATTTTTCTTCTTCATGCCGCCATATATGCAATAATCGTGCCAAATGTAAAATCGTCATTTTCAAACAAATAACGGCAATTCTATCCAAACGAAAAACTGATTAATCGATTTAATCACTGATTAATCAGTTTTTGCATCCCAGTGACTCCGTGCCATCAAGACGTTGTGAATTGCTTTCAGATTTTCTAGTTTATCTGAAATATTGTCAAGATATACGCTTCAATTCACACGCCCCCGCAGGGGCGCGATGTCTGCAACGGCGCATCTTGTACAACATACACAGTTTCAATTCACACGCCCCCGCAGGGGCGCGATCTCAGCCAGCCGCTAAGAATGCCACCAGAATTTGTTTCAATTCACACGCCCCCGCAGGGGCGCGATTGATGGCTTTCGGGCATCAAGACGACGATGACCGTTTCAATTCACACGCCCCCGCAGGGGCGCGATAGATGTGCAACATCGTGGATGCACTTTTTGCGGTTTCAATTCACACGCCCCCGCAGGGGCGCGATTTGGCCTTTTCCAACTTGGCGTGCTTGGTTCGGTTTCAATTCACACGCCCCCGCAGGGGCGCGATCCCGGACCCGTAAGATTGGATGAAAAGGGGAGGTTTCAATTCACACGCCCCCGCAGGGGCGCGATTTTTCTCAGAGTTTTTGAGAGGGTCTTCAGATAGTTTCAATTCACACGCCCCCGCAGGGGCGCGATGTAATTTCTCGCGTATCTTCGCCTATCAAGGTGTTTCAATTCACACGCCCCCGCAGGGGCGCGATTTTCCTTGCGGACCTCATCACCCGCATGAACTGGTTTCAATTCACACGCCCCCGCAGGGGCGCGATAACTGGTCTGCGGTCCGTTGCGTATTGTAAGAGTTTCAATTCACACGCCCCCGCAGGGGCGCGATTATGCCCAGGTAGAACTGCCGGGGTCATACGGGTTTCAATTCACACGCCCCCGCAGGGGCGCGATAGTTGCAATGACAATCAACGACCCCACAACGAGGTTTCAATTCACACGCCCCCGCAGGGGCGCGATACGAACATAGAAACCGCCTTTTTCCCGGAATATAGTTTCAATTCACACGCCCCCGCAGGGGCGCGATGAGAGGAACGGAACGCCGGACGTTACAGTAGATGTTTCAATTCACACGCCCCCGCAGGGGCGCGATATGATTGGTAACGACGAACAGGCGAATTTTGAGTTTCAATTCACACGCCCCCGCAGGGGCGCGATGTTATATGCGCGCCTGTTCCGTTTACATCGATGTTTCAATTCACACGCCCCCGCAGGGGCGCGATGTTATATGCGCGCCTGTTCCGTTTACATCGATGTTTCAATTCACACGCCCCCGCAGGGGCGCGATTGGAACAGCTGCCCCCGGAACGCAAGGGCATGGTTTCAATTCACACGCCCCCGCAGGGGCGCGATACCGACCGACGACGAACTGGAACGGCGCATCAAGTTTCAATTCACACGCCCCCGCAGGGGCGCGATCCCCCGACCGCGGAAGGAGCAGCCGTTAAGAATGTTTCAATTCACACGCCCCCGCAGGGGCGCGATATGCAACGCTCCGACTTCCTGTACCTCTGCGTCGTTTCAATTCACACGCCCCCGCAGGGGCGCGATGCCTGGTTAAAATCATCATCGGCTGTATTCTCCCGTTTCAATTCACACGCCCCCGCAGGGGCGCGATTTAAAGTATTCATAGCCATTCATAAGCATATTGTTTCAATTCACACGCCCCCGCAGGGGCGCGATTCAAAGTCTTCGAACAAGTCACGCATAGCACAGTTTCAATTCACACGCCCCCGCAGGGGCGCGATTAAAGAGACATTTTGTTTTTTCCTTTGTGTTGTGTTTCAATTCACACGCCCCCGCAGGGGCGCGATCACGGCTTCTTCAAGGTGTGCGCGGTCTAGCAGTTTCAATTCACACGCCCCCGCAGGGGCGCGATCCAACATCAGTGAGAAGCGCATTGGCGTCGCTGTTTCAATTCACACGCCCCCGCAGGGGCGCGATAAGGTACAGAAGAACAAGCTGTCTGCGCAGCAGTTTCAATTCACACGCCCCCGCAGGGGCGCGATAGGGCTTTAAAAGACCCCTATAAAATAAGGCCTTTCAAAGGCATTTTCGCTAACATCTATAGACGAAAGAAAAATATGCTGTAACAATTATACAAAATGTCAAAAATCTTTTGAAAATTGCGTTTTCAAAATCGCTAACTTCTTAGGGAATTTGGTGGAGCTATAGGTTAGCGAAGACCTAAACGACCAATAAATCGTGCATATCAGGCGGAGCATGCGCTCCTATGTGTTCAATCTTGCGCTCCCAGTTAGAACCAAGATAGTATATTCTTAGACTGTCTTGTTTTTCATCAATTATTTTAACAAGAGTATTTTTCAAAATACTCCATTGAGCCGGATCGACTTCACATTCGAATACTGATTTCTGCGCACGGTTCCCGTAGTTCTTACATGCTTTAGCGACTTGATTGAGTCTTCGTCTTCCTGCAGCTGAAACTGTCGAAACATCATATGTAACAAGGACCAACATATCACCTCCACAAGAATGCCGGATAGTATTCGATTTCGCCTCGAATATGTTTGGCAAGCAATCTGGCCTGTTCTGCGTAAATTATCCCTGTCGGCATTGATTCTTCCAATAGGGGATGATTTATTTCGTCTTGTTTGCGTTTTTGCCATGCAGATAGCAATGTTTTTCGTGTATCAGCATCCATTTCAACTTCTCCGTTTGGTAAAACCTTGAAATTTTTAGAAGAAACGGTTTTTAAGTTGATTAGGCTCAATACGAGTCTATCGGCAACGGGAGCTCTGAATTCTTCCATAAGGTCTAAAGCAAGGCTCGGCCTTCCGGGTCTATCAACATGCAAGAAACCAACGTAAGGGTCTAAGCCCACACATTCTAATGCAGAACGGATGTCTAAGGAAAGTATAGAATACGCATAGGATAGCATCGCGTTAATTCGGTCCATTGGAGGCCTGCGATTTCTTGATGTAAAACGAAAGTCAGGGTCCTTATTCAGAATAAGATAATTGAATACGCTAAAATAATTGTCCGCAGCATTTCCTTCAATACCCCTTAATTCCGCGGAGTCTCGCGCTCTCTTGATGCTTGCGACACCTTCTTCCATGACCGCAATGGATTGCTTTATTTCGGATTCCCCCTCACAGCCATTGTGGTTTCTTAAATGACGAAGCAATACATTTCGCTGATTTTAAATCTTTGCAGCGACAAAGCATTTTGCAATGGCTAGAGACTGTTCTGGATTGTCGGATATACGGTATTGAGCTCGACGAAGAAGAACATTCCCATGAACAGGCCCTTGCATTCGCGCCAGGAATTTGCCGCGACCATCTACATAAGTTATGGTGACACCCTTAGATGCGCAATATTCTGTCAAGTTTGGGGAAACGCCTATTCCGTAACCAAAACAAACAATCTCTCCGATTTGGTGTATCGGAAATTGGGCGACTTTAGAATGATCCTTATGGATTGTTATCGCTTCTCCATCTTTATGAATCCATGCACCTTCTAAGGTGACATATAATGTATTGCGAATCATTTTCATCCGAAGAGCTCCTGATAATAATCCTTTAACTTCTTTTGATTTCCAATGTTTGGTTGACAAAAAACCATTAAAGAACATGATTTACAGTTATGATTTTCTTCTACTTCGGGGACTTTTCCGCTCGCAATTAATTGATGTGCTTCTTTAGCAAGTTCAATGGTTTCTGTTCTTGTATCTTCGTCAAATTCAAATTCGGTTCGGCGTCGCAATTCACAATAGAATATTGAGCCTTCATTAACAGGCAAACCTGTCATTTCTTCAAGGCAGAGAGCCTGTGCACATAACTGTATTAAATCGGCGTTATGGTCCTTGGGCTTGCCGTGCTTAAATTCGACCGGTCGCAATCTCCAGTTTCCGCTTAGTTTTATCCAGGGAATTTCTACATAGGGTCCTTCTGTTTGTTCAACTTCCAATACATCCATTCGTCCATACAGGCCAAGATCCATATTTCTGACATGCAATCCAGAAAATTGCTTTACGCCTCTCCGGAATTCTTGATATCCGGAATCCACGCGTTCATGCATTATTTTTCCTTGTGCGGTCAAATAATTTTCAGCCCATTCTTGATTTAGATGAATGAGCCCCCATTGGCGTTTGCAGAACGCTAAATGTTGTAGGCCAGAAATGGCAATGCAATCTTCATCGGAATAAGGCATATATGGACTCCCTATGAAAAAGGGGAAGGACATTCCTTCCCCTAAAAAGGCTTGTTGCTGGGATTAACCGACTTTGCGAATTAAAGTCACACCTTCAGGCATATTTTCGTCAATGGTTACTTTGTAATCATCGAAGGAACGTGCCGGAATAGAGGGATCTTTTCTTTCGACTTTTATCTTTTCGAACAATTCGTGGGCCGCAGCACGGCCCAATGCCGTAGAATGCTCAAAGACATAGAGTCCACGAACATTCATTTCGCCACGAGCTGCGGAATGATCTTCCCAGAACATCTTTTCAAGAGCTTCCCAGAAAACATCCAAGTCATCAGTGGTAAAACCTGTCTGTACAGCAAGATGAGCTGAAATGAATCCGTGGGAAACATATAAACCGTAGGGAACAGTAAACTTGCGACCCATAGTTCTGTTGTCACCCTTCTGTTTTTCAGCTTCTGCTTCTGTCGCTACAGCCATACGAGTAATGCTATGTTCTGAGGAAATAATAGGGTCAATTGATCTACCGAATGTCATTTGAACCGGACCGCGGACCTGTCCCGCATTTTTTCCTGTGCTCATAACGGCGCCGAAAGTGCGAATGTCAAAATATTTGGCGCACATGAACTGACGGGCCGTTTCTGTTTTGTCGGCATCTTTCTTTTGTGCTTTTACGGCTTCGCTATCATGGGCTTCGTCAATAGCATTATTCAAAATTGCCTTTTCCTTGACAAAGATGTCGTAACCGACTTCACCTTGTTTAGCGAGTTGAACGAAATTGCGAACTTTACGTTTCAAACATACGTCCGTAACCAAGCCGTTGCCTGTTTCTGCGTCCAAGCGCGGCAAGTTGCCCGCATCAGGATCGCCATTGGGGTTTCCATCCTTCACATCAAAGAGAAGGACAAAATCATAACGTTTCTTGAGAATGTTTTCTTGTGTCATGATTGACTCCTGTTTTATTTTTCTTCTTTTGATTTAAAAAAGTCTTGACGCTGATGATAGTAGCCGATTGCAAAGCGGGCTTGATCATCAAGATTCAAATGAGCGGGCAAGCCATTTGAAGGGATGCCATCGGTAATTTCTCCTATGATTTTTTCAAAATAAACCTTTAAACCTGCATTATCAAGTTTTGCCAGATGATGATTTTTCAATTTGAACAACTGCGAGAATACCGTGCAAGGAGTAGATGAGGCTGCTCCATAATAACGGTCTTTAATTGTTGCGTTGATTCCCGGTTGAGCTTTTTCTTGCAAATACTCAAATGTTGCAAAAAGTCTGCCCAATAGGTAACCTGAATTTGTATTGTTTTTATCTAGCGACACGGTTATCTCCTTGTCTGATGTTTTACTAAATCTTTGTTTACGATTTAAGAATGCTTTTAGCAATGCGTTTCTCATTCTTTCATCGGAAGGATATGCAGAAAAATCTGTTCGAATTCTCCGAAGAATCATTTGTAGAAGAGATTGCGGATAAGGAGTTCCCTGAAGAACTGCTTTAACCACGTCTCCGCAAAGATTCGGAGGTAAATCATCAAGTTTTCGAACTATGGAGCCTAGCATTGGCATCAATGCGCATCTTCCGTTATCCTTGTTTGGTTTGACAATTTCTAAATCATCAAAATGTTGCTTGATCTTTTGTGATACATCGTCAACTGTTCCTATTTGCCAATAGCGAATAGCAATTCGTGCGGCATTTGGCGATAATCCTAACAAGTAAAAGTGTGTGTTCGAATCTTGTATAAATACGCCAGTATTGATACTACTGTATAGTTTACGAACAGCCTCTATATCCGCATCTGGATTGTCTATTGGGAATGACCAAAAATCACTAAAGATATCTTCCAATTGATTTGATTTTTCCGACCAAAAAACCATGGTCATGTCGCCAACCTGCATTTTGTTTCTTGATTTTTTATCAAGCAATGTATTCAACGCCGTTGTGTATGCAAATGTTGCTGACTTTGAAACGGGAGCATTAAAATTTTGGTCTTTATTAAAGGATGTGAAACTTGCATTGTTGAATGAAATAATCGCTGCACCAGAAGGTTGGGCGTTCCTAATATTTTTTATTACAGGATGCGTTGGCTCAATAGAAGTTTTTTCTCCTGTAATAAGACAAACTCCCTGATATTCTTTCTTATTGACGCTTATTCGGCTTTCTTTTATTGTCGAATATAGTGCGGAAACCACTGGTTCACTATCACCATCGACCCAGAATGTAACATTTGGTACTTTTGAACAGATTTCTTTCCATATTTCATTGTTACAATCAATTTTACTTTTTATTTGCTCAATAGGATTGCCTTTTAAAAAATGCAACAAAATTTGAACTGACGGAATATTTGAATAATTCTTTCCTTCAATGTTTTTTACAAATGAAGAAAAACATTTTTCAGCATCGTCAAAAGCCTTCTTTAATGGTTTGTAGAATTTTTCGTCTTTATTTTGTTTAATCGTGTCTTCAGAGGCTTTATTTTTCTGGAGATTCTCTTCTAGTTTTTCCCAATCTTTATTTATTTTTTCGATTTTTTTAGGGTCTGGCAAACCTAAACAATACTTTGCATTGTCCCAAAAGAGGTTTGCAACTATTCCAGAAGTTCGTGTAACAGAAAGAACCGGCACTAAGAATTTTCTTCCTATAAATTTTTTCCCATCTTCTTTTCGTGTGTCTTCAAAACGACTAAATGAACCATCCTTTGTAAGATGAATTAAAAAAGGAATTTCTACATAGCCGAATCCTTCTGGAGCGATGTCTCCTTCAGAACCATTCGATTTTCTCTGATAATAATCATATAAGGCTTGCAAAATCATTTACGAACCTCCTCGCTATCCCAATCAGGGACATTCACAATTCCATTTTCCATTACCGCTCTAAAAAAAGCGGGCTTTACATCTTTTGGATCAGAGAAATCCATATCGTAAAGCATAAATCCTAAATCGCGACTTTCTGTTATAGCCGGAAATTCTTTGACAGCTCTTTCAGGATTATCAACGAACTTAAATTCACAACTGAATTCTCGACACCCTAAATACGGTTGGTTAAAACATTGCCCCTTTTTCGCACGTCTTTCAAACATAGCATGATATTTACCTGGATTTTCATCCTTCCGATAATCAAATCGTTCTTCGTCGTTAATTAAAGTTTCAGGCGTTTCAAAAGATGTTTTGGGACGTTTACCCACAGGAATAAATTCCATCTCCGCATAAATTCGATAATGAACATCGCGTAGAAACAGCCCTGCCCTTTGTGTTCGATCATCTTCAATAAAAATGTTATCTTGCGATTTATTCGCTTTACTTTTTACTTCATTTCGCCTGACCGAAATCCATTTAATTGGACTTAGCACCTCAATTTTCTTAACGTTCCATTTTATTGCAGGTTTCCAAAAAATTGCGGAGAATATAGCTCTTGCCGCCGAAGGGGTAATCACATCATAACTGACGCGTTCCACCTTCATTTCTGGGCGCGTAAAACAAGCGTAATCGCCCTTAACATCTAAACAAAAAGTCTTTCCAAAGTGTTCCATCAATTTACACTCCTTTTAGCAAATAAATTCTGTCCCCTCAAATTTAGGACCTTCAAGTGAAAAACCCGTTTTTTCAGAATACAGAGATGATGTTCCCTGTTGCCAGATATCTAATCCAATACCATCAGGACCCTTTATCTCAGTAATATAATCATCTTTCTGCAACTCTTCCCAACATTTTTTAGGAATGTTAACTGTGCAGCGTTGTAATTTACGCATAATATCTCTTTTAAGACCAACGACTTCCAATTGCGCAATCAATTCTTGACTATTTATTTTGTCATCAGAATACCACACAATAACCGATTTCTGGGTGTTATCATCGATTAACTGAAAATTTTCCGAAGCGGTCCTAAATTCAGCCTTTAGACTGTTTGCTCGTAAATCAAGATCATGCAGAATGTTCTTTCTATCAAAAGAATGAACTTGGTTATAATAGATTTTAAAATAGGTTGAAAAAATTTCAGGAATCAATGGAATATTTTCAAGTCTTTCTTCGTCTATTATGTGCTGAGTTGCTTGCGCTCCAAATCTGAGCAAGCCAATAGGCGGTTCTTTTGGCGCGTTAAAAACATAAACATTTCCCTGATTTAACTTACCTTCTCTGTTGCATCGACCTGCAGCCTGAGCAACCGAATCTAAGCCAGCCATAGCTCGATAAACTACGGGAAAATCAATATCAACCCCAGCTTCTACTAACTGCGTGCTCACAACCCTGATGGACTCTCCATTTTTTAGCTTTCGCTTTATTTCAGCAATCAAATTGCTCCTATGCTGACCGCACATTGATGCAGATAGGTGGATCGTATCTGATGGCATGGCATCATAAAGAGCTTTGCAATCTTTTCTTGTATTGACGACGCAAAGAACTTGATCGTATTGAACCAATTGCTCGGCAATACCTTCCCAAGAATCTATTTTTTCAGGAATAAACTTTACATTTGTACGATTCATCTTTTCGAAGAGTTCTTGCGGACTCTTTATAAGTTCGCGCACTTTATTTGACGGCAGTCCTTCAAATCCACCCTCACCATGAGGAGCAGAAGCCGAACCAATATGCCCTTGTAGTGTCGGTTGTGTCGCCGTACAAAGAACTACAGAACAACCAAAATCAGTCGTAAGCGATTCCAGTGTGCCCAAAATGGGCTTCAAATACTCTGGAGGCAGCATTTGTGCCTCGTCCAATATAATCACGGAATTTGCAATATTATGGATTTTTCTGCATCTGCTTGTTTTAGCAGCAAAGAGAGATTCCAACAATTGCACATTTGTGGTTACCACTATTGGTGCATCCCAGTTTTCCGACGCAAGTTTTGATTTAGTTGTTTCCTTGTCTGGATCCAAATTTGAATGATGCTCTAAAACGACATTTGATAAATCTTCACTCCCGTTTCTAAACACATTTTTATACACATCAGCTGTTTGCTCGATAATGCTTGTGTAAGGAATCGCAACGATAATTCGAGATTTGCCGTGTTTTATGGCGTGGTCCAAAGCGAACCCCATAGAAGCGAGCGTTTTACCGCCACCCGTAGGGACTGTAAGAGAAAATAACCCTGGTTCATGCATTGCACCTTGACGGCAATCAGATAAGATCTCTGCTCTGATTTTATTAATCTCTGTAGAAGGTGCGTTTTGGCTCATTTTTAACATGAACGAGTCAAATCGAGTTTGTAATTCTTTTAACGAGATGTTGTTCTCACGTAAAACGAAATTCTCTGGCGACATAAATCGCTCAGTATCAAGAAAATCTGCGTCAACTAGGCACGAAAATAGCATTCGAACCCATAGATGAAAGTCTCTAGGATTCTTGACAGGAGCTGTTTTTAGTGTCGGAAGTTTAATGTTGCTCAGAAATTCTTTGCCTCCTTTTTCAAGACTTTCTGTTAAATTATCTTCTTTTGCTAGTCGATTGCATAAAGAACTCTTGTTGTAATAATCGGGAAGACCACTGTGGTGACCAGCGATTATATAAGACAGTAGTAAACCGATTTGGGGAATATTCTTGTTTGCCCAAATTGCTCCAGCGGCAGAGTGATCTACTTTCCCTACTCCAAAATCGTCGGATTCTTCGGTATCATACCCCGAAGATTGGCGAATATAGTTCTGAAAATCTGTTTTGAACTTACCCAAATCGTGCAAAAGGCCGGCACATTTTGCAAATTCGCCCGCATTAAAGACGTTTGCAAAAGATTCTGCCAAATCGGCAACCCCCTCCAAGTGACCGTTATGGCCACTTAAGAGTTGCTTTTCGACAGAATAGTCATCTTTTTGACGAATGTGAGCTATAATTTCCATATTTTTCAATATAATACCCATTAGCGACAAATACTGTCATTAAACATTTTTTTTTCAAAAAGCCCCCCCCCCCTCAAGCAATTTCAACAATACTTACAAACCGATTTTCGCAAGAAAATCACATGTTAAAACAAATCATCTAGCGTCAATTCATTCTGGATTTCGCTCCAGGCTGAATTTTTGACGAGACCGCATGGCGTGACAAGCGTCAGGTACAGCGATTTGCGTGTTTTTGTCACTTTGCGGAATGTTTCGCGGCGTTGTTTTAGATAATCCATGTACGTCGAGGTTATCTCGTAAGGTTTGCCGGAATATTTCATTTCGCAAAGGTTGATGACCTGGTCACGGCGGTCAATGAGCATGTCAATTTGCGCGCCTTGCGATTCCTTGTCGCCAGTGTAACGCCAAGAGCAAACATCACTTTGTATGCCCGAAATGCCAAGTTTCTGCTTGATTTGATCGATATGGCTCAAGCAGACCTGTTCAAAGGCGTAGCCGCTCCACGCTCTGCGACTTGGAGAATCAATCATGTTGCTCCATCTGTTTTTATCGCCACCGCGATAATTTTTCGCATACCGCAGGTAAAACAGAGAATAAAGATCTACAAGCTGGTACATGATGTCTTTGGCCTTTTTGCCAAAGGCGGTGTAGCTACGGATAAAATCGCAGTTTTCAAGATTTTCCAAGACGTCTGTGAGTACACCACTGTCCGCAATTTTTAGAGATTCCACAATTTCAGAACGGGTCATCCCGATTGTTTTTTTGGCGAGCAGTTCTATAATTCGTTTGTACATAACCGAATCATTGAACAACGACTTGAAAAGGAATCCGTATTCTTCGGCAAGCGGAGCATTATCCGAAAAGAAGAGTTCGTCTATATTCTGCGTTGCGCTGAGTCCCTTTTTAAGCATGTCCAAATAAAACGGAGTGCCTCCAAGGCTCATATAGGTTTCCAAAATTTGTTGCCTCGAATACTGCAACCCTTTGAAGTTCATAAACTCTTCGGTTTCTTTAAGCGTAAAGGCCGAAAGATGAATGCGTCTTGTAACACGATTATGGAGCCCGCCCTTGTTACCAAGAAGCTTGTTTGTCATCCAAGAAGTTGCCGAGCCGCATACAATCAGTTTAAGATTGTCCTGCCGAGAACCCCAGCTATTCCAAAAATATTCAAATGCATTCAAAAATTTGGAACGAGGGGTGTCCAACCACGGAAGTTCATCTATAAAGACTATTATCGACCTGCCTTCGATTTTTGCCAAATAGTTTTGCAGCAAGGTGAAGGCTTCATCCCAGGATTTCACGGTAGGGACAAAACTTTTGGAGTATTCCGCGATTTTTTGGCAAAAACGGCTCAATTGTTCTTCCTTGGATGCACCGTACGAGCCGGTGCAGTAAAAGTCGAACCTGTCGTTGAAGTATTCGCGAATCAAGAAAGTCTTTCCGATACGGCGTCTTCCATAAACAGTAATGAACTCCGGCTTACCAGACTGGACACATTCTTCGAAAAGGGCTTTTTCTTTCTGTCTTCCAACAATGACTTTTTCCATGTGGACCTCGCTTTACATTACGAAATCTAATAAAAAAATCGAGATTTCGCAATACTTCAACTTCTGAACCTTTACGAAAAGTGGTTAAAAAGCCGAGATTTCGTAATACCTCAGCTTTACGCAAGCAATTCAAATCCTTCAAATTTCTTACAATTCTCTAAAACACTTGCTCATTGTCACAACCCGTTTTTAGGTGTGGACATTTTAGTGACTTTTGTCAACAGGCAAAGGGTTAAAAAGCCCTATTTCACCTCTAATTATCTAATTTCTATATAGATATACAAGGGTCAATTTATGAATAGCTTCAAGACTTTAATTGCAGCATCTCTGCTTGGAACAGCTGCATTCGCGGCTCCCGGCCTCACGGTGAAAGGGACCGATCTCCAGTACAACGGCAAGAAGATTTTCTTTTCGGGCACGAACCTCGCCTGGAGTGACTACAACTCCGACGTGGGCGCAAGTCCGCTTGACGAAAACGCATGGCGCAAGGCTGTCGAGGGCACGCGTGCTGCGGGTGGCAACGCGATTCGCTGGTGGCTTTTCAACAACATGAGTCAGAGCCCGACGATTGACGAGGCGACGCACTTGGTCACGGGCCCGAAAGAAAACACTATCGCGAACATGAAGAAGGCTTTGGACATTGCCGAGGAATACGGAGTGATGGTTTCAATGTGCCTTTTCAGCCACAACTTGATGGAACCGAACCAGTGGGGTCTTTACAACGAAAAGCTCGACATTTCCGCTAACGAAAAGCTTTTCGAAGACGAAGGAACCAAGGCGTTTATAGACAACGTTTTGATTCCGGTCGTGAAGGCGATAGGCAATCACAAGGCGCTCATGACTTGGGAAGTTTTTAACGAGCCCGAGGGCATGACTACAGAATGCAGCGGCTGGACAACAAAGAAGATGGCGCTTGCCAAAATCCAGAAGTTTACGAACAAGGTTGCAGCGGCGATTCACACGACGAACCCGGAACTTCTCGTTTCGACGGGTAGCGTGAACATCCAGTATCAGAAGCACTGGAACGATGCGGCGCTTATCGCTGCGGGTGGCGAGGCGAACGGTACGCTCGACTTTTTCCAGACGCACTACTATCCGTATTGGCAAAACGATGCGGTGAGTCCGTTCGTGAATACGGCAGCCCAAATGGCCGCCAAGTACAGCTATGACAGCAAGCCGATGATTATTGGAGAATTCCCGGCAAGCGGTTGGAAGGGCGATACGTATCGTTCGAATTTTGCAGCAAAGACGGAAATTTCGACGGAAGAATGCTACCGCAAGGCGTTTGACGGCGGTTATGCGGGTGCTCTCGCCTGGCAGTATATTGGCGACAAGACCGAAGCGAATTTCGGTGGTTACAGCTACACGATTGATCCGGCGCTCAAGGCAATGACGGCTCTCGCCGCAAAAGAAGAAGCAAGCATCAAGATCAAGGACGTGAACATTGAAGGTGGCAACGGCGGAAACGGCATGATGGCCGTGACTTACGGCGGGGACAACGCCCAGGTGGAATACCAGAACAAGGGCGGCTGGGACCTTTCCTCCGCAACGACGTTTACGTGGACCGCCAAAAACAACGGCACCTCCGATGCGGACCTTTACCTTATCTTCAAGCTCACTGATGATTGGACATGGACAGAAACGAGCGGCAGCTGCAAGGTTCCCGCCGGCGAAAAAGTCACTTGCTCCATTGATATTTCGGAACATGCCGACCGCAACAAGACGCTCAGCATCACTTTTGCGAACTATGCCGCGGGCTACACGGGCACCATCATTTACGATGACATCAAGGCTGGCGCCACGACGCTTTTCGACTTCAACAAGGACAAGTACGATGCTTTCAAGCGCGGCTACGAGAACACGGAAGAGATGATTCCGGAAATCAAGATTGTGTTCGACGAGAACTACACCTCGGGAAAAACAAGCTTGACGAAGGGCAGAATCGCTAAGGCTTCCAAGTTCAGCGTCATCGGCGACAAGATTATGCTGACCACAGGCGTGGCTGGCAACGTGAGTGTCGATGTGTTCGGTATGAACGGTAGGATTGTCGCGACACTTTTCAATGGTAAACTCGGAGCCGGCAGTTACATGTTCAGCCTCGCCGACATGCCGAAGGGTCAGTATATCATCCGCATGAAGGCTGGCGCCACGACAACGAGGCCGATTATCATCAAGTAGAGTGTACCAACTACAAAGCAACAAGCGAGAGTCCCGAGCGGTTCGGGACTCTTTTTTACGGAAAATGCAACAATAAAATTATTTGATTTTACAACGCAAGAATATAGATTTACGATTGGAGATATGGCATGTTTATGAAGACTTTCAATTACACTAGTTTTGCAGTCACCGCAGCGCTCTCAGCATTTGCAACCACGGCATTTGCCGCAGGCACTCCCATCCGCATCGAGGCCGAAAACGCAGTCCCCGCCGACGACCACAAAGTCGTCGTTAGCGAAAACGCCAAGGCGTCCGGCGGCAAGTTCGTCGAAATGAAAGACGGCAATCTGGAATTCAAGGTGACAATCCCCGCCACGGGTTATTACACGCTCTGGGCAACGTACCAACTGCCAACGGAATCGGGCAGCAAGATTCAAAACTTGACCGTGAACGGAGTTTCTGCCGGGCAAATTTCTTTCGGCATTTCCGATGATTTCAAGACTATCAAGGGCGCGGGCAAAATCAAGCTTACCGCGGGCGAAAACATTATCGGGATTGTTCACAGCTGGGGCTGGGTAAACCTCGACTACATCGAACTCACGGAATACGAGGCAAGCCCGTGGAGCATTTCGCCGAAACCTGTTACACCGGAGCCGACCGAAAGCGCGCAGAAACTCTACAACTTTTTGCTCACCAACTTTGGCAAGCACGTGATTAGCGGCGTCATGACGGAACGTCCCTTCGAAAACGACGGCAAATATACTCCGCAAGATTATTCGACACAAACGGAACTCAAGTACATCCATGATGCCAGCGGCAAGAACGTGGTTCTCGTGGGTTTTGACTTTTTGCATAGTTCGGGCAAGAATTCCGACCAGCAATGGTATCAGGGCTACACGCACGCTTCGCTGGAAATGGCAAAAACAGTCTGGAAAGCGGGCGGCATTCCGCAATTCAACTGGCATTGGAAAGACCCGATGCACGACGTGGAAGCGTTCTACACTGAATCTAGCAACAACACGCCCTTCACCGAATTCAGCATCACCAAGGCTTACGACGAAGCGACTGAAAAGTGGAAAACAGAAAGTGCGGAATACAAGGCTATTGTACGCGATATGGAAATGATAGCCGACTCGCTATTGACCTTGCAAAAAGAAGGTGTTGCTGTTCTTTGGCGCCCGCTCCACGAAGCAAGTGGAAAGTGGTTCTGGTGGGGCACCGACGGCGCCAAGCCCTGTGTCGCTTTGTACAAACTCATGTTCGATACCTTCGTGAACAAGAAAGGGCTGCACAACTTAATTTGGGTGTGGACGACCGACGAAGCATCCGACGCTCTCGACTGGTACCCGGGCGATGAATATGTGGATGTCGTGGGCCGCGATTACTATTACTACCCGCGCGAAGCCAATCATTCCAGCCTCGTGGGGAGTTTCGAAACCGTGAAGGAAATGTTCGGCGGCAGAAAAATCGTGACGCTCAGCGAAAACGGCTCCGTGCCCTACCCCGACGAGATGAAGGCTGATGGAGCGAACTGGAGCTGGTTCATGCCGTGGTACGGCGACTACGCGATGGAAGGTTGGGCAAACGACAACAACAAGGAATCGTGGAAAACCGTGATGAACAACGAATACACCTTGACGCTCGAAGATATGCCCGGCTGGGACAAGTACAAAATCGAGGAACAACACACGACCAGCATCGAAAACAGGCTACACGCGCAAAAGGCTGCCGCAAGTTTGTCTGTTGTCGGCAAGAATTTACAAATTAGCGTTCCGGGTTCAAACATCGCAAACGCCACCGCAAGAGTCGCGATTTTCGACATGCAGGGCAACCGCGTCTTGCAAGAAACGGTCAACTCCGCAAACGCAGGCATTGACTTGAGCAGGATTGCCGTTGGGCAATACATCGTAAAAGTGCAAGGGAAAGGATTTACGCAGAACGGAAGGATTCTGGTAAAGTAATTGAGAATGGTGATTCCCGCCTCCGCGGGAATGACAGTGTAAATACAAGAAACAATGGATCCCCTACGCTTCGCTTCGAGGATGACGATTGTCCAAGCTGCACAACATTGCTCTAGTAACTAGCCCGCAGGGCGCAGTAACTACTAACTAGTAACTAAATTGGAGTATGATTATGGGATGTAAATTAATCGCGGGCGTTTGTTCCGCAATGGCTATTGCCACAGCAGTCGCGGCATCATCAGCTTATGCCGCACCGACAACTTACGAAGCCGAAAGTCAACCCGGCGTTGACGCGGCCTCAATCGTATCTGCCGAAGGGTTCTCTGGCGGCAAGTACGTGAAACCGGGCACAGATGGCTTTACATTCAAAGTCAAGGTCGAAGAAACGGCCGTCTATGACTTCACCACGAAAGTACTCATCAAACAGTACGACTGGTTCGAATCGAAGATTGTCGTGAACGGCACAGAAGCAGGCTCTTTGCTCACCAAGCCGCGCACTTGCGATTCCGCATTCGTAATCACCGCTTCTGCCAAAATGCGTGCTGGCGAAAACACAGTTACCGTCGGTAACGGTGGCGCTCTTGGTGTTGATTACATTACCGTCGAACGCCATCCGGATCCAACTTACACAATCAGCGCAGTTCCCGTCACGCCCGAAGCTACGGAATCGGCACGCAAAGTCTATAGTTTCCTCCGCGAAAATTTTGGCAAGAACACCGTCAGCGGCATGATGATTAGCGACCAGAATTTCAACTACGATTACGGCAATATGCGACTCATTCCGCCAGGCGGCTGCACACCCGCCGATTCCTGCAAGTTCAGCGATGAAGAAGTCTCGTGGAAGGGCCAGACCGACATTGCCGAATTCTACAAGCGCTCGGGACACTACCCCGCTATTGGCGGCTTCGACATGCTCTTTGCGGCAGGCGGCCACCACGAAGAAGGCTGGTTCAAGGGGTACACCGAAAACAACCTTTTGATGACCGAACAGCTGTGGAAAATGGGCGGCATTCCGACCTATACCTGGCACTGGAAAGTCGGCGAAGACACTGTTTTCTACACCAAGGACGCTTATCCGAACAACGGATACAAAGCAAGCGGATGCACCGAAGGCGTCAAGGGCACGAGCGAGAACAACACCTGCTTTAACTACACCAAGGCATTCAAGGGTGACAAATGCGAAGAGCTCAACGAGACCTCGCAGGAATACAAGGACATCGTCGCCGATGTGGATATCGTTTCGGGTTACTTCAAGCAACTGCAGGAGAAAGGCATTGCCGTCATCTGGAGGCCGCTTCATGAAGCAAGCGGGGGCTGGTTCTGGTGGGGTGTCGGCAGTGGCGACTGCTACAAACAACTTTACCGTCTCGTCTTTAACCGCATGGTGAAAACAAACGGCCTCAAAAACTTGATTTGGGTCTGGAACATCAATA
>Ga0247611_10002428_pt1 | contig 30116 bp, 38 predicted proteins | sample 177DNAGHGhighgp2_FD_192422 | JGI IMG/M metagenome (GOLD analysis project Ga0247611, IMG submission 192422) | Sheep rumen microbial communities from Palmerston North, Manawatu-Wanganui, New Zealand - 1770 DNA GHGhigh gp2 | ecosystem: Host-associated > Mammals > Digestive system > Stomach > Rumen... | reverse complement strand
TATCATAAACATCAGCGTTCATAACGGTAACAACACCAAAGTGTTGAATCATGCTTTGGAAATTACCACTATTTTGACCGCCTAAACGACTTTTCTTTAAGTTGATAGCTGCCATAATATATTGTTTAACCTCACTATATTATTTTATAAAGAAATCCAATTTCTTGCCTTTCTTTACGTTTCCTGCCGCAAATGCTTGCGCATTTACCTCGTAAGACACGGCTCCCGCGGCATTTTTTTGGAGCCATAGAATTTGAGCCATAGTTTGTTGTCACAAATATTCCATTGTGAACGATGGGAAAGCATAAGTTATCGTAAGCATACTTTTAATCAGACCATCTTGATCTCCATTCATTTTAGAACGAAGATTTTTGATCTTCTCTTCATTACGCTTTTGAGCCAGATAAAACTTTCTTGCTTCCTCGGAGTCGAAAGAGAGAGGTTTTTCTACTTTCTCTCCATTAGATAATTTTAATATATATAGTATATAATCTCAAATTTCATCTGTTATGGTAATACCATTAACCGAAAATTCTTCTTTACTTGCTGTTATTTTTATTTCTGGTAAAACAATTTTTAATTGTTCTACAATAGCCGTATAAATCTCTTTATATTTATTATACTGACCAAATTCAAATAATAACTTTACTATAAAACTATAAGGGGTTAATTCTTCCTCTTGGAAAGGAAGTATTTTTTTAAAGTCTTTAGAAGTACCAGAAATAGTATGATAACATATATTCCAATCTTTTTCTTGAAATAAATCTATTACTGGTCTTACAATTAATTTAAAATGTTTTGTTTTATCAACTACTACATCAATTTCTTTTGATGCAAATAATCTAGTTATTGAATAATTACTTTCTATTATCATTAAATTTCCGCCTTTCTAATTGCTTGGTCAGCAATTCTAAAAGATAAACGGTATGAAGGATGAAAATCAGAAAGCATTACAAATTGCATTGAAGTAAAAGCAAGTGCGCCAGAAGAAGTAATTTTTCTTTCTTCAAGTGAGTCGATAACACAATCTGCCATCTCAAGTAATCTATTTTTATTGTCTTTAATAAGTAAATGTTCTGAGTTTGTGGTTACATAAATATAGAAATAACCACGAATATTTTTATCTTCTGTTGGAGATACACTGTCTAATAGAACTGTAATAAAAGTGTTTCTATCAAAATCACTGATGCGGTTTTCAACAGGAGGTTCAATACTAATATAGTGATTTTGAATTAAGTAATTAAGATCCACAGATGCGGGCACGTCTATACTAAGAGGATCTAAAATATCATTATATACAAGATGACATAATTCGTCATTTTTCGCAAGAATTTGTGCGATTTCTAAGATTGCCTTTTTAATATTTAATAATTTTTTCATTATTTTGCCCTATAAGCCTTTGTAATAATTTGCCCGTCTTGTTTAATATCAACTTGTGCTTCATTAACACCAAATGGTAAAGTAAATATAACTTTGCTGCCTGTAAGTTTTTTAACTTTAATATTACGATTATTTGTTTTAAAATAACCTTCTTCTGTCGCAAGTTCAATATCTATATCATTACCAATAATATAAGAATCTTCATGTGCTGGTTCTTCTACCGGTTCAATAATAATATCTTCATAAACATCTTGAGCACGAACAATATAAACATCTTCTGTATGTCCTTCAGCTTCTTCTTTCGAAATAGTTGTTGCTCTTAATGAGTAATAGATTAATCCAGGTGAGCTAATTGCGTCATATTCTTGAACTAATCAAGGTCTTCCTTTAATAACAATTTTATCTTCAAAGCCTAAAACATCAGATGGAAGAACTAAAACTGGTTTTTGTAAAGATTCTAATGATGTATTTTGTTCATTTTTAATATTAACATAATGTTTTTCAGGACCAATGAAATATCCTCAAATACCTTCTACTTCAAGATTACACAAGTAAGAAAGATATTTATGTCAATTAACATCTTTTATAAGAACAATTTCTTCCGCAATTAGTCAATGTAATCCTTTGGCATTTCAAGTGCTACCCATTGTAAGGACATCGTCTAATTGTGTATAAATGTATGCTTTATCTTTTTCTTGTTGATTAACAATAACTGCATCGCAATAGACATCTTTATCGTTATCACTATTCATCATAATTGATGGATAACCTTTAAAAATAAAGTGCGTGTTTAAATTAGACTGCGCACTTACCCTGGCTCGATTAATATGTCTAAATCTATCAAAACTACTCATTGTTTATATCTCCAATAGTAGGTTTGTAGGCTTTGACTCTACTGTATCTTGTTTCTAAGTCACGAGCATATGCTCTAAACTCAGCCATTAATTTCATGTTTTTATCTACTGCGTTTGCGCGTGAATATGTTTTGATATTGGCGTCAGTATAAATATCTTCAAAGTTGTCTGCATTAGATATTTGATCCTCACACCAATAAACTTTCATTCATGCGATGAGGACTTCGATTTCCGCGCTTGTTAATTCATTTACAAAGTAACCATGTGGAATGGCTTCCTCATGTTCATCCTCGGTACATTCAACAAGACGATTTTCTTCGTCTCTCACCGCATAGAAAGTTTTATATTCAGTAGGAATTCTAGGGAATTTGAAAGCGCTAATAGCACGGACTGCTAAATGATAACATTCTTCATCCATTTCTTCTCTTGTAATTACACCGTAATATTCACCACGGATAATACTTCTAAAGGATGGATATAATACATCATCTCAAACTTGTTTCGCCATGATATAGCCTCCCTAGATTTGTAGTTCTTATTCTACGACTTCGTCGTCTTTAATACCGTCTACAATAAATTGTGTTTTTAAAAGTCCTTCAAGCATAATAACAACATTGGTTGTTAATTCTGATGCTGATGCAGATACGATTGCTTTAACTCTATCTTCGCCATATTTTTGAATAGCAGATACAATATCAGCTCTCTTACCTGATTTTAAGATTCTTAAAATTTCATCACTATCTTCTGTTTTTGCTGGTTCAAAAGATAATTTATCATCAAAATAGACACCATTTTCGTATGCTGCTTTAACTAGTTCTTCATTATGATCGAAGGTAATATAACCTTTCTCATATAAACGATAAACACCATCGTCACTAAAAACACCTAAAGCCCAATCTAATGGAAGTGGTTGGAAAGGGTTTCTCTTAGTTAAACGGATGGTTCTAGATAAAGTATTGTTGCTAATTGGATGTAAAACAAAGATAACATCCTTGCTTGTAACTTTTTGAAGTTTAAAAACTTTAATATCAGACATTTGTATAAATTCCTTTCTGTCTTTTAATAAAGGGGAAGGAAAGAGTTCCTTCCCCTCGTAGAGCTTTTGTTAAACTATTCAGCGTCAGTGACTTCGATAACAGCAAAGTTATTTGCCATTGCGATACCAACACCGATGAGTTTGTGAGCTTCCCATTTTTCAGAACCAACTGCTTGTTCGTTCTTTTTGATGTACATTTCGCCTTTTAAAGCAACTTTAACAGGTTTGACACCAGATGGGAGAACAAAGACGTATTTAACATCATAGAACCATTCTTTGTTGGAATTATCAACTAAGTAGTTTGGTAATTCAACAACACGGACACCCTTGTAAAGACGGATGACGCCATAGTTTCTACGATCTTTTGAGTCTTCTAATTCTGGGTGATATGCATCACCAGGATTTGCGAGATCAACTAAAGCTGAAGTTGAACCGAAGATTGTTGGAACACCATATTGTTTAACAACTGGCATGACTTCATCAAGTGCTGCACCTAATGAGGCTTTGTCTGTTGTAACTGAAGCTGGTGCAATACGTTCATAACCAGCAATTGGAGTACCAACTGCTAAGGCATTGAAGACTTCTTTGTAAACAATTTCTTGGAAACCTTCAAGAATGTTGTTGAAGAGTTCACCTAAAGACATTGTACCAAGGATAAGTTCTTCTAATGTGACATAAACTGCACATGTTTCAACATGAGTAGAAACACCGAAGTATTTGCTATCAAGTCTTGCAGCACGGTAGATACCACCACGTGAACCTTTAGCAATTGTTAATTTTGCACGACCTTTTCCGATCTTTTCAATGTTGAAGAGAACTTCAGCATCACGTGCAAATGTTTTGACTTCAGCATATCCGCCTAAAACGTCTTGAAGTTTTGCTGGAAGAATTTCATCAACAGCTTCTTCGATTAAGGCGAATGCTTCTGCTTCTTTAGCACGAACTTCTCTTGGGCTAGAATTTTCATCTAAACCAAGTTCTTTCATAATGCTATTGATAGCAGCTTGGTTAACATCTTCAGCAGAGAAGTTAGCACTTGGTTTATTATTTAAAGCGGCAATAAGACCTAATTTAAATTCTTTTTCCATTTTTTAACACCTCTCAATATTAACCAAGGAACATATAGTGATAGGCTTTTGTGCCATCAGCAAGATGATCCATTTCATACCAATCTTTGTCTTGTTCGAATTGTTCGCTTGCTGAAGAAATTTCAACGATACGACCATCGATTTCGACGTCAGATGGTTCTAAGTCTGACATCCATTCATCACCTGGGATAAGTTGGACGAGACGTGGGCATTCATTTGCAACATCAACTGCAAAGAATTTTTCACCTTTAAACATAGTGTTTAATGGTTCTGTGAAGTGGATGAAAAGTGCTTTTTCAGTACCACTTGCTTTAACGATACCATCAGCAGAAATAGCACAGATGTGTCCGTTTTCGAACATTCCTTTAGGTGCTAACACAGAAGCAGCACTTGAGGCAAGATTCATTTGTGCAACAACGAAACCTGGTTGTAAACCTTTAAGGTTATTTGGTTCTACTTGGTGATATGTTGGTAAATAATCTGTAATAATCATTATATATACCTCTTTCTATAGATTCTTGCGAACCCATGAATCTAAAGTGTTTTCCTCTTTCATTTTTGGTTGAGCTAAAGAGAAAGCTCTTAATGTTTTGTCTTGTTTACTTGCTTTAACAAGACTAGAAGTCAATTCCTCCATTTCCACGTTATCAACAGTAGAAACGAAGTCATTATATTCTTCTTCGCTTAGAAATTCCTTGAATGAGTTGATTAATTTGACTTTTTCTTCTCTCTTGAAATTTCTTTCAAATTCTGCTCTTTCACTTTCAGTAAATGAGGTAGAACTTGAATTTTCTTCTTTTGGTTGTTCATCATCTACACTCACTTTCTTAGGAGTGGTGACTTCAGCGCTAGAACTTGCGCTACTGCAGGTAGCAACTCCTTCTTCAGGAACGACGTTTGTAACTGTTGCTTCTTCTACTTTTGTAGTTGTACCATCAACTGATAAATCAGTTTCTGTAACTGGTGTTACTCCGTTAACTGAGGCTTCCGGATTAGTAGATACATCATTTCCAGCCGCAGCAGGTGTTTCTTCCGCGTTACCGACTTTTGCTGCGTCAACTGATGCATTGCCTTCAGCTCCTTCTGTTGGTTGTTGTGCGCCTGTTTCTCCTATTGAAGCGTTTGTTGAAACGACGTCTTCATAAGTGACATGAACTTCATTAACGTCCCCTAATGTGACGTTACCATTTTCGTCAACTGTGTATTTAACACGCATTAACTTTGCGGTTCCGTCAATGTATGAATACCAGCGAACAATGGCGCTATCTTCAAACATATCATGAATCATTGTGAAGGCTTCATTGCCGTATTCGTTCATTAAAGCTTCATCTACTTTAGAAGAAATGTCACCCCAGGAGAGTTTCATAAATTCTTGAAAATTCATTTCTTCATCTCCTTGATTTTTTTGACCATTGTGTTCTTCACAGTATTTTCTTAAGATTTCCATCTTTTTAGTGAACTCATCGCAAGAAAAGAATTCAGAACCTGTGAAGGCGGGTTGTTGGTCTTTACCCAAGACACTAACACCGATAAAGGACCCTTCAGTGAATTCGATGTTTTTGAAATGTCTTCTTTCGTCATAGTTTACATTATACTTAACGGTCTTAGGATCGAGTTCTAATGATTGACTATGTCCTTCGATTTTTTTAGCGATTTCGCCAACCTTATCTGGACGTTCTGTATAATATACAGTGTCACAAACTGCTCAGATGTTACCATCTTCCATTTTTTCGAATGTGATCTCTCCGCAAGGATCAACAATACCATAAATGTCTTGATTTGTGGCATGTCCTACGAAATCATCCTTTTCTTCGTCGTAGTGACTAACGATAGGAGTGTAAGGAAGGGATTTGACTAAGTTTTCACTAAAGTCGTCTGAGAATAAACGATGATCGGCTGTTTCTCCTTTATAGAAAACTTTAAGTTTTCCACGAGAGAATAGCTCGTTCTCGTTGTTATTTTCTGCCGAGAAAGATAAGGTAGCTGGCAAATTGAAATTAATTGTGCGCTTTTTCATTATTTATCCTCGTCAGTTGAAGATTTCTTTGATTCATCTAGTGGCTCAACTCCAGATTTATCTTCAGAATCTTCTTTCTTTTCTTTATTATCTCCAGTGTCATCTTGTCTGTCTTGCGCAGTTTGTGTATAAGATGTTTGCATTGGAGTAATATCATCTAATTTTAAGAACTTCTCTAGAGTAAAATTATCTTGAATAGATCTTTGTTTTATTCCAGAGGCGATAATATAATCAAGTTTACCAACACCAAGTGTAGCGTTATCCTTGTATATTTTTATATCATCTGCATAAGTATATGGGGAGATTGGTAAAATAGCAATATCGGCTTCATATCCTTTGAAATCAAACCAATTATTGATTGCGATACTATAGAAGTTTAAAAAGGCATTTACATATCTCCAAACCATTCCCTTGTCTCTGATTAATGACATTTTTAAGGCTTCTACGCTTTCAGCAGTGAAGATACTGCTATTAAAACCAGCATTATTGAAGATTGCCTTAAATGCTTTAGAGAGAACTTCATTAGCAACTGTATCGTTTTCAGAAACTTTTAATACTTTTGTATCACCAAAAGTAGTCATTAAGTTAACTTTATCTGATTTTTCAATTTTATTTTTTAAAGATTTATGTAAAGCATCAACTTCGTCCATTTCAAAGACCAACTTATCTTGATAAATTGGCATTGTTTGAACGACGATGTATTTTAATAAATTCTCATTTCTTTCAAGTTCATTGTCTTGATATTTTTCATAATCAAGGATTCCACCTAAAATGTATAAATAAGTTGGAATTTCATTCTCATTAAGAAGAACACCACTTGAGAAATGTGGATCTAGTTGTTGCCATTGTTCATTAGAATTGGCTTTATATTTTTTATATCCTTTCGCAAAATCTTTTGGAAAACTTTTTAAATATTCTGTAAGTTCTTGTTCAGACAAACCTAAATCATTAAAATAAGAATAATTAAATTCAATAATGGCTGTGCCATATTGTGTTTCTGCGATTTTGCGGCAATATTTATTTGGTAAAATTAATGTATCTAATGTAATTGATTCTTCATCACGAAAAGTTGTGAAGAAAACGGCACCTTCGATAAACAACATAGAAAGTAATGCAGGAAATTTAGTTTCAATAGATAAACCATCTACTGCTTCTAACATTTCATCGTACATTAATTCGTAATCTTCACCAACTAATTTTTTATGAAGTTGTGCTTTGCTTTTTTTAAAAGTCTTATGTGGAGTAACTTTATATCTCCACATATACATATTGCTTAAATAGTTAATTACATTCGCATAAATAGGATTTGTAGCAAAAATTTCTTTTGAAAGTTTTACTGCATCATCTTTATTTTGGAGGGATTTGACCAATAAGGTACGAACGGCCGCAGCGGTTGCTGGACGTCCAGCTCTTGAAACAGATTGATTATATCTTCTTCTGGTAGAAGCTTCGTCTGCGTAGAGCTCTTGTAATTTTTTGACTCTATTTACTCTAAATTCGTTTTTAGCCATACTAATACCTTTCTTACATAAATTTTACTTTCTTGTTCTTCATTAGTCAAAAATAGCAATCACTCTTTTCTTTTTGCGTTGTTTTTTCTTTTTATAATACTCTAATTCCATATATTGGTTAACTGCCCAAACAAGATATTCTGCCATAGAGAAAAAGTCCTTTTGAATTTGAGCATTACGTCTGACAATACGAAGTGAGTTGCTCATTTGATCTGATGTATTAACAATATCTAAGTTTTTAAGTTCTTGTTCCATTAAATCCATCGTTTTAAACGGCATCATAAACTCATGTTGTTTGCGCAAACTCATGGAAGTAAATGATTTGTTTTGATTATATAAAGTAAGCGCATCTGATAGTTTAATTGGGAAAGTAATAGCTCCAGTACTCATACGTGAGAAGAAGAACCAATGGATTTGTTCTCCAATTTTTCCGCCTGATTTGATTTCATAACAGATGGTTTTGTCTTTCGGGTAGCTAATTAAATCCTTTTTAGCAGATTCTGGAGGATTAATAATTCCTAATCCTTCTAAAATGAAACCTGATTCATCTTTTGTTTCTTTATTTAATCAGTCACGAATACCAGCGCCAACACCATTAGCATCGTAAATCAACATCTTAGCATTATATTGAATAACTAATTTCTTAAATACGTTTGCAATAACAAGGAAGTCAGTGGTAGGTATTGTGAGGAGGTTAATAAATTTAAAAGTGAAAAAATGTTCACCCGGGGATACCTTTGCAACACCAACTGCAGTATCAGCAGAACCATCTTTAGCCATATCGGCGCAGATTGCATAGAAACAATCATTTTCTTTTTGTAGTTCAGTTAATTTGTCTTTTAATTCTACTGTTTTGACTTGTCGTAAAGAAGAAACTAAGCTTGGTGAAAATGCCGCGCCTGCTGGTGCATCACTCCATCTGCTTTCATATTCACGTTCAAATGAACTTTTTGAGAAAGTAGGAGAGTTAATAACGTCTTCAATTTGTTGAGCGGATGTTAAACCGCAAAATAGTGGAATACGATAACTTCCACCTAAAACAAAGTATTTATCTGGATCCATTACAGCACGACATACTGTTTCAATTAACTTATCATAAGAATAAGTACCTTGATATCCCGCGGTTGTAATGAAAATTTGTTGTGATTGTGGTTCATAAGGATTGATTAAACCATTATACATTTTACGAGGTTCATTCAATAAAGGAATATAAACTTCGTTAACTTTTGTTGGATCTTGTTCGATAACTTCTTCAAAAATAAGTGATTGTCTACGAAGACCACGAACATTTCCTAAGCCTAAAGACGACCCATTTTTAAAATTAAATTCGACATAATCCTTTCCCATTTTATAGGCGTCGAGAATTTTTCCCGCAACCTTACGTTTTTGCATCTCGTTGGCGAGTAAAGGGAATTTCACCCATAAATCATCGACGACTTTTTGTTTAGCGATTTCTGCCGCTTGCTTGTTTGTTCCCGCTGTAATTGTTGTATTGTGACGAGGAATAAACATACAAGTTAAATAACGGTTGAGGTCAGCTAAGAATGATTTTGAAGTACCACGACTAAAAGTTGAATAGGAAGCTATACCTCATTTCATACATCTCATAATAATGCGTTGGAAAAAGAATAAATGAAAAGCACTGGCCTTAGGTGTAATAAGGTCAACAAAACGATCCGGATATTGTTGGAATAAGTCGAGCATTTTTCCGCATTCTTCGAAGTGAGCATCGACACGTTTCTTGTTCAAGAAACCAGTTCTATCCTGTTCTTCTTCTTCAAGAAAAGTAAAGTATTCTTCTACTTCTGGATCGATATAGTTTTCATCATAAATTATATCAAACGCCATTTATTCTTCCTTTATATCGTCTTTAAAAACGATAGTAGTTTTTTCTTGTTCTTTTTCATCATCGCTAAAATCTTGATTTAATATATCTTCATCTTTTTCTGTGGCGATTTCTACGTCATCAGGATTGTAGTTGAGTAGGTCATTGATTGAAGTTTGTTCTATAACTTCATTTGTCTTTTGTTCTTCTAATGATTGCATACGTTTGCGCATCATTTCTTCGAGTTGTGGTTGAAGTCCTGTAGATTCAAGAACCAATTTTCTAAGATATTCTTGCATATCTTTAATGGTGCGGTCAACCTCATCTCTTGAAAAACCATCATTAAATTTGAATTGGAAACCTTGTCTTTCCATATAGTCATAAAGTTCCGCAACAGTAGTAATGTCGTCGGTTTTTGTTTCATTAATCATGTTTTCAAGGTCTGCTTGTTTGGCAAAAGTAGCATAAGAAGTAGATAAATCTTTGAGGGACTTGGTATCTTTTGCGCGAATCGCCTCGTCCATTTCTATTTGCAATTTACAAAGTGTTTTTACAGCCTCTTTTTGCATAGGATTAACGATGTTATTGGCTTTAAGAGTGCGGGTATACATACTATCAAGTTTAATTAAATCCTCAAAAGTATATTGTTCACCCCATTTTAAACGACCTCTTTCAACATATGAATCACGAATTGGTCCTAGTTTATTAAGGATTTCTGAAAATGAACGGCACTTTTCTCATTCTTTATTGGTGCGCGCCCATAAATCGTGCGTTGTGCTTGTATAAGCTAAATTTGGCTTATTTTTTTCATCAGAAAGTACCATTTCAGTATATTGTTTAAAAACACCTACTTTTAATTCTTCGGCAAGTTTTATCCAAAGTTCCGGCACTCATGGTAAATTATAAGTACGGCAAAAGAATTCACCGTGTTCTAAGTTATTATATCTTAAATTATTTGCTATACAATCGAAACAAATCGTTGGTCCACTAAGTGGATTATTACTTATCATTAGGATGGACTTGCGGCCGCATTTCGGACACACGCCTAGTTTGAATTCAATCATAGAAAAACTCCTTTCTATTCATAAAAAGGATAAGAAAAATATTTTATTTTATCAAATGTCCCACTGAAAATCTTTTTAGATTTTGATTAATCTATTGGACTTCAAGTAAATTATTTTTTATACTTATTTATAAGGAGAAAGTTATAAATCTTTCTTTTACTTCTTCACAAAACTTTCTCCTTTTCTAATTTTGAAAAATTTGGTTATCTAAATCATAATATATTCAGCATAAGAGGTTGTATTATGGATGAAGAACTTAAAGATACATTAATGGACGATGATGAATATGTTGATTTATTAATCGAAGGTCTTGAAGCCGAATCTGATTGTCAAGACGTGTCCAATGATGATGAAATGCAAATACTAAACGAAATGGGATTCTAAGAATCCCTTTTTCATTGACAAAATAATGAACCTCCCCTATACTATATAAGAAAGGAGTTACTATGGTAGCTTTGGTTGTTTTGTGTATACTTTTTGGGCTTCTCGCGTGCTTTTTCGCCGCATGATTGTGGAACGTAAAGCATAAAAAGCCTAAACCACCGCAAAAATCAGAAGAACTGATACGGTTGGAAGAAAAAGAAAAATCATTAAAAGATAAAATAACAGGATTGATTCGCATCATTGAAATTCAAGAAGCGGATTTAAGTAATAAAAAAGAACAACTTGGTTTCTTAAATGAACAAAATAAGAAGATATTAGAAGAAAATGATGCGCGTTCAGAGGACTTAAAGACTAAGAACGATGAATTGACCCGCATCAATGAGGAAAAAGAAAAGATTCTCGGTGAATTAAATTCGATTAACGAAGCCATTAGAGATGCAAAAACCGCACTTGTGAGTATCTCCCAGGAACAAGATTCAACAAGGAAAGAGTTGGAGAGATTGAAGGAACTTCAACGAGCTGCGGTTCTAGCAAACGAAAATAGTTCAGAAATAGAGTTGTGGGACTTATCTATTGATGAACATGAACAGAAATTAATTTCGATTCTAAAAGAAATCAAATCCGATTACCCAGAATTAAGAATAGATATTTCTACGATAGAGTGAAAGAGAATATGATTGCCGAAATTACAGGACTTAGGGAATAGAGAAGGTCTAAGTTGTAAAGGAATTTACAGGTTAGTATTGAAGAAGGACCCTAGGATCTGTTACGTCGGGCAAGCGCAATCCATACAAGATCGATGATATCAACACGTTAAGAAAATGATTGGCGCAGATAATAAAGGGAGCGAGAAACTTTATAATTATCGACCTGAAGACTTTTATTGAAGCGTGATTGAAAAAGGTAGTGGGGTGAATTTAAATGAAAGCGAACACTACTGAATCGAGTTTTATGGATGCAAGGAAGTAGGATTGAACAAGAAGGCATAGACCTTCTTTTTTTATACCACCTAAATTGAAAAACGACTCAAACGATTTTTTTACCAGAGGGGTGTGGGGTAAAATAAAAAATTGTAAAATAAAATTATTCTACCCCCCGTATATCTTTATATATAATATCGTATGCGTATATATACCCCGTCTATATAAAAAAGTATATATATAAATATATATAAAAAAGTTTTTTATTTTTTTTATCAAAAAGTATTGTATTTATTTTTTATTCGTGTATTATATTAAGTGTAAGTGATAGATAGTATCTAACAATTACAAAGTTCTTTGAAAACATAACACGATAGAAACTGAAAGTTTAACAAAGTTTTTAATCAAAACAATTTGCAATATTAAAAGAAAAGAGGAAAATTAAAAATGCAAAAATCATTAAAACAAGTCAAACAAGAGTTTATTGCTGATACTCTCAAAAGACCAGCAAACAAGAGTGCAAATAAAGTTATTCTAAATCTCATTGATTTAGTCAATAACGATAATGCAACAATAACCGCTGATAGTTCAAAAGGCGGAAATATCGCAAGTCGTGGCGTTGTCGCTGAGTGCTTAATTAAGTTATTCTATAAGCAAACTAAAAGTGCTAAATGGTCGCCAAACGGAAGCGATATGACCTTAAACGGTGAGAAGTGGGAAATTAAATGCTCTACTTCTAAAGGTTATGCACATTATAACCCAAATCAAAAAATCAATAACCTAATCTTTGTTAATCAATATGGTATCTTTGAAACAAGAAACGGACAAGATGTGATTATCCTTGATAAATGCAAAAAGCATATTCAAAGTATCAAAATAACAAAAGATGTTAAACAAGTGGTCGCCTTCTAAGGCGACCACCTAACAAAAGGAGTAAAAACTTATGCCAAAACAATATATCAATACTCAAACAGGCGAGATTATCAAAGCAACCAGTCAATTCGGTGCTTTTATAAGGTTCAAACAAGAAAGTGAAAAACTTCACTATCACTTAGGTTATGCTGATGTAAAGCCATTAAAGTAGACGGAAACTGCAAAAAGGGGCTTGAAATAAAGCCCCTTAAATGATATAATTATAGTAAGAAAAGGGGATTAAAAAACTATGCAAAAATTAAATGTTTATGTAGATATGGATGGCGTGCTTGCCGATTTCTTTGGGGAGACGGAAGCGGTCGCAAGATTTAGGGGAGAAAAAAACTTCTTTGTAAATCTAAAGCCATTTTATAAAAATGTCCAAGCCTTACGCAAGGCAATAGAAGAAGATAAATACAATATCTTTGTCTTAACTTCAAGCCCACATTCTCAAGCCGACCAAGATAAAATTAAATGGCTTAATAAGTATGTGCCGGAATTAGAAACTGAAAGAGTTATTATTTGCCGAAACGGAGATAATAAAGCCGACTTTATGAAAACACCAGACGGAATTTTGTTTGATGATTATGGGGTCAATATCAAACAATGGGTTTGTAAAAATGCCGGTGTAAATAGAGCCGTAAAAATCCGCAAAGATGGAGATGTCGCAGACGGATTAGTTGCGATAAATATCTTAAAAGAAATTATCTTAAACGGATAGACGGAAATAAATTAAAGGGGTTGAAATATACCCCTTTTAATGATATAATATATATGTAAGAAAAAGAAGATGCGGTGAAAACAGACGGAATTCCGGCAGACGGAATTTTTTCGTCGTTCCCGAAGGGACTTGGGCATATGTCAAGTATTTTTTGAAGCAGCGGCAATGAAAGCGCTTACATTCCGTCTGTCAAAGTTAGACGGAAATTAAAATTTTTCTATTGCAAAATAATTTTATTTATGATATAATAGAATTGGACCCTTCCAGACGGAAAGAAAAAATTTGCAGACGGAAAAATTAAAAATAGGTTGTTTACTATTGCGATTTAGTGTATAATATATATAGGAAGAAAAGGAGATAAGAAAAATAGGGCAGACGGAAAAAATAAAGTTGTGCTTGTATCTCACTTCTAAAAATGGTATAATATATATAGGAAAAGGGGAAAAGAAAAATGCCAAAAGTTAAAAAGAACTATAAAACCGAAGTCGTAGATGGAAGAATGACTATCAAAATGTTGGAAAAAGGAACAGACGGAAAATTCCATTCAGCAAGTTGTGAATATCCATTCGTTGTAAAAAGTGTAGACGCAGACGGAAAAGACCAAACATTAACCTACACAAGAAAACAGACGGAAAACTACTTATTAAGGGTTATGGGCTATAAAGCCTAAACCCGATAAGGTAGACGGAAAAAATAAAAAATGCTTGTAGCAGTGCTTGAAAAATAGTATAATATATATAGGAGAAAAGAGATATGAAATACTATAGACCACAAAAATTAGAAAAAGTTATTAAAAGAGTTGTTGATAAAAATTATTCATCCACAGACGGAATGTATGTTGTACTTGAAAAAGTGACATATGATTATGAAAATGAAATTATCTTTGTTGATGCCCGATTTGGTAGGGGAGAAAATGCAGACGGATTTCATACCTTTGATAAGCACATTTCATTCACTTTAAGTGGAAAAGAAAATCTTAATTATATTGAAGGTTTGGTAGACGGAATGCTTCAACAAATGGACTTGGAGATTGGTAATAACTAATCTCCCAGACGGAAATAAGTAATTACTACTTGTTTCTCTTATGTATATATGATATAATATATACATAAGAAAGATAAGTAATAAAAAGAAAAGGGAGACGGAAATGTTAGAAATTGCTTTATTAGTGTTATCAATATTATTCTTGTGCGGTTTAAATGTTGGTGTTGCATTAGCAATATGTTGTATTGTTGAAGTAGGAATACTTATTCTTGCTACCATCGTTAAAAAAATACGAAAAAGTATTGCAGACGGAAATGAGTAAAAATTACTTGTTTCTCTTGTGAGAATATGATATAATATTCTTACAAAAGAGATAAGTAAAGTTAAAAGAAAGGGGAGACGGAACTTATGGAAAAATATTATGTAAGAATGTATGGTAGACATAGAAAAGAACCGTTATTCGTAGGAACGGAGACGGAATGCCACAAATGGATTATGTCGCAAGCCAGTGAACATATAAAAATGCGAGACGGAAGACTTCTTGTAAGGGTAATTGATGACCCAGACGGAAAGACTTACGATGTCGGGGAAGCCGTTATGTTTCAAATCGTGCCGTCAGACGGAAAATTTGAAATTGGTATGCTACAATCGGCAGACGGAAACGAGTAAAATTACTTGTTTCTCTTGTGAGAATATGATATAATATTCTTACAAAAGAGATAAGTAAGTTAGGGAAAAATTCCCAGACGGAAAATCTCAAATACTACTTGAAATCATTTAATGAAAATGATATAATATAGTAGTAAAAAGAAAGTAAGTCGTTGGTAATGAACCGACAGACGGAAATCTTAAAAAGGTCTTGAATATCGTTGTTAAAAATGATATAATATAGACATAAGAAAGATAAGTTAATCGTTGCCGAAACCGAAAGGAAATCGGCAGACGGAAAACTTAAAAAGGTATTGACTACCTTAACCAAAAATGATATAATATATACATAAGAAAGGAAGGAAAAATCATTATGGCAAAAACTGAAAAACAATGGACACCAAACGAAAATCAATCAAAGTTCTTAGAAATCTTAAAGGACTACCCAGACGGAGCAACTCTCAAAGACATTGAGATTGATAAGGGTGTTAAGTTCGCAACTGGCACTATCAATAACGCTCATATGAAAGAGTTAGTTGAAGCGACAGACGGAGAACTCATCTACGAACAAATGTATCGTGGGGTCAAAGTCGGTGAACGCAAAGTCCCTGCCAAAATCTACAAATTAAGATAAGGGCAGACGGAACGGGGCAACCCGTTCCCCCATTGAAATGGGCTCAGACGGAATTCCTCCTCTTTTCTACCGCTGAACCCATCTCAATGGGGACACCCAGACGGAGCGCTATGGCACCAGAGTCATAGACGGAAATTATCGTATCATTGTTCTACGGGAGAAAATGGATACCCGATGCAGACGGAACACTGCATGAGATTAGAGTGATTTTGGAAGAAGAAAAATCCTCCGACGCCTAGACGGGCAAATGCTAGGGCGTATAAGCATAACTGACCTAGGATAGCGTTATGCTCCACGAGACGGAAACTTATGGTCTTGTATCTCTACCAACATACAAAGGAGACCGGGACAGACGGAAAACGATGACACCGACTGAGACGAGAAAATGTTGCAGGTTGTGGGTGCGAATAGCGCAAATGAAAATTTTAACCCTCTTCCCTGGTAGACGGAATGAGTTCTACCACCCATTTGAGAGTTTCGTCGCCACGACATATATAGGCCAGACGGAGTGATTGACCGACCTGAGTAAGCCTATAGTTTAAATCTTTGAAAGAATTGGTCTCATCAACCACGCGGTAGACGGAATTCTCAAATAGGTATTTACAAGCGATTAAATATATGCTATAATACTTATATAAAGAAAGGGGAGACACAAATGAATAGAATTGTCTTCGATACCGAGACGGTATCATTAAATAAAAGATTTATTTACAACATTGGTTATGTTATCACAGACGGAGACGGAAAAACTCTCGTTGAAAGAGACCTTGTTATCCGCCAAGTTTACGATAATAGACCACTCTTTGAAACCGCTTACTATGCTGGAAAAAGACCAATCTACACCAGCGAAATGAAAGCCAGACGGATGAAAAAGGTCAGTTGGGGCGAAGCGTGTCGCATTATGTGTAAAGACATTAAGGACTACAAGGTTGTAGACGGATATGCTTACAATAGCGACTTTGATGAAAAAGCCTTCTACTTCACTCATTGCTTCTTTGGCAATAAGCGTAGACCACTAGACGGAATTAAAGTTCACGACATTATGGACTACATTAAGGTCATTACAAAGACAAAAGAATATAAGGACTTTTGTAAAGAAAACGGTTTCGTGACTAAACACTCAACACCAAGAGCAAAACAGACGGCAGAAAGTGTATATGCTTATCTAACATTTAATCCGCATTATGTGGAACAACATACTGCCCTTGCTGATAGTAGAATAGAAAGTTTTATTCTCACTAAATGCTTGGAATTAAGGGAGACGGAATAGTCTCCCTAGACGGAAGGAGTAGTTATGGAATACGATATAATTATTGAAGCAGATGTTCGAGCCACTTTCACTCTATCTTTATCTGTTGATGACTTTAAGACAGCATATGAAACTAATGTAGAACTTTCTACAGATGATGAAAATCTTGCGGAACTTATGTATGATGATTTAAGAGATGTTCTTGTAAATCAAGTAGACGGAGAAGTTGAAGATTTTAACGATGACGATTTGGATTGTCTATGGGAAGAAATCCATAAGTATATCGAAGAGCGCCGCGATGGTAGTGAACCTGATTATGCTAATGCTCCAGGACAAATGCATTTAGAATTTGGGGACTAATGTCCCTTTTTTCGTTTCCGTCTGATCCGTCTGCCGGATTCCGTCTCCTATCGTATCAGACGGAAGGCCCTTTGTCAAGTAAAAGCAGCAGTGAAAAAAATGAAAGCGCTTTCATAAATTATATCTTGACTTTTTTCTCCGTTTGTGCTTATTTGTTCCTAACGGAGTTAGAGATTTGTCAAGTATTTTTTTATCAAGCAGCAAGGAAAGCGCTTTACTAAAAATACTTCTTGATTAAATGAACCTTTTATGGTATAATAGAATTGGAACAAAAAAATATTTTTTAGTAGTTTTTAAGTCGATCTTTAGTAGTTATTTAGTAGTTTTTTAGTAAGTAGTTTTTTGGTATTAATTTAGTAGATTTTTAGTACTTGACAAGGTCAAAAGATTAGTGTATAATTATTGTATCAAAAGAAAAGGAAGGAATTAAGAATTAAAAATTAATTAAAAAACTTCTTGACTTCACTCCTTGAAAATGATATAATTATAGTATAAAGAAAAGGAAGGAATTAATTACTATGGAAAAAACTTACACACCAAACGAAACTCAAAAGGCATTTTTAGAGGAACTTGCTTCACGCGAAGATAAGTCCGCCACACTCTTTGAACTCAAACTTGAGGGCAAGGAATTCAAGTCAGGCACCGTTAACGGTCTTGTCGCCAAGGGTTATTTAACCATCGACCCAAATAAACGCGAGTATGAATGCGATGTCATATTCAATGGCGTTAAGGTCGGCAAAGTCACCAAAACTGCCTCAGTCTACCGATTAGTTAAATAGTCGGTAGCAACCAAACCCATTAAATTAAGACCCTACGGGGTCTTTTTTTTCGTGCTTTGATTTCCGTCTATCCGTCTGGTTCCGTCTGTCCTGCCAGATCGCCGCGACTCGACGAGTCACCCAAGATCATTCGGATCCTAGCACATTTTATTCACTTTGTCAAGCAGCAGCTGGAGCTAGACGGAAATTTTTGGACTATGAAGCTGCGGCCGCATAGGCCAATCCCTTCGGGATCTTACCACGTTTTAAACACTTTGTCAAGCAGCAGTTCAAAAACTTTTAGTGAAATTTTTGTTGACCAAGCCAAAAAGATTGTGTATAATTATAGTATAAAGAAAAAGGAAAAGAAAAAATTAGTTATAAAAATTAATTGAAAATCTCCTTGACCTTGCCGGAAAAACATAATATAATATATGTATAAGGTAAGAAAGAAGAAAAAAATTAATCCTTAAAATTAATTGAAAAACTTCTTGACCTAATCCTTAAAAAATGATATAATTATTATATAAGAAAGGAAGGAAATATATCATGGCTAAAGAAAAAGTTTATACTCCAAATGAAAATGCTAAGGCTTTCTTAGAAGTCTTAAAGGCAAAAGGTGGAAAGGCAACCTTGTTTGAATTGAACAAGTTTGAAGGTTACAACTTCAAGTCTGGTTCTATCAACTCCTTAATCGCTAAAGGTTACGTCAAAGCCGACGAAGAAAAAGAATTCGTTTGCGACGTTGTCTACAATGGTGTTAAGGTTGGTACCGTTAAGAAAACCGCCAAAGTCTTCGAATTAGTCAGCAATGACTAATTCGCCGGACACGGCAGGACAGACGGAATTAATCAAGATTACCTTGACTAAACCCAATAAATAATCTATAATATATATAGATAAAGTGGAACAGCTCCCTCCTAGGCGTATACTCCACTCTAAAAAACAAAGAAGATAGGCGTTAGCCCACGATACGGGCCTTGAAATGGGTTGGAACCCTATAACCGGCAGCCGCAAGGCCGGGGCAACGTACCTGAGGTCATAAGACCGCCGAGCATGGGCTTAAATTCCCCGCAGCAAGAGGCAGGCTGAACACCTGCAACTCTTCCCCATTTAACTATATGGCCGCCCTAGCTAGGGTAGTTCGGTCTAGCAGAAACTAGATGGGCGAGATTAAGTTCTCGTTACGGGTGCAAATCCTCGAGTGGTCCCAAAACACCCACGCAGCAGTGACCAGGGTGAATACTAAGACGTCAAAACGTGAAAGAGCCTGCTGCCCCTACTCTATTTGGGTTATGTATAGAGCGACCGCACTTAAGTAATGTGCCGTTACCCTAAACGCAACGGGGCGGAGAGTGATGACCCGATATCAAATCATCCCCAATGACAGCGATGGACTTCGGTTCTACCTGCAGAGAATAAATAAGGTTTGCCAGCGGCAACTTGGGTAGGCTTAAGAGACTAAACACCTGCGACCCGAAGACCTCGGGCTACGCGAAGCGACTCTTGGAGTTAGCAATTCTAACTGGGGTGCCCAGACCATTCAGGGCGACGCGGGAGTCGTGCCCCGCTTCCTTGACCGCACGGGTTAGGGAATGGACAAGAAAGAAAGGCAGGAAGTAACGTTCCTTTAAACAACCGAATCATGCACCAAGTCGGGGATAAAATGGTTTTCCTTCAAACAAAAGAAACCATCGGAAGCACAGACGTGACGTGTGTATCTCGACCGCGAAGGATAAACGCTCAGTAAGGATCCGGCATTGTGACCGGTGAGGTTGGGAATGACACGGTGTATTAGATACTGGAACCCAGTAGTTCAAAAACTAGAGAACACTTGGATTGCAACCCAAGAGAACGTGGTACACTGCCACGCTGGGTAGACTGAAACTAACGTTATGTTGAGGAGCTGGTGGCGTTATAGGCAACTCCGATGGCGATTAGCAGTGCCTTTAAAACTGCTCGGGCGGAGACCTCTGAACGCGACGCAATCGTGCGAGGAGGATGATGTTCCAGCGACACCTACCTATCAGGCGCATAGGTTGTACCTTTGATAAAGTATGTAAAAATAACCTTTAGAGTAGCATGAAAACGGTAACTCTTTGGTTCGCGCCCATCTGAAAAATGGCGCAATCACGTTGTATTACGTGATAAAGGTTCTTCTAAGTTGGTGCAAATCCAACTAGGAAGTCAAGGGTCAGTCGGGTGTACGACATTAAATAAGACGCGAGAGGAATTGGCCCCCTTTGGTTCAGCGAATGCACCGGCGCAGGGTTGCGACATATAAGAAAACCCTAAAAATGCGGTACCGTATAGAGGAACGACAGGACCTCCGATCCATTATCAGAATGGAAGTGCGGCAGCACTTTAAAATTCCAGCGAGAGATGCAGACCCGCTATATAAAAAGACTAGTGCTGAAGGCGGCACTAACAAATACCCTCACGCTACATGGTGAACGCGTGTAATAAATAAACCTACCCAAAATCCTGCGACGGTAATCGACAGGTACCTTGTTACCGCAAGAAGAGGTAGAGCCAACCTGAATTGGCGAATAGAAGGTTTAGCGATTTTCCCTATAATAAACGGCTAGTGAGGACCTATGGCAGCACTATAACCCTGGGTCGTTTCATAGGTAGAGTAGCACCTATGGTGACCACGAAGTGATGTGGTCTTTTTTATTGCCTATAATTTCCGTCTGATTTTACCACGTTTCAGGGATAAAAGCCACAAAAATTTTAAAAATTTTTAAAAAATTTTTCATAAAATTACCCCATTTTCATCAATTTTCACCGCATTCTTACCTTTAGAAGTCCTTTTTCAATTTAAATGAAAAGGTTTTCGATCCTTTTACCACGTTTTTCAAGGAAAAGCAACAACTTTTTCATCAAAATCCCTCTAATTTCTTCAATTTCTACTGAAAATAATAGTGGTATTAAACTATTTTAGGTTCAAATATATAAAATTCGGCCGCATTTTTTGATTTTCCCCTCATAAGCAAGGGACCGCAGGGCCCGCGCAGTAGATTGTTTCCCATATCAATTTCGTCCATTTTCACCGCATTCTTGCCTTTAGAAGTCCTTGGTTCATTATCATTCCCAATAGTAAAATTGTTTGCCCTTTTCAGTAAAAATTCTTGATAATCCTTTAGAACTTCCCTATACTTATATAGGTATAAAATTATGACACTTAAAGATTTAATAGCCCTGCATCGCCATTATCCCAAAAACATGACCTTCGTGTTTAAAGTGGATGATGCGGTTTACGACGAATTGGAAATGACCTTCTCATACGGTGATGATGGAAAATGGAAAGCAACGATCACTCCAATAAATTCTTCTACTCCGAAGAAAAACTAGTCCTCCAATTATTTGAAGATTTCTAAAATTGAAAGCGAAAAAATCTTGACAATCTAAAAATATTACCCTATACTTATTTATAAAAGGTAAATAAAAACCTTTTTCGAGGACGCGGACCTCAAACAGAGTGGGAGCGTAGGCCTCAAGCCGAAGCGACCACGACGCATTTAAATGAAAGGAAATTAAAGAAATGCCAAAAGCAACAGAACTCAGTTACACTGAAAATGAACAAATGGCTTTAGAATCACTTCGTAGCCATCGTGGAGAAAAACTCTCTGCAGCAGCTCTCGGTATCAAACCAGCTGTCTTAACTTCTTTATCAAAGAAAGCCGTCAACTTCCCAGGTGATGCAGTTGTCGTTTACAAAGAAGACAGAGAAGACATTTGCCCAACTTGCGGTGCAAAACACTCCTATAAAGTTTATTGGATTGATTAGTCCGAACCAAAATAATAAAACCCTTCCATCGGAAGGGTTTTTTATTTTTCATCTAAAGGGATAGCAGAGTTACAGTAGCAAAAGGAAAGAGAGTTAACCGTTTTGAGTTTACTCCCGTCATTAAATTGAAGAATGCGGAGAAATTTGATAGATAAAAGGAATGTGCTTTTTACGCACGTTACAATGGACGAACGAAGTGAGTCATTGCATCTATACCTGCTCATTTCGACCCCAACCCCTTCCAGGGGCTGCCGAGTTCCTTCAGCTTCTTCGAAGCAAAGGAACTTCGACAACAAATTATGCGGAAAAAATTTAGGGATAGAAGATTTAAGGCTTTGAAAACTTATAAGGAAAATTAACTTCTAAGCCTAAAATGATACCTACTATATAATTATGGGTGGAGTTATAAGTTTACAACACTATCTCCTTGACTTACCAGTAAAAATACTCTATACTATCTTTATGGATAACTATATACCAATTACAAGAGAAGTGATGAGTGAGTATAAAAACTCTCTATACTATTATGGGGAAACTATATATCTTTTAACTAACTATCAAACTCTATGATACAATAAAGCGTCAAGGGAATTACAACTTAACTTGGATTTACAACGAAGAGATGCGGTTTTTCAAGCCCTTGGAGTTTCAAGAACAACTTTCTCAAAATGGTGAGGTAGGTTAGGTAGTGAAGAGGTTATTAGAACCGAAGGATATTTATGTTTGATGCCGTTTCAGGTATGAGAAAAGTATGCGGCGAAAATTCAAGACATGCCCGCAAAAACTAGAAATGTTTATACAAAAGTCTTTATGTATCTTTATTTTAATATCAGCGCAAGTTCAAATCAGTGAGGAAACAGTGTAGAAAATATAGCCGCGGCGCTAAAAATGGACCACTCAAAAACGAGTGAGATAATAATTTGGTTAGAAATGAATGGTTTTATTGAGCGATCGAATTATGCATCCTCATATGGTTTATCAAGGAACTATTTTTTACCTAAACAATATTGAACAGACGCTAGATTATACGAAGAAGAACAATTAAAAACTCAAAAATCTCTTGCATCTTATAAAAAAGTTAACTATAATTAGTTATAGAGAAAATCAAAAGGAGATTTAAATGGATAAAGAAAATTACAATCCACAATTCAATGATTTCCTCAAAGAAGTAGAAGCAACAGAGTATGATATAAATACTACTGCGACTGGTGCAAATACAATTCAACAATCACAAAGAAATCTTCTACGCAAGAAAGGTGTTGCGGCATTTAAAGCAGACCTTGAGTGATTGTATGGCGAAGATTTTGATATTGTCGAAACTAAAGATGGTATCGTTATTGTAGCCGAGAATGAACCAGGTGGCTTTACTTTTAGTTGGGAAATTAAAACAACAATCAAGTCAATAGACTATGACCCATTCACAGAAGCCAATGCTTTTGATGATGAAAATGCGGAAAAAGAAGCCAAGAAAGCGGCTCGTCAAGAAGAAAAAGAACGCAAAATGAAGGCAATCGCCGAAAAACGCGCAAAGAAATTAGCAGAAATTGAAGCAAAAAATAACTAAAAGAATTAGAGGCTAAAGCCTCTTTTTCTTTGGACAAGGTCAAAAGATTAATGTATAATTATTTATATAAAGAAAGAAGGAATATATTTTATGGGAACAACGGTTAGATTGTCCAGACGAGAATTAGTTTGGGAATATAGAGATAACGAGTGGAACGAAGTAGATTATCAAAATCTTTTGACTTGGTTAAAGAGTTTTGAAAAGAAAGAAACAAAAGGTGACACTTGGGTACGTGACCATCTTGATGAATATAAGTTTTTATCTCATTATAGTTGGGAACAAGTTTGTCATTACATTAATAATTTTGATGAAGAAGAACCAAGAATAACCTATTACGATGATAACGGTGAAAAGCGCTATTCTCAAAGTATTAGCGACCTTATTAAAGATTATATCCGTGAAGATAATTACAGTGCGGATATCAGTGATGCCGAATATGCGGACGATTATGATGAAGATTGGTTCGTAGTTTCTCCAAAAAATAATGGATAGTATTAGCATATTATTAACTATCATTATAGTGATTGGTTCAGTAGCATTATTAACAGACACGATAATTGGTTTATTAAATCATAATAAGAAATTAGATGAAGCCATCGTAGATGCGACATTCAAAAACATCTTCGCGAGTTTCTGCACAGAACATGACTGCGAACCTGATGCAGTTTCTGTCGTTCACTCACCAATGGGGCGTAATGTAATTTGTTCTACATTAGCCTATGGTGAAGTAGTAATGCGCATTTATTTCTATAAAAGAAAGATTGTAATAACCTATAAAAACTTTACCTTCTTTCAATTTACTGACCGCAAAGTCTTCAAGATGAAACACGGCATCTTCTATCTTCAAGATATTGAAAACACTATACATAATTGGTCTGAGGAAATGTTTGGCGAAAAGCCATTAAAAGATTTAACTCAGCATGCAATCAAAGCCGCAGAATTAGCGGTTAAAAATTACGAGGGCGAAGACATTGATTTATTACTTAAAACTTGGGATAGCCTCTTGGAAAAAGCCGCGGATAGCGGAACAAAACAGGACCTTAAAAACTTGATGTCCTTAACTTCATACCTTATATATGCTCATAAAGATGACTTTATGTATTATATACAGGAATTAGTAAAATAAGTCTGGATTAAACCAGACTTTTTTGATATAATAATAGTATAAGAAAAAGAAAGGAATACTTTTATGTTAAGAGCGCAGATTGAAGAGTTCATGAAATTAAACAACATTAGACAAATTGATTTAGTCTATAATGAAAATGATAAATTGGCGATTTACTGCGTTTTAAGGGCGGGTAAGTTATATGACTATACTGGTCATGTAGTTGACCGCAAGAAAGACATTTGGGGTTATCTCAAATGGATAAATGGGACACCAGAAAGGAGAAAATGGTAATGAGATATGTATTTATATCCGATGTTCACGGACAATACGATAAGATGCTTGATGCTCTATCAAGAGTAGATTTTGATTTACAAAAAGATACTCTCGTGAATGTTGGTGATCCTTTCGACCGTGGCCCCGATAGTAAAAAAGTATTAGATTTTCTTATGTCTTGCCCTAATCATATTTTAATTTGGGGTAATCACGATGCACGTTTAAATCAACTACTTCATACACCTTGGGATATAGTCGCTGCGGATTTCGCTAACGGAATTACAGCAACATTAGATAGTTTTGTTCCAGAAATGGTTGGTTATTCTACTACTGATAAATTATATAAGGCGTCAATAAATAGACAATTACAACAATATTTTAGAGAATGTGTTTGGGCAATTGAGTTCAAAGATTTAATTGCAACACATGCTTGGGTTCCATATACAAAATGGATGTCCAAATACACAATAATTGAAGATTGGCGCAATCTTGCAGCTCAAGGACCTTGGTTTGATTGTTCATGGGGGAACAGTAGAGCATTAGCCATTCAAAATCAATGGCCTGATAAAAAGTTGCTTATAGGACATTGGTGGGCTTGGGATTTAGCCGAGGCATTAGGCGGAGAAAAACGCTTTGATAATAAAAAAGAATGGGTCAATGCCGATATTTTTGAAAATGAACATCTTATTGCCATTGATGGTTGCTCTAACTACTTAAAAGGTGGTAAAGTAAATGCTTATGTTTATGAAAGCGATGAAGAGCCTATTACCTATCCAAGAAGAGAAACTTTATTAGACAAGTAATGTAAGAAAGACTGGATTAAACCAGTCTTTTTTGATATAATTATATTATAAGAAATAAAGGAAGGAAAAATTATGATAGAACTTACGAAGGAACAACAAAAGAACATTTTGAAGGTATTACTTAAAGGTCATATGAATGACCGTGGTAATGCTCGAATGGTTTTTGAATTAAATAAATGTATTAACGCAGAAATCTTTGATTTCATTCCTGAATTAGATAGCGAAATTGATTATGTAGTCAAAGTAGCTATCGGATTTGGCGGTTTTCAACAAAACAGACAAGAGTATGAAACTTTTATGAGAGAAAAGTTTGCTCCTCTTGCTGAAATCTTTGCTTATAGTCAATTTATCATCATCGCTGAAAAAGTTGATGTTGAAGAAGATTTTGAATTAGCCGATTATGTTGATTGTGACTGTGATACTTGTGGTGAACAAGCGGCTGGTTATATAGATATGATGGGTTTTGAATATGAAACAGAAGATGACTATCAAGAAGATTTAGCCAAGTATACTGATAAGGTTGATTGTATTATGTGCTTACATAATTTATTCGGCACAACCAGTGATAATGGTCAGATTGGTTATAGTTCACGTCAAGGCAGATATGTTGCTTATGACTATGGTTATAATACTAGTGAAAGTACCGATAGACAAACTTCTGATTTAGCCTATGAAACAGAAGATAAAGATTTCTTTGATGAATATCTTGGTCAAGTAATTGAAATCATTGATATCGACGAAGAAGCGGAAAAAATTAACTCACTCGTCAGTTATGAAAATGATACTGTAAATTATCTTCGTGGCGAAAGTGAAGAAGATAATGATTGGTGTGATGAAGAAGATAGAGACAAAGTTGATATGCTTGTTTCCTTTGAAAAGGACGCCATAAAAGAAAGAGGTTGCTATTGCTAATCAAATTTCTCTTGACAAATGCGGCAAAATCTCATATAATTATTATGCTAAAAGATAAAGGTATCTTTTAGAGATTGAGAGGTAAACATATATGTTTAGTTTACAGGGTATTCCTTGTAGTAAGCATACATATTGTTTAGCTGCAACGGGGCTCAAAATGAGAAGTAGAGATTTTACTTCTCGTGAGAGAGCTAATCAAGCAATGTATGATGTTATGTCTAAAAATGGACTAACTCTACAAGAAGTATATGATGATAAACACTTCAAAACTTACATCTGCGATAAGGGTGTTCGTTTCTATGTCAGTAGAGTGTTCTAATAATTTGTAAAAAATTGTTGACAAACTCGAAAGTTCATCATATAATTATTATATAAAGATAAGAAATATATTATCTTTATGTCGCAAGCCAAGGTTATAGTTTCCTTCAACTAATGCGACTAACAAGATATTGGCAGAGGAAACTATCGTGGCGGGGCAATGTGACCCCTTAATGGAAAAGAAGTTCTTCCAAGACCACGACGGTGATGGTTAGCAGTCCTTAGTGCATTCCCGTATGAATGAAAGACTACCGTGATAGCGTATGAAACAGGACGACGCGTTACTCGTATGGCACCGATGTTACTGGTGCTCGTGATTATGGTTTATAATTAGTTTAATCCTTACCTACGACAGAGTGAGAAAACAAGGAACCTCGCAGTGATGTGGTTAACTGCCCAATCTCGATGGGTTTGAGCGGACTATAAAACGAAACCCAACAAAAAGACAGGGTGAGAAGTCTTAAAAAGTCACCGGTTACGATACAATGCCTAATCCGATTTGAAAGGCGCGTCTATGAAGGGGTGTCGGACTTCATAGTAAAATAGACAAACCTATGAGAGCAAGGCAAATGTGACCCCGAGAGGCTGTGGGTGCTCTCCCCGATTTTTCAAGGGTAATTGAATTGGAACCACGCAAGGATGTGGTAGCTTTAAAGGGTTGAAGCGGAAAACCCTGCATAGGAGAAAGGTTTTATGATTAGAATTTGGAACACAAATACCGATTATATTCACGGCTTAGCAGTCGAACCTTTCAGCAACCTTGTTTATCGTGCCTAATTAAAACGGATTATTAAAACGATAAGCAAGGTGTGAAAACCTTGCTTTTTTAATGGGTAGATAGCCAAGCGGCAACGGCGGCTGACTGTAAATCAGTTCCTTCGGGTTCGGAAGTTCGAGTCTTTCTCTACCCACCACATATGGGCCGGTAGCTCCAACGGTTAGAGCAGAGAGCTGTTAACTCTAAGGTTTAGGGTTCGAATCCCTGACGGCCCGCCAACGTCATGGTGAGGTTTGTATAATGGTTATTACGCTGGTCTGTGAAACCAGAGATGCGAGTTCAATTCTCGCACCTCACACCAAAATTATATAGACAAACTCAATAGTTTATGATATAATTATTATGTAAAAAGAAAAGAGAAAAAATTAAATTGGGGGTATCGACTAACGGTTCAGGTCACGACCCTTTCACGGTCGCAATATGGGTTCGAATCCCATTACCCTCACCAATAGGGGACTAGCTCAACTGGTTAGAGCAGTGTCTTGATAAGGCAAAGGTTCTGAGTTCAACTCTCAGGTTCCCTACCAATGTGGAGTCATGGTATAGTGGTTATTATGCCTGCCTGTCACGCAGGCGATGAGGGTTCGATTCCCTCTGGCTCCGCCAAAATAATTTATAATTATTCCAATGCATTACCGACAAAAATCTCGTGCACAGAGACGTCGGAGAGACATGGGCTAGCGAGATAGCCCCGCACTGAAATAATACTAAGCACAAGCACAGTGACTTAAGACTGGGGTGTTGTGGGGTATTAGAGTATGAAAAGGACATGCGGATAGAGAAGACCGGAATTCATGATGCAAATTAAGATAAAAGGCTGCCGGCTTAAGAAAACTGAGTTTAAGGAATAGTTAAAATAATTTAGAAACAGGGGACTACATTGTAAGATTGTAGCGCAAATGCCGGGATTAGGCACATAGGTCCTGAACCTACATCCACGTAAGTGGTGCGGATGCTGGAACTCATATTGTGGAGCTCGCTGAACACGTGATAACGGATAAGAGCCGGGGACCGAGAATCTAAGTTATTTATAAAAGTGTCACGCAATGTTAGTTCATTAGAAATAATAAATTAACACTGCGTGGAGGCGAATCTCCCTCGAAATTATCTTTCCAGAACACGCAAAAAGATATACTATTGGTGGCGTAATAGTGAATTCAAATTGCTCGGAACAATTGCATCGCCCGACGGGGAAGAGAAAATCCGTTATGTCGCACTCGTATAGTGGCAATACCTCTGCCCTCCAAGCAGATGACGTCGGTTCGAATCCGTCGTGCGGCTCCAATCATCGCAGGGTAGAGCAGTCCGGTAGCTTGCCAGGCTCATAACCTGGAGGTCGCGGGTTCAAATCCCGCCCCTGTAACCATATGCCCTTTTAGCTCAATTGGTAGAGCAACCGCCTTGTAAGCGGTAGGTTGTTAGTTCAAGTCCGACAAAGGGCACCATATGTCCTATTAGTTTAGTGGTAAAATGTCTCCTTGCCAAGGAGAAGTCGTGGGTTCGACTCCCACATGGGGCTCCATTAGTGCGGGCAGTCTCACGCACGGCAAGGTAATAAATATTCCTGCCAGATAGTCAGACCTCTTCGTAGAGTTGACGCGTAAAGGAAATTCTACCGCCATACAGGTGAAAGATTGTAAGGGGATTTAGTTGGTTTCTACCCATACCCGTGAAACCAATAAAGATTTTGATGTCAGTATAAGACTTTAAAACGCATAGTCTATCGGGGACCAGGATTTAGTCACCATGGCAGTAGATAGACGCTGATAGTGTTGTAGGTACTCATTCCGCAAGGATGGGACAGTGAGAACCACAGAGTTACCGGATAAGGAAGTAAACAGATGACCAACTGTTAAGGATACCGCTGAGGACTCGAAAAACCTTCATAAAACCCACAACAAAAGATAAGGACCGTGTGGTCACTGTGGGACAGAACGACCCGAAACTAGGGAACGACAACGAACCCTTACGAGCGGGCTACGACGAGGTATTGCGTTGCAGATAACCTTCACAGTAATGTGATGCTCGACGCGAGGTTTGCGGCTATCCACCAGTAAAGCCGTGGGAGGCAACTGCCCAAGCAGACAAGTGTTGAACGAATTCGGTAGTGCCCGCGGGGTGGAGAGCCCAGAAACTAGAGCCGCAACTCAGGGTTAGCTATTGCGAGTAGCAGGGTGCGGCAAATAGCCGAGGTAGGAAAAACAATGCCGCTCTTTAATCAGAGA
>Ga0247611_10002427_pt1 | contig 30120 bp, 24 predicted proteins | sample 177DNAGHGhighgp2_FD_192422 | JGI IMG/M metagenome (GOLD analysis project Ga0247611, IMG submission 192422) | Sheep rumen microbial communities from Palmerston North, Manawatu-Wanganui, New Zealand - 1770 DNA GHGhigh gp2 | ecosystem: Host-associated > Mammals > Digestive system > Stomach > Rumen... | reverse complement strand
GCCTATACCTATAATAGCATCAGGAGGAGCAGGTAAGCGTGAGCACTTCCTCGATGTCTTTACCCAGGGAAAGGCAGATGCAGCCTTGGCAGCCAGTGTGTTCCATTTTGGAGAGATACCAGTGCCGGAACTGAAACAGTGGTTGAGGCAACAGGGCGTGAACGTAAGAGTTAATTCATAATTAATAATTAATAGCTCATAATCCATCGCTTGGCATGCAGTGACACTTGCCAAAGCAAGAACTCATAACTCAAAACTCAAAACTTGTAAGACATAACCTATAACATATTAAATACTACTATGACAGTTAAACAAATTTCAATATTCATTGAGAACAAGAGCGGGGCTCTGCTGAATGTTCTGAAGTTGTTGAGAGATAACGGCATTAGCATCGTTATAAGTAATATAAGCGATACTGCTGACTTCGGTATTTACCGCATTATATGCAGTGATACGGAGAAGGCTTATCATAAACTGCGTGACAAGAATATTAATGTTACGTTGAGTGACGTACATGCCATCAGACTGAAAGATAACAAGGTAGGTGCCGCGGCTGACGTGATGACCCTTATCACAGAGGCTGGCGTAGGTATTAAGTATATGTATTCTTTCTTGCTTGATGGCAAGGGTGTGCTTACATTCCGTGCGGATAATGCGGAGAAAGCTGATGAGGTGATAAAACAAAACAATTTGGATTTCCTTACCGAGGAGGATTTGAAGAAATAGTATATATAATAAGGTAAGAAGACAGGTAAACATTTGAACTAAGATAACAATGAAAAAGGTACTTTTATCCCTGATACTTATGATGGGATGTGCTGCGATAGCACTTGCAGAGACAGAGACGAGTGAGTTCAATATTTCAACAGTAAACACAGAGCAGGCTATGCTGGAGAGCAAGAATGCGCTCTTGCCGGCTCCAGAAGAGAAAAACGAAAAAGATGTGGCATATTGGGCACAGTCAGTGTTGTCACGCATAAAGGTGTTGGGATATGCTCAGGCAGGTTATACCGCTACAATGCAAGAGAATGGCAAGAACACTAATACGTTTGATATGAAGCGTGTGGTAATGATGCTCGGCGCGGATATCGCACCACATTTCTATGCGTTCATCATGCATGAGTTCAAGGCTGGTAATCTGCTGGAGTATTATATGGAGTATCGCCCGTCAAAGGCGGTGAACTTCCGTTTGGGACAGTCAAAGACAGAATTGTCAATGACCAATCCTCTCTCACCACGTATCTTTGAGAGTATCAACTGTGCGCCTTTGGGTATATCTTGGCTTTGCGGCTCTGACCCATTGATTAGCAATGGCTCTGGTCGTGATATGGGACTGATGATGTATGGTGACTTGTTTAACAACCACCTGCGATATGTCGTAGAAGTAGTAAACGGTGGTCAGATAAACAAGAATGACCAGAACAATCAGAAGAATATCATTGCCAAGCTGGAGTATAAGCCTGTAAAGAACTTCCGCGTATCTGTTTCAGGTCAGAAAGGTTACGGCTGCGCTGTGACTACATCTAAATATAATGATGTGGTGAAGCTGACTGGCAACAAGATTGAGGTTGACGGTGTGATGGTGGATGAGGTGAAGACATCACACATCAGTCAGGGCGAGACATATCGTAGTGACCGCTATGCTGTAGGTTGCGAGTGGATGTCAAGCATAAAGGGTAATGACTACTACAAGAACCGTTGCACAGTATTGCGTGGTGAGGTTATAGGAGGTCGTGACGGAGAGTGTCACAGCTTCGGTGCATACGCATCACTCACCCAGCCTGTATATAAAGGTATGGATATCGTGGCACAGGTGGATTACCTGAACCGTAACACCGATATGAAATACAAGCAGACAGACCTGTTGTTCGGCGTACAGTATTGGATGCATACGAAATGCCGTGTACAGGCACAGTATAACTATAGTATCTTGAGCGACGAGATGAAGGCAGTGTCAGGAATACCGGGCAACTATGGTAAGTTTATGGCACAGGTGCAGTTCTCGTTCTAAGACAGTGATATAACACTCTTTCTATATAAAGTAATAATAAAGTGGGTAATACGATAGATAAAGCCGTAGAGGAATTGTCATGTCAGGAATGTCTTAAGGAGATGTTCCATCGAGTGCATGATAATGTACCGTTGCCGTCAAATGATGCTCTTGGCGAAGCTGTGCAGTTAGTCAGAAGTGTGATATTCCCAGGATATTTCGGACAGTCAAAGGTGACAGAACACGGACTGAAATATCACATTGGAGTGTCTTTGGAGCGCTTTTGCCGTATCTTGAAAAAACAGATTATGGCAGGCTTATGCTTTGGCATGGCTGAAGACGAGGAAGTGCGGATAGATGAAATACGCAAGCAGGCAATAGAGATAACGGAGGAGATAGTACGCCGTTTGCCTAAGATGCGTGAGATATTGGCAACAGACGTTGAGGCTGCGTTTAACGGCGACCCGGCGGCTACATCGCTGGGTGAGATAATATGTTGCTATCCTGTGATACGCGCATTGGTAAACTATCGTTTTGCCCACGAACTGTATTTGCTCAATGTACCACTGATACCGCGTATGATAAGTGAGCTTGCACACTCAGAGACAGGAATAGATATACATCCTGCCGCACAGATAGGACATCATTTCACTATTGACCATGGCACAGGTGTCGTGATAGGTGCTACATGTATAATAGGAGATAATGTGAAGCTTTATCAGGGTGTAACACTTGGAGCACTCTCATTCCCGTTGGATGAGAACGGTAACCCGATAAAGGGTATTCCGCGCCATCCTATACTTGGTAATGATGTGGTGGTATATTCTAATGCAACGATACTTGGAAGGATAACAATAGGAGACAGAAGCGTAATAGGTGCTAACAGATGGGTTACAGACAACATAGCACCAGACACAAAGATATATAAGAACCTAAAGGTGATGAAAGGTTTTGAGAATGGGTATGGAATTTGAAATGGTGGCAAAGACCTTTATGGGTCTTGAAGATGTACTTGCACAAGAGTTGACGGCTTTAGGTGCGAATAATGTAGAAAAAGGTTGTCGCGTGGTAACATTTACCGGCGACAAGGCAATGCTGTATAAGGCTAACTTCGCATTGAGAACAGCAGTGAGGGTGCTGAAGCCTATAAAACACTTCACGGCTTCGTCAGCAGATGATGTGTATGAGGCAGTGAAGACTGTGGATTGGAGTGAGTACATTACGGAGGGAAAGACATTTACCGTAGATTCCGTAGTCTATAGTGATACTTTCTCAAACTCACGTTTCGTCACATATAAGGTGAAAGACGCCATAGTGGATCAGTTCCGGGAAAAGACGGGTAAGCGCCCAAGTATCTCGATAACAGACCCTGATATGAGGCTGAATATCCACATCTCTGGTAATGAGGCGACGCTGGCATTGGATTCAAGTGGAGAATCACTGCACCGTCGTGGATACAGACAGGAGACAGTGGAGGCGCCGCTCAACGAGGTGCTTGCTGCCGGTATGATACTGATGACAGGCTGGAAGGGCGAGTGTGACTTCATAGACCCAATGTGTGGAAGCGGCACCTTGCCTATAGAGGCAGCGCTTATTGCAAGAAACATAGCTCCGGGAGTGTTCCGAAAAGAGTATGCCTTTGAGAAGTGGGCAGATTTTGACCAGGAACTGTTTGACGAGATATACAATGATGATTCCGAGGAACGTGAATTTACGCATCATGTATATGGCTATGACATAAGCGTGAAAGCCGTAGATATGGCTGCCAACAACGTCAAGGCAGCAGGATTGACGGCTGATGTAACGATAAGTCAGCAGGATTTCAAAGACTTCAACGGACATTCCGAGAAAGCCATAATAGTAACCAACCCTCCTTATGGAGAGCGAATATCCACTCCTGACCTGTTAGGAACATATAAGATGATAGGTGAGCGCCTGAAGCGCGCATTCAAGGAAGGCGAGGCATGGGTGCTGTCATATAGGGAAGAGTGTTTCCAGCAGATAGGATTGAAGCCAAGCGTGAAACTTCCTCTCTATAACGGCTCGCTGGAATGTGAGTTCAGAAAGTATGTGTTGTTTGACGGCAAGTTGAGCAATTTCAGAGAAGAGGGTGGTGTGGTCAAGACTGACATGGAGAAGCAGTTTATGGCTGAGAAACGTCGTACCTGGAAACGTCAGGACTTTGAGAAGAAACAGGAGGAGAGGATAGATAACGAGGAAGCAGATATATTGTCATTCCGCTTTACGTCGCTTGAGAAACAAAGACGTGCAGAAGAGAAAAGAGAATTCAGAGGAGAAAGAAGAGAACATCGGGAGTTCAAAGGTGACAAGAGGGAGTTCAAAGGCGACAAGAGGGAGTTCAGAGGCGATAAGAGAGAATTTAAGGGTGACAAGAGAGAATTCAGAGGTGAAAGAAGAGAGAAGAGAGACGGATGGAAATCATCGCGTGAGGGAAAATTCAAGAAGGATGGTGAAAGAGAGACACGAGCAGATCGTCAGAAGATGCGCAGGAAAATGTTTGGGCAGCAACATGATGATGCGGAGTAAGTTTATTATTCTACTGCTGATATATTGTACAACAACAATGATGGCACAGAAGAGGCAGTTCACTCTTGAGGACTTAAACTTCGGCGGCATACACTATAACGAGATGTCGCCGGAGAAACGCTATTATCTATGGCATGGCAATGTGCTGATGAGAAAGTACATAGATAATGTGGCTATGGTGTCTGATACGGGTAAGGAAACAGAACTGTTCTCTCTTGATGACATACAGGAAGCGTTTGGCTCGGAAGATGCCTGCATCGGCGTTAATCTTCTGAATGTGTCTTTCCCTTACAAAGACCGCTCATGGGTGCTGGTGCTGACACCCCAGGAAAGGTTACTGTATGATTATCAGAAAAAAGAGATTGTCTTCTCACAGAAGTGCACAGGCTCATTAGAGTGGAACAGCGACAGCAAGACAGATGCTTTTTCCCGTGATAATAATTTATGGGTGCGTCTGTCTGACGGAACGGAGCGCCAGCTCTCCTTTGACGGCTCGCGTGAGATAGTATATGGCAGGAGTGTCCATCGTAATGAGTTTGGCATAGAAAAAGGCACATTCTGGTCTGGTGACGGCAAAAAACTTGCGTTCTATAGGATGGACCAGTCTATGGTGACAGACTATCCTCAGGTAAACACCTTTACTTCCATTGCTACATGTGAGCCTGATAAATACCCTATGGCAGGACAGACGAGCCATAAGGTTACTATAGGGGTGTATGACATAGAAAGAGACACTACTGTATGGCTGCAGACAGGTGATGTGACAGACAGATACTTTACCAACATCGCCTGGGCACCAGACGGCACCTCTTTATATCTCATAGAGTTAAACAGGGACCAGAATGTGTCAAGACTGGAGCAGTATGACGTGGCTACAGGTGAGAAAAAGCGTACCCTCTTGACGGAGGAAGATGAGAAATACGTAGAGCCGCAACATCCTGTCACCTTCCTGCCTTGGGACGGGGATAAGTTTATATATTGGAGTCAGAAGGACGGATATTGGCATCTGTACTTATATGATGCCGTCAGTGGTCAATGTGTAAGACAATTGACAAAGGGAGAGTGGGTAGTAACAAAGATATTGGGATTTAACCAGGAGAAGCGCACTGTCATAGTGTGTGGCAATAAGAAGAATCCGTTGCAACGTAATATCTTTGCCGTAAGCATTGCTGATGGTAAGATAGAGGAGCTGGATAACGGTATAGGCTCACATGACGGCAAACTGTCTGCAGACGGTACGAGGTTGTTAGACCAGTGGAGTGCACCTGATGTAGCCCGTGCGTGGACCTTGTGCTCCACCTCAAAGGGAGACAAAGGCGTAGGATTTAATATAGAGGCAAGAAACCCTTGGGAGGAATATGAGGTTCCGACCTATACACAGGGAACACTGAAGGCCGCTGACGGTAAGACCGACCTGTATTACCGTATGGTGTTGCCGCCACACTTTGATAAAAAGAAACAATACCCCACAGTGGTATATGTCTATGGCGGACCTCATGCGCATAACATAGAGGCCACATGGCACTGGAATTCCCGCAGTTGGGAGACATATATGGCACAAAAGGGCTATATAGTCTTCGTTCTGGATAACAGAGGCTCGGAACATAGGGGAAAGGCTTTTGAGCAAGCCACATTCCGCCAGTTGGGACAAGTGGAGATGCAAGATCAGATGAAAGGTGTGGAATACCTGCAGTCATTGCCATATATAGACACAGACCGACTGGGAGTGCATGGATGGAGCTACGGCGGCTTTATGACTATATCGTTGATGACCGAGCATCCGGATGTGTTTAAGGTGGGAGTAGCCGGCGGACCAGTGATAAACTGGGAAAAGTACGAGGTGATGTACACCGAGAGATATATGGACACCCCGGAGCAGAATCCAGAGGGATATGAGAAAACCAATCTGGAGAGAAAGGCAGACAGACTGCAGGGCAGACTGCTTATCATCATTGGAATGAATGATGATGTGGTGGTGCCGCAGAATACGATGTTGTTCCTAAACCAGTGTAACGAGTCAGGTACGTATCCTGATTTATATGTATATCCGGGAGAGGGACACAATATGCAGGGCCACATGTCGGTTCATCTGCATGAGAAGATTACAAGATATTTTGATGATTACTTAAAATAAAACGTTATGAAGATATTACTTTTGGGCTCAGGTGGCCGTGAGCATGCTCTCGCTTGGAAGATAGCACAGAGTGAGAAATGTGAGAAACTATACATTGCGCCAGGTAATGGCGGAACAGACGGAGTAGGAGGCAAGGGAGAGAACGTGGACATAAAGGCCACCGACTTTGACGCAATAAAGAAGTTTGTTGTAGAGCAGGGCGTTGACATGGTAGTGGTAGGTCCGGAGGACCCATTGGTAAAGGGTATATATGACAACATGAAGTCTGACCCTGCTACCGCAGCCATTCCTGTTATCGGTCCGTCAAAGCAGGGAGCAGTGCTTGAAGGCTCAAAGGACTTTGCCAAGCAGTTTATGAAGAGGCACAACATTCCTACCGCTGCCTATGCCACATTTGATGGTGAGCATCTGGAGGAGGGATTGAAGTTCCTTGAGACACTGCAGGCACCATACGTGCTTAAGGCTGACGGTCTTTGTGCAGGAAAGGGTGTGTTAATCATAGACAACCTTGACGAGGCAAAGCGTGAGTTGAAAGAGATGCTGGGAGGTATGTTCGGCAATGCGTCATCACGTGTTGTTATTGAGGAGTTCCTTAGCGGTATCGAGTGCTCAGTCTTTGTGCTTACAGACGGCAAGCACTATCAGATATTGCCAGAGGCTAAGGACTATAAGCGTATTGGCGAGGGCGACACAGGCCTTAACACCGGTGGCATGGGTAGCGTGACACCTGTTCCGTTTGCCACCAAGGAGTGGATGCAGAAGGTTGAGGAGAGAATAATAAAGCCAACAGTTGACGGCTTGGCAGCAGACGGCATAGACTATAAGGGCTTCATCTTCTTCGGACTTATCAACGTGAACGGAGAGCCAATGGTGATAGAGTACAACTGCCGTATGGGTGACCCTGAGACAGAGTCTGTAATGCTGCGTCTGAAGAGCGACATCGTTGACCTCTTCGAGGGTGTGGCAGAGGGCAACCTCGACAAGCGTACTGTAGAGTTTGACTCTCGTTCGGTAGTATGCGTGATGATGGTCAGTGGCGGCTATCCTCAGGAATACAAGAAAGGATTTGTCATCACAGGTATAGACGATGTGGAAGGCTCAATAGTATTCCATGCCGGTACCGCTATAAAGGATGGTCAGGTTGTCACAGCCGGCGGACGCGTCATCTGCGTAAGTTCTTATGGAGAAACGAAGGAAGAGGCTCTGCAGAAGTCATTCAAGGAAGCTGAGAAGATAAAATTTGAGGGAAAGTATAACAGAAGAGACATAGGAAAGGACCTGTAGTTTGCTGAACCTTTATATAAATAGATGGACACTGTCGCTTATCTGCGTTGTCATTGGTGTAGTACTGTATTTGATAGGACTGCCAATGATAGCGCAGATAGGTGTACCTGTTGTCATCAGTTTTATAATACTGAGCGGAGCCTCTCGTAGTGAAGACGCCAAGACTATGAGCTATCTCTCGGGAGTGATGATAGGCATAGCGGGTTTGTTTAATGTATATAGTCTTGCAGCGGCAGTGATACTCATTATATATATGTATACAGGTGTCAAGGCTAAGTCGCTCAAGGTGTTATGGTCGTTCCTGTTTGGTATGCTCACACCGGGGTGGCTTCTCTTGCCCGTTTTCCTGTATTACAACCAGCAGATGCTTGTGTCATTGATTAACAGTATATAAGCCTCTTCTATGTTGGATACACTGATACAGTTCGGCCCTTGGGGAATGTTCCTCGCCTCTTTCCTTGCAGGCAGTTTCTTCCCATTCTCCAGTGAGGCGGTAATGTTGGCCCTGTTGGCGATGGGTGTAGAGCCTTGGATGCTTATAGCCTATGGTACGGCAGGTAATGTCTTGGGCAGTGTGTTCAACTATTGTATAGGCAGGCTGGGACGTGAGGAATGGTTTGAGAAATACCTGCATGTTAAGCCGGAGCACATGGACAAGGCACGCCGCTTTATGAGAGGCAGAGGAGCATGGATGGGCTTCTTCGCGTTCATACCGATACTCGGTTCTGCCATAACCATCCTTTTAGGCTTGATGAGAGCCAATGTGTTTGTTACGTTTATATCCATCACAATAGGAAAGTTGCTGAGATATATACTGCTGATATACGGGGCATTTCTCGTGAATTGGCTGTTACACCTTTTAGCTGGATTATAATACGTAACTATATAAATGTACTAACCGAGAACGAGTCATACCTTGTTGTCAGTAAAGTTGCTTTTTTACTGACACTTTGCTCATTTGTAAAATATTATAGTTATATCCAAAACAGGTGTTACAGAGTCCCAAAAGGGTCTGTGGCACCTGTTTTTTTGTGACTTTTTTGCTGTCAGGAATGTAAAGTGATAGCTTTTACGCTATGAAAGCATAGCTTTGACATGGTGAAAGCTATCATATTACGCTGTGAAAGCATAGCTTTTACACCATTAAAGCATAGCTTTTACAATGCGCAAGACAAGTCGTGGAAATGCCGCATAGGTACAAATACCTGACAATCAGTGTTTTAGTAAATTCTTGAAAATAACGTGTTTTTGGGGGAGAAAGACAAGTTCGTGAAGGAAACCTTCAAATTTCGACGGTTCTGAAAATCAAAGTGTAAGCAAAACAGGTGGAATAATGACATTATGTCATAAATAATGGTGGAGCATGGGTGGGCAGAATGAAATTGTAGTTCCCGCTTCATGAACAGACATGGAAGCCCAATTCTATATACTTTTTTTATTAAAAGTTCTTTTTATTGGAAAAATATTTGTAACTTTGCACGGAATATTGTCTAAGGTAAAAAACCTTTCTGTTTGTCTCTTAGAGTAGGGAGGGCAGGTGAGGACTATAAAGTTAACGAAAACAAACAATATACAGATGAAACAATTCAGACTTGTGGACAATGTGCTTGGCTGGTTGACATTCTTTGTCGCAGCCTTTGTGTATTGTTCTACGATTGAGCCTACAGCGTCCTTTTGGGACTGCCCGGAGTTTATTACAACGAGTTATCTTTTGGAGGTGGGTCACCCGCCAGGTGCCCCGTTCTTCATGCTCACGGCTAACCTGTTCACCCATTTTGCCAGCGACGCCACACAGGTGGCCAAGATGGTGAATATGATGTCAGCCTTGTTGTCGGCTGGATGTATATTGTTCCTGTTCTGGACCATCACCCATCTGGTACGTCGTCTGCTTATAGATGACTGGAGTGAGATGACTATGGCGAAGATGATAGCCATAGAGGCATCAGGTATGGTGGGAGCATTGATATACACATTCTCTGACACCTTCTGGTTCTCAGCTGTAGAGGGTGAGGTATATGCTTATTCCTCATGCTTCACCGCAGTGGTGTTCTGGCTGATTCTGAAATGGGAGGACAATGCCGACAAGCCTGGTTCAGACCGTTGGCTTATTCTCATAACATATATGACAGGTCTGTCTATAGGTGTGCACCTGCTTAATCTGTTGTGTATTCCTGCCATTGTCCTTGTTTTCTATTACAAGAAATATCCGGAGGCAAACCTCAAGGGCTCGCTGGTGGCACTGTTTATAAGCGTGGTGCTGGTGGCTGCGGTGCTCTATGGCGTGGTGCCTGGTATTGTAACAGTGGGCGGCTGGTTTGAGTTGCTCTTCACCAATATACTGGAAATGCCGTTTAATACCGGTACGATTATCTATCTGGTATTGCTCATCGGCATAGTATTGTGGGCTATATATGAGACCTATCGCGGAGGTCAGAAAGATAAGAAGAACACTTTGCGTGGTAATATCTCCTTCCTGCTCGCCGTAGGTATGCTCGGTATTCCGTTCTATGGCTATGGCTGGTCAGCATTTATTATAGGCATAGTGCTGCTTGCAGTTATGTGGTTTGCCATTAATATCAAGAGAAACGGTGTAGCGGTGATTAACAACCGCATTAAGAATACAGCCTTGTGCTGTATGCTTATGCTGATGATAGGCTATTCTACGTATGCGCTCATCGTGGTTCGCTCTGCGGCTAACCCGCCAATGGACCAGAACTCTCCAGAGGATATATTCACGCTCGGCAGCTACCTGTCGCGCGACCAGTATGGTGACCGCCCTCTGTTCTACGGCCAGGCCTACACCTCGCAGGTGAAGCTCGACGTAGAGGGTAATATGTGCGTGCCACACATGAAGAAGGGTGCGCCTATTTACCAGAAGGTGGAGAAGAAGACCGCTGACGAGCCAGACAAGTATTTCGTGGTTCGTACCAAGGACTCTTATGAATACGCGCAGAATATGTTCTTCCCACGTATGTATGACAGCGGTCATGCTGGTGCTTATGAGAGTTGGATGGGCGGTGTTGACGGCCGTGTGACTGACTATGACCGTTGTGGCGAGATAGTTCAGGTGAAGATGCCTACACAGATAGAGAACCTGCGTTTCTTCCTTTCATATCAGTGTAACTTCATGTACTGGCGTTACTTCATGTGGAACTTCGCAGGCCGACAGAATGACATCCAGGGTAACGGTGAACTGGAGCACGGAAACTGGATTACAGGCTTCTCGTTCATAGATGATGCTATGTTGGGTGACCAGAGCAGGCTGCCTGATGAGCTGAAGGAGAACAAGGGACACAACGTGTTCTACTGTATGCCGCTGATACTTGGTTTGATTGGTCTCTTCTGGCAGGCATACCGCGGCCGTAAGGGCATACAGCAGTTCTGGGTGGTATTCTTCCTGTTCTTTATGACGGGATTGGCTATTGTGATATACCTTAACCAGACACCTATGCAGCCTCGCGAGCGTGACTATGCATACGCAGGCTCATTCTATGCATACGCTATATGGTGTGGTATGGGTGTCGCAGCTATTATAGAGTTGCTTAAGCGTTATCTGCTCAAGAACAAGGAGAGCGTGGCAGTCTCAGCATTGATAGGCGCTGCTGCATTACTTGTACCGATACAGATGGCAAGCCAGACATGGGACGACCACGATCGTTCAGGACGCTACTGCTGTCGTGATTTCGGACAGAACTACCTGATGTCTTTGCAGGATGAGGGTAACCCGATAATATTCACTAATGGCGATAATGATACCTTCCCTCTGTGGTATAACCAGGATGTGGAGCAGGTACGTACCGATGCCCGCGTATGTAACCTGTCATACCTGCAGACCGACTGGTACATTGACCAGATGGTGCGTCCGTCATGGAACTCTCCGTCGCTGCCTATCACTTGGAGCAGGCTTGACTATTGCTCTGGCACCAACGAGTATGTCACTGTGGAGCCTGGCTACAAACAGCAGATATTGGATTACTATGCGTCTGACCCTGAGGCTGCGAGAAAGCAGTTTGGCGATGATCCGTTTGAGATTAACAATGTGCTGAAGCGCTGGGTATGCGGCAACAAGTATAAGGATGATGAGCACGTGATACCTACTGATACGCTGTATCTCTACATAGACAAGGAGGCAGTGAAGAAGAGTGGTATGATGATACCTGTTGACTCTACGGGAACTGCTACGATACCAGAGAAGATGGCAATATCACTTGTGGGTAAGCGCGCGCTCTACAAGGGAGACCTTATGATGCTGGAGATGCTTGCCAACCACAATTGGACACGTCCGTTGTATGTGGCTCAGACCGTAGGTGCGGATAACTATATGAATCTCGGTGAGAACTTCATACAAGAGGGCTTGGTAAACCGTATCACTCCGTTCCATACTAATGAGACTAACAACTTTGATACGGAGAAGGTTTACAAGAACCTCATGACACGTTTCAAGTTTGGCGGACTGGATAAACCAGGTCTTTATCTTGACGAGACAGTTACACGTATGTGTTATACACACCGCCGTCTCTTCGGTACTCTTATACAGCATCTGTTGCGTGAGGGTAAGAAGGATAAGGCCAAGAAGGCTATCGAGTATGCAGAGAAGGTGTTGCCAACGTATAACCTGCCAATGAACTATTACAGCGGCGGACTTGATTTCGTTAACGGTTACTTTGCTCTTGGTATGACTAAGAAGGCAGAAGATGCAGCCAACTCCATGTGGAAGAACTGTATGCAGTATATGAGCTGGTATCTGTCATTGAGTCAGAACAATTTCAACTCATCACAGCGTGAATGTATGATGAACATGTATGTGATGCAGCAGTTGGTTGACATATATGCGAGATATGACAAAGCTCTCGCTAAAAAGAAAATGGCAGAACTGCAGAAAGTGATGACGATGTATGAGAGCCGTGGCGGTACAATGGGGTTAGAGTAAAGAGAGATATTGTGATATTATGATAATAGAGCAACCATCCAAATGGCTCAGATGGATATATCCCAGTGCTCTGTGGCGTATGGACGCCACAGAGCACTCCGTGTATCTGACTTTTGATGACGGACCGATACCTGAATCCACCCCCTTCATCCTTGATACACTAAGGGAGTTTGGCATAAAGGCTACGTTCTTCGTGGTAGGCGAGAATGCGGAACGATACCCAGAGTTACTGAAAAGGATAAAAGAGGAAGGACACTCCGTGGGCAACCACACATATAACCACATGGGTAGTCTGAGACATTATGTGAAGACCTATTTGAAGAATGTGGAGCGCTGTAACGAATTGATACAGTCTGATTTGTTCAGACCACCGCACGGTTGGATGTGGCTCTCGGTGTATAACATACTTAACAAACGATACAAAATCGTGATGTGGGACCTTGTTACGCGTGACTACTCACGTCTGCTCAATGCCTTTGACGTGGTCAGAAATGTCATATTATATACACGCAACGGCTCTATCATCACATTCCACGACTCACTAAAGAGTATAGAGAAACTGCAATATGCCTTACCGGCGTCATTGAGGTATTTGAAAGAGAAGGGATACGAATTTAAAACATTTTAAGGGTAATGATAACAGTAACAAATCTTGCAATTCAGTTTGGTAAAAGAGTACTTTACAAAGACGTTAACTTAAAATTCACTCCAGGTAACATCTATGGTATTATAGGTGCCAATGGAGCGGGCAAGTCAACTTTGCTCCGTGCCATAAGTGGTGAGTTGGAGGCTAACAAGGGAACAATCGAACTGGGTCCGGGCGAGCGCCTGTCAGTGCTTGAGCAGGACCACTTTAAGTATGATAACTATACGGTGATGAACACCGTATTGATGGGACACAAACCATTATGGGACAATATGCAGGAGCGTGATGCCCTCTACTCTAAGGCAGAGATGACAGAGGCTGACGGCATACGCGCTGCAGAGTTGGAAGAGAAATTCGCCGAGATGGACGGATGGAACGCCGAGAGTGACGCGGCGCAGCTGCTGTCAGGACTTGGCGTAAAGGAGGACGTACACTACTCGCAGATGTCAGAGTTGTCAAACAATGAGAAGGTGCGTGTGATGATGGCTAAGGCTCTGTTCGGAAATCCTGACAACCTGTTGCTCGATGAGCCTACCAATGACCTTGACCTTGACACTGTGCAGTGGCTGGAGGAATATCTGTCTAATGTGGAGCAGACAGTCTTGGTGGTTTCACACGACCGTCACTTCCTTGACGCTGTGTCAACACAGACAGTGGATATAGACTTCGGTAAGGTGACGATGTTCGCAGGTAACTACTCATTCTGGTATGAGTCAAGTCAGTTGGCTCTCAGACAGGCACAGAACCAGAAGGCTAAGGCTGAGGAGAAACGTAAGGAGCTGGAGGAGTTCATCAGACGTTTCTCTGCCAATGTGGCAAAGTCAAAGCAGACCACATCACGTAAGAAGATGCTTGAGAAACTTAACGTGGAGGAGATACAGCCTTCTACACGTAAGTATCCTGGTATCATCTTCCAGATGGAGCGTGAGCCGGGTAACCAGATTCTCGAGGTGGAGAATCTCAAGGCTTTGGATGATGACGGCACGGTATTGTTTGACAATGTTTCATTTAACATAGAGAAGGGACAGAAAACTGTATTCCTGTCTCATAACCCTAAGGCTATGACAGCACTCTTTGAAATCATCAACGGTAACAGAGAGGCTGACGGCGGCACATATAAATGGGGTGTGACGATAACTACGGCTTATCTGCCGCTGGACAACACCGCATTCTTTGACTCAGACCTGAATCTGGTAGACTGGTTGTCACAGTATGGTCCGGGCAATGAGGTGACGATGAAGGGATTCCTCGGCCGTATGCTGTTTAAGCAGGAAGAGGTGGAGAAGAAGGTCAATGTGCTCTCAGGTGGTGAGAAGATGCGTTGTATGATAGCGCGTATGCAGTTGAAGAACGCTAACTGCCTGATACTTGATACTCCTACCAACCATCTGGACTTGGAGTCTATACAGGCTTTCAATAATAATCTTATAACCTTTAAGGGTAACATATTGTTCTCTTCTCATGACCATGAGTTTATCAATACTGTGGCTGACCGTATCATAGAGCTGACACCAAAGGGCACTATTGACAAGCTTATGTCATACGATGATTATATCTATGACGAGGCTATAAAGGCACAGAAAGAGCAGATGTATAACTGATAGGTGGAGAATAATATAATTATGGCACGCTTATTGTTTTAAGTGTGCCATAATTATTAATATAAAAACACAGAAATGAAAAAGGAAGACATAAATACCGTGGCAGAAGAAAACATTAAGGATAATATCAACAACGGTGTTGATGAGAATGTGGATAATGTAGAGCAGACTGAGCAGACAGAGGAGACTGAGCAGACTGAGCAGACTGATGAGACGGTAGAGGATAACACGGCCGCATCGACTGAGGATACTGCCGAGGAGCAGGCTGACCCACTGGAGAAAGCTCTGGCAGAGATAGAGGAACTGAAGAAGCAGGCTCTATATAAGCAGGCAGAGTTTGAGAATTACAGGAAACGCACTATTAAGGAGAAGGCTGATTTGATTCTTGGTGGTGGTGAGAAGACCATAACCGCCATACTGCCTGTGCTTGACGATTTCGAGCGCGCCTTGGCTGACAAGAGTGATGACCCTGCTGCCATACGTGAGGGTATGCAGCTTATCTATAATAAGTTTGTCAAGACATTAGAGGGACTGGGAGTAAAGAAGATAGAGACAGAGAATGCAGACTTTAACGTGGACTTCCATGAGTCTATAGCGCTTGTTCCTGGAATGGGAGAGGACAAGAAAGGAAAGGTTATAGACTGTGTGCAGACAGGATATACGCTGAATGACAAGGTTATACGCTTCGCTAAGGTCGCTGTGGGGCAGTAACTGGTTTATAATGAATAATTCACGGTTCATAATTAGTACTTGTAATGGCTAAAAGAGATTATTATGAGGTGCTTGGCGTTGATAAGAATGCCAGTGCCGCAGACATAAAGAAAGCATATCGTAAGATAGCTATAAAGTATCATCCTGACCGTCAGGGTGATAAGAGCGAAGCTGAGAAGAAAGAGGCTGAGGAAAAGTTTAAGGAGGCTGCGGAGGCTTATGCCGTGCTCTCTGATGACAAAAAGCGCCAGCAGTATGACCAGTTTGGTTTTGACGGTCCTAATATGGGCGGTGGTTTTGGCGGTGGTGCCGGTTTCGACATCAACGATATTCTGAACTCTGTATTTGGCAGTGGCTTCGACTTCGGTGGCGGCTTCGGAGATTTCTTCGGAGGTGGTCGTCGTGGCGGCGGTGGCAGCAGAGTACACCGTGGCAGTGACCTCAGATTGAAGGTGCGCCTGAATCTGCAGGAGGTAGCGACGGGAGTCACCAAGAAGTTCAAGGTGCGTAAGGATGTGCCTTGTACACAGTGTAAGGGCAGTGGTGCTGCTGACGGTTCTGGTACGGAGACCTGTCACACTTGTCACGGCAGTGGCGTTGTGATACAACAGCAGCGCAGCATGTTTGGTATGATGCAGACACAGTCTGTATGTCCGACATGTGGCGGTGAAGGAAAGGTCATAAAGAACAAGTGTACCAAGTGTAACGGCGACGGCATTGTACGCGGTGAGGAGATTGTTGAGATAAATATCCCGGCTGGCGTACAGGACGGAATGGTGGTCAATGCCCCGGGAAAAGGCAATGCTGGAAAGCATGGTGGTGTACCGGGTGACATAAAGGTGTTTATCGAGGAGGAACCTAATGATACGTTCATGAGGGATGGAAAGGACTTGATATATAACCTGTTGCTTGACTTCCCTACAGCTGCTTTGGGTGGCGATGTGAATATACCAAGCATTGACGGCACTCAGTTTAAGGTGAAGATAGAGCCGGGTACACAGCCAGGCAAGACATTGAGACTGCGTGGTAAGGGACTGCCTTCTGTGCAGGGCTATGGATATGGTAACGGCGATATCCTTGTTAATATCAACGTGTATGTACCTAAGACTCTCTCAAAGAGTGAGAAGCAGGAACTTGAGAAGATGAGAGACTCTGATAACTTCAAGAGCGACGGCAAGGGACGTGATAATTTCTTTAACAAGTTCAGAAGCTATTTCTCATAACTGTCTGTAGAGAATAAAAGGAATAATGACATACGGAGAGACTTTAGAATACCTATATAACGCCGCGCCTGCCTTTGAGAAGGTGGGCGCAGGTGCTTACAAGGAGGGCTTGGCTAATACCCTGGCCTTTGATGAGCGATACGGGCATCCACATACAAAGTACAAGACCATTCATGTGGCTGGTACCAACGGTAAGGGGTCTGTATCGCACACTTTGGCTGCGCTGTTACAAGCAGCTGGCTATAAGGTGGGACTGTACACGTCACCGCATCTGGTGGATTTCAGTGAGCGAATACGTGTAAACGGAAAAGAGATAGAGCATCAGTATGTGGTGGACTATGTAGAACAAGAGAGGGAGTTCATAGAGTCTATACGCCCGTCGTTCTTCGAGATAGTGACGGCTATGGCGTTTAAGTATTTCGCAGAGAAAGAGGTAGAGATAGCCGTGATAGAGGTGGGACTGGGTGGCCGTCTGGACTGCACCAATATCATCACACCGTTGTTGAGCGTAATAACGAATATCAGCTTTGACCATACAGGATTGCTGGGCGATACCTTGGAAAAGATAGCTGCAGAGAAGGCTGGCATAATAAAACAAGGTGTGCCGGTTGTTATTGGCGAGCATACAAGTGAAACGCGCCCGGTATTTGAACAACGGGCGGCGGAACTTAATGCTCCTATCGTATTTGCGCAAGACTGCCAATATGTCATAGATAGCAAATATGATAATGACACGTGCGACAGAGTGTATGTCACAAGATGTTACGGGAAATTGACAGGTCAACTCGGAGGACAGTGCCAGGAACGTAATGTGAATACTGTGTTGCATTGTCTGTTGCCGTTGGCAAGAGCTATGAAATCGCATGGAATGCCGTTAACCAAAGGGGGTGTGTCGCCGATGTCTTGCCTGCGAAAGGCTTTGTCTGAAGTCTGTGACATGACGGGACTCTCCGGACGTTGGCAGAAGATAGCTGACAAACCGCTTGTGATATGTGATACCGGACATAATGTGGGAGGTTGGATATATTTGTCTGAGCAGATAAGGGTTACCTATAATATGTTACGGAAGAGGGGAGACTCTGACTTGTATATAGTCTTTGGTATGGTTGATGACAAGGATATAGACACAGTGCTCGGTATGTTGCCGGATAATGCAACCTATTTCTTTACTCAGGCAGACAATCATAGGGCTATACCTGTGGAGACACTGAAGGCTAAGGCAGAGGAAAAGGGACTGAGAGGCTTCGCTGTTGAGAATGTAGGCAAGGCTTATGCTATGGCTAAGGAGAAAGCGAAAGACAATGATTTCATCTTTGTGGGGGGCAGCAGTTATGTAGTGGCTGACTTCTTGTCTGGAAATCCGCAGGGAAAGTGAATGCCTGTTAAAATAGATAATGGTATAAAAAACAGACAAGAGCTATCGCCTTCTAAGTAATGCGATAGCTCTTGTCTGTTTCGTGTTCTGTAGTGTCAGACACTCAATATTATATTTCCTCACCGCGCTCGTGAAGGAACTTGCTGACTTCCTCTTGGCAGCTGCGTGTTACTGCTATGCGGCCAGAGCGTGTGAACTGTAATATACACTCCTTGTTCGTGTTGCGTATGGAGTGGAAGATATCAAGTATCTGGTCAGTGGTACCTTGTGCCACTACTATGCAGAAAGTCTCGTTTACTTCAGTTATACGTGCGTTGGCATGTCGTATGATGCGTGACACTTCGGGAGTTGTCATCACGATAGGAGTGGATAGTTTAAGTAATGCCACCTCTACCAGGAAGAGATCGGCATTGGTGTAGAAGTGGGCTTTTACCACATCTATCTTTTTTTCAATGCCCTTCACCACTTTCTTCATCGTCTCCTCATCACTGTATGCGGTGATGGTATATTTGTGTATTCCCTTTATACTTGACGGGGAAACGTTAAGACTCTCAATGTTAATCTGTCGGCGTGTGAACACAGCGGTAATCTGGCTCAGCATACCTGCGACGTTCTCTGTATATACTTGAAGAGTGAACAGTTGTAAATCTTGATTTTCCATTGTTAGCATTCTATATTAAGAATCATTTCGTCAATAGCCTTGCCAGGAGCGGTCATCGGCTCGACATTGGCATTTGGCTTGATGATAGTCTCAAGCAAGAAAGGACCGTCGGTGGTGAGCATCTCGTTAATTGCATCGTTAAGTTCTGCCCTGTCTGCCACGCAGCGGTATGGAATACCGTATGCGTCGGCAATCTTGCTGAAGTCAGGATTGGTCATCGGTGTGAATGACTGCCTGTGACCGAAGAACATATCTTGCCACTGACGTACGTTGCCTAAGTAATTGTTGTTAAGCAGTATCATCTTTACTGGAATATGATATTCCATGATGGTACCGAACTCTTGTATCATCATCTGCAAACCACCGTCGCCCATGAAACAGCATACTGTGCGGTCGGGGGCTCCGTATGTAGCGCCCATGGCTGCTGGTAGTCCGTAACCCATGGTTCCAAGACCGCCTGAAGTAGCGATAGAGCGTGGCTTGTGGTATTTGAAATAACGGGCGGACATCAGCTGGTTCTGACCTACATCTGTTACGAGTATAGCCTCGCTGTTAGTTGCTTTCGCTACGGAATGTGCAACCTCACCCATAAGGAGCGGACCTTCTGTAGGTTTTGTCGCCGGGGTTATTACGTGCTCTATCTCTTTCTTACGCAGTGGTTGGAATGACTGTTTCCAATCAGAGTGGTCTGCTTTGTTGACAAGTGCGGTGAGTGCAGGTAGCGTCACCTTGCAGTCGCCGACTACGCTGACAGTGGTCTTTACGCATTTGTCTATCTCAGAGCGGTCAATGTCCAGGTGAATTATTTTTGCTTGCTTGGCATAACGTTCCAGATTACCTGTGACACGGTCAGAGAAACGCATGCCTATAGCTATAAGCACGTCGGCTTCTTGCTCCTTGAGATTTACGGAATATGAGCCGTGCATACCTAACATACCCATGTTGAGAGGATGGTTGGATGGCAAGGCGGAGAGTCCCATTAAGGTGCGTCCGGCAGGAATGTCTGCCTTCTCAAGGAATGTCTTAAGTTCTTCCTGAGCATTGCCTAACTCCACACCCTGACCTACGAGTGCCATTGGCTTCTTGGCATTGTTTATCAGTTCTGCCGCTGCACGTATCCTGTCTTCCTTTGGCTCTGGATATGGTATGTAGCTACGTATGAAGTCAACTTTGGCTGGCACATAGTCTATAAGCTCTGTCTGTGCGTTTTTCGTAAAGTCGAGTACTACAGGCCCCGGACGTCCGTTGCTTGCAATGTAGAAGGCACGACTTACTGCCCAGGCTACGTCTTTGGCTGAGCGTATCTGGTAAGCCCATTTCGTGATAGGCTGAGCCACGTCAACGAGGTCTACCTCCTGAAAGGCATCAGAGCCTAATACACTTGTGGCAACCTGACCTGCTATAACGACAATAGGGGTGGAGTCCATCATAGCATCTGCTACGCCTGTAAGTGTGTTAGTCACTCCTGGACCAGAGGTGACAAGTGTCACTCCGACTTTGCCGCTTACGCGGGCAAAGCCCTCCGCTGCGTGTGCGGCAGCCTGCTCATGCCTTACCAATATATGGTCAAAGGCTTTCTTCTCACCCCTCGTATAATCATACAAGGCATCATAGGTGGGCATAATGGAACCACCTGGATAACCAAATATTTTTGTTACGCCCTCTGCTTTTAATGAGAGCATAAGTGCCTCTGCACCTGTTATTTGTTTCATATAAATGCTTATTCTATTATTCTAACTCCACCCTTGTCTGCTGATGCAACGCTCTGTGCGTAGGCTCTGAGAGCCTTGCTTACTGTGCGTTTGCGCTTCAGTGGCTGCTGTGGACGTGCCGCCAATTCCTCATCCGTCAATTTAACGTTGATAGAACGGCTTGGAATATCAATAACGATGATGTCACCGTCTTTAATCTTTCCTATATTACCACCTGAAGCAGCCTCTGGGGAGATGTGTCCGATGGACAAACCTGATGTGCCGCCAGAGAAACGACCGTCGGTGATAAGTGCACACTCTTTACCCATGTGCATGGATTTGATGTAGGAAGTAGGGTAGAGCATCTCCTGCATACCAGGACCTCCCTTAGGACCTTCGTGGGTTATAACTACGCAGTCGCCTTTCTTTACCTTGCCACCGAGTATTCCTTCGCATGCATCTTCCTGAGAGTCGAATACTACGGCTGGTCCCTCAAAGTGCCAAAGCTCTGGTGCTACACCTGCTGTCTTTACAACACAACCATCCTGTGCAATGTTGCCAAACAATACAGCCATACCGCCGTCCTTGGTATAGGCGTGCTCTATGTCGCGTATGCAACCGTTTGCGCGGTCGGTGTCAAGTGATGGCCAGCGTGTATCCTGAGAGCCCATCTTTGTTGAGAACTTACCGCCAGGAGCTGAGTGGTAGATACGGTCTGCTTCTGGGTCAATGTTATCTTTGAGTATAGAATACTTCTCAATATCCTCACCGAGTGTGGCACCGTTAACACGCTTGCATGAGAGGTCAAGCAGGTTGCCCTTAGCCAGTTCACCGAGAATACCGAGGATACCGCCTGCACGGTTCTCCTCCTGAATACTGTATTTCTGCCAGTTTGGAGCCAGTTTGCAAAGGAATGGCACTTTACGGCTTAATGCGTCAATATCTGACATCTTGAAATCCACTTCAGCCTCTTGAGCCACAGCAAGAAGGTGCAGCACGGTGTTTGTTGATGCACCCATGGCAATGTCAAGTGTCATAGCGTTGAGGAATGCCTGACGGGTGGCAATAGAGCGTGGAAGAACGCTGTCATCACCATCCTCATAGTATGCCATAGCATTCTTGACTATAAGTTTTGCAGCATCCTTGAAGAGCTGTATGCGGTTAACGTGGGTAGCAAGTATTGAGCCGTTACCTGGAAGTGACAGACCAATAGCCTCTGTGAGAGAGTTCATTGAGTTGGCAGTAAACATTCCTGAGCAAGCACCGCATCCCGGACATGCAGAATGTTCTACAATGTCAAGTTCCTCATCGCTCACCGTTGGGTCACCACCTTTAATCATGGCTGTGATAAGGTCTGCATTTTCTCCGTTTACCTTGCCGGCCTCCATAGGACCGCCACTGACGAATACGGCAGGGATGTTAAGGCGCATGGCGGCCATGAGCATTCCTGGTGTTACTTTGTCGCAATTGGAGATGCAAACCATGGCATCAGCCTTGTGTGCGTTTATCATATACTCCACAGAGTCTGCTATCACATCGCGTGATGGGAGAGAGTAGAGCATGCCGTCGTGGCCCATAGCAATACCGTCATCCACGGCGATAGTGTTAAACTCGGCTGCATAGCATCCAAGCTTCTCTATCTCAGCTTTTACTATCTGGCCAATTTCATGCAGGTGTGTATGACCTGGTACAAACTGAGTGAAAGAGTTTACTATGGCAATGATTGGCTTGCCAAACTGTTCTCTCTTCATGCCATTGGCTACCCACAGAGCACGGGCTCCAGCCATACGGCGACCTTCTGTGCAGACTGAACTGCGGAGTTTATTTTTCATGATGTTTTTGTTTTTATCGTTAATCCTTATTCCCTCTCAATAGCTCTTTTCTCCCATTAACTCTTATCTCTATCTCTATCTCTATCTCTATCTCTGTCTCTATCTCTGTCTCTGTCTCTGTCTCTGTATTTTCCTTAACTATTATCTTTATCTTTCCATTTTCCTCTCCCTTAACTCTTATTTCTATCTCTTTTTATTCCTATTTTGCCTCAGGCTTTGGTATTTGGTCCATATCGGCTGGCTCTGGGAATAATTCGCACAAATAGTCCAAGAAGAACTGAAGGGCACGATGTGTGGCATTACGCAGGTTCTCGTCGCGTCCTTCATCGCCTTCCAACTTCAGAGTGCGTATGTCGTCGGCTGTGCCACAAGCTATCCATATAGTACCTACGGGAATGCCTGCAGCGGCACCAGGACCGGCATAGCCTGTGGTAGCTATAGCAAAGTCTGTTCCGAGTAATTTCGTTATCCCTTTTACCATTTCTATGGCAACTTCCTCGCTGACAGCATCTTTTTCTGCTATAAGGTCGGCATCAATACCTAATACTTTTGTCTTAGCTTCGTCAGAGTAACATATTGTTCCACCTTTGTAGTAGGCAGATGCACCAGGTACAGAGGTGATAACCTCACCGATACGTCCGCTTGTACATGACTCGGCTGTACCTATGGTCTTTCCTGACTCATACAAACGGTAGAGTATTTCTTTGCTTAATATCTTACTTTCAAATTCCATATAATCTTTTTACTTAAATGTTACTTTTGAGAATGCTGGAGCATCAATGTCGCAGAATTCTTTGTCGTTTAATTTATAGCTGCCTACGCATCCTATCATCGCTGCATTGTCTGTGGTATAAGAGAACTTTGGTATGTATACTGTCCAGCCATAACGTCTTGCATGGTCGTGAAAAGCATTTCGTAGTCCATTGTTCGCCGATACACCGCCAGCCACAGCCACATGCTTTATACCGGTTTGTTTTACTGCAAGACGTAGTTTCTTCATCAAGATGTCAACAATGGTCCACTCTAAACTTGCGGCAATGTCTTCCTTGTGATGCTCTATGAACTCAGGGTCTTCCTTTATCCATTTCTGCATGCTATATAAAAAGGAAGTCTTCAAGCCAGAGAAACTATAGTCAAGCCCCGGGATATGAGGCTCAGAAAACGTGTAAGCCTTCGGGTTTCCTTGTCTTGCAAGGCGGTCAATAATAGGTCCGCCAGGATAACCCAATCCCATAACCTTTGAACACTTGTCGATAGCCTCTCCTGCAGCGTCATCAATGGTTTGTCCCAATACCTCCATGTCGTTATATGCATTTACCTTGACAATCTGTGAGTTGCCACCGGATACCAGCAGACAGAGGAAGGGGAGGGGAGGGTGCTTTGTCTCAGGATTAGCTACGGTTGGATCATCTGCCGATGGCTCATCTATGAAGTGTGCCATGACATGGCCTTGCAAGTGATTTACATCTATTAGTGGAATGTTGAGTGCACGAGCAAATCCTTTTGCAAAGTTTACTCCAACCAACAATGAACCCATCAAACCCGGACCTCGCGTGAAGGCAATAGCAGATAGTTGTTCTTTTGTTATACCAGCTTTCTTTATGGCTTGGTCAACTACGGGAAGTACATTCTGTTGATGCGCGCGAGATGCCAATTCAGGAACTACACCTCCGTATGCTTTGTGTACATCTTGTGACGCCGTAACGTTGCTTAGCAGTATTGTGCCATGCATTACAGCCGCAGACGTGTCATCACAGGATGACTCTATGGCTAATATGTATTTGTCTTCAGTTTCCAACGTACTATAATTCGTAGCCTAATTCCGAATGTTTGTTCTTGATTATTTGTTATTAGTATGTAAGAATCTCTACACCGTGCTCAGTCATAACAAGCGTGTGCTCCCATTGTGCTGATGGCTGTTCGTCACCGGATATTACTTCCCAGCCGTAAGGGTCATCTGCATCAATGAAGACTTTCCATGTACCCATGTTTATCATAGGTTCAATTGTGAATACCATGCCTGGCACCAGCAACATTCCCTCGCCTTTATGTCCATAATGGTTCACATCTGGCTCCTCATGGAATTTCAAGCCTACACCGTGTCCGGCAAGGTCACGTACCACACCATAGTGATATTTCTTGCAGTGCTTTTCTATTGCATGACCGATATCGCCTACGAAACAATATGGCTTTGCAGCCTCCATACCTATCTCAAGACATTCTTTGGCTACACGAACTAATTGTTCTTTCTCAGGTGTGGTTTTGCCAATGATAAACATACGCGAAGCATCAGCGTAGAATCCATCTTTTATGGTTGTGAAATCTACGTTGATAATATCACCCTCTGTGAGTACGTCTTCTTCTTTTGGTATGCCATGACATACCACCTCGTTGATAGAGGTACATACGCTTTTAGGGAAGCCTTCGTATCCGAGACATGCGGGAATTGCATCATGTTCTTTGCAATACTGCATACAGATGTCATCAATCTCCTGCGTGTTCATACCAGGGTGTATAGCTGCCGCCACGGCATCAAGTACACCTGTATTTATTACTCCAGCCTTACGTATGCCCTCTATCTGCTCAGGGGTTTTTATTAAGTCGCGTGTTGGTACAAGTTTGTTCTTGGATTCCCAGTACATAATGGTTTTATCCATTTCTGTAGGAGGAACACCAGGCAAACAGTGCCAACGTCTTTTCTGTTGTCTTGCCATTGTCTATTTACCAAGCGAAGAGAGGATAGTTCTTCATCTCTGCGTTCACCTCTCCACGAACTTTTGCTATAACAGCTTCATTCTCTGGATCGTTCAGGACTTCTTCTATCCATGCTGCAATCTTTATCATAAGGTCTTCTTTCGCACCGCGTGTAGTTATAGCTGGTGTGCCAAGACGGAAACCTGATGTCTGGAATGCTGAACGGGTGTCAAATGGCACCATATTCTTGTTTATAGTGATATCAGCAGCAACAAGTGCGTTCTCTGCTACCTTACCTGTCAACTCTGGATACTTTGGACGCAGGTCTACAAGCATTGAGTGGTTGTCTGTACCACCAGAAACAATAGCGAAGCCACGCTTGGTGAGTTCGTCAGCCAATACAGCGGCGTTCTTCTTGACTTGCTTGGCATACTCCTTAAACTCAGGCTTCAGAGCCTCACCAAAGGCTACAGCCTTGGCTGCAATAACGTGCTCAAGAGGACCACCCTGCTGTCCTGGGAATACTGCAGAGTTAAGTAATTGTGACATCTTCTTTACTACACCTTTTGGAGTCTTGTATCCCCATGGGTTGTCAAAGTCCTTGCCAAGAAGGATGAGACCACCACGTGGACCACGCAGAGTCTTATGTGTAGTAGTAGTTACAATGTGTGCGTATTTTACAGGGTTGTCAAGCAGACCTGCTGCGATAAGACCAGCTGGGTGAGCCATGTCTATCATAAGAAGTGCGCCTACCTCGTCGGCAATCTTACGCATACGTGCATAATCCCATTCACGGCTGTATGCAGAGCCACCGCCGATGATGAGCTTTGGCTTGTGCTCTTTTGCCAACTGCTCCATCTCGTCATAGTCAACACGACCGGTCTCTTTCTTGATGTTATATCCTATAGGACGATAGAGAATACCCGATGTGTTAACGAGTGAGCCGTGTGAGAGGTGACCACCGTGGTCGAGGTTAAGTCCCATGAAACAATCACCTGGCTGCAACACTGCAAGAAGTACGGCAGCGTTAGCCTGTGCACCAGAGTGAGGCTGCACGTTAGCATACTCTGCTCCGAAGAGCTTGCATGCGCGGTCGATGGCCAGCTGCTCTATCTGGTCCACTACCTGGCAACCGCCATAGTAACGGTGTCCAGGATAGCCCTCTGCATACTTGTTTGTGCAGTAAGAGCCCATAGCCTCCATTACCTGCTCGCTTACGAAGTTCTCTGAAGCGATAAGTTCAATACCTTTCAGCTGACGCTGATGCTCGTTCTCGATGAGGTCGAATATCTTCTGATCTCTTTCCATTGTATATAAGTGTTATATTGTTATTCTTATAAAAGTTCTAATATATAAGGTGTATTACACATTATTATATATGGTGTTAGTCCTTAGGACGAATATTCATGGCCTGCAGTTGTACTGCTACCTCGTCGTTGATGCGCTGACCAAACTCCTGCATGCTCATTACAGCCTGTTCGCCACCACCCTGTTGACGCATAGCCACTGTACCGTCAGCAGCTTCCTTCTCACCAACGATAACCATATAAGGAATACGCTTAATCTCGTTGTCGCGCACCTTACGTCCTATCTTCTCATTACGATTGTCAACTATAGAACGTACGCCTACGGTAGCGAGGTAGTCCTGTACCTTTTCTGCATAGTCGTTATATTTCTCTGAGATAGGAAGGATAGCAACCTGCTCAGGTGTGAGCCACAATGGGAAATGACCTGCTGTATGCTCTATCAGCACGGCAACGAAACGCTCCATAGAACCGAATGGTGCACGGTGTATCATTACTGGGCGCTGCTTTGTGTTGTCATCTGCTGTGTACTCCAACTCAAAACGCTGTGGCAGGTTATAGTCAACCTGTATAGTTCCCAGCTGCCAACGTCTGCCGATAGCATCCTTTACCATACAGTCAAGCTTAGGACCGTAGAAGGCAGCCTCGCCAGTCTCCTTGCGGGCATTCAGACCACGCTCAGCACATGCATCGATGATAGCCTGCTCAGCGGAAGCCCACATCTCGTCGCTACCGATATACTTCTCTTTGTCCTCAGGGTCACGCAAAGAAATCTGGAACTCTACCTGGTCATCCTTGAAACCGAAGATAGAGAATACGGCCTGTATGATGTCAAGTACGCGCAGGAACTCCTGTTTTACCTGGTCAGGACGACAGAATATATGTGCATCGTCCTGTGTGAAAGAGCGTACACGTGTCAATCCGTGTAACTCACCTGACTGCTCATAGCGATACACTGTACCGAACTCTGCACAACGGAAAGGCAATTCACGGTATGAACGAGGCTTAGAGGCGAATATCTCACAATGATGAGGACAGTTCATAGGCTTCAGCATGTACTCCTCGTCTTCCTCCGGTGTGTGTATCGGTTGGAAAGAGTCTTTACCATAGTGGGCCCAGTGACCTGATGTGACATAAAGGTTCTTTGAGCCTATGTGAGGTGTGATAACCTCCTGATAGCCGAAACGCTTCTGTATAGTGCGGAGCATCTCTTGCAGGCGCAGACGTAAATCTGTTCCCTTTGGCAACCATATAGGCAGACCTTTACCTACACGCTCGGAGAACATAAACAGTTCCATCTCCTTGCCTATCTTACGATGGTCACGCTTCTTTGCCTCCTCAAGCATTACAAGGTACTCGTCAAGCATTTTCTTCTTAGGGAAGGAAATACCATAAAGTCTTTGCAACTGAGCCTTTGTTGCGTCACCACGCCAGAAAGCACCGGCGATGCTTGTCAGTTTAATGGCTTTGATGATGCCAGTGCTGACGATATGAGGTCCCTTACAGAGGTCTGTGAAGCAACCCTGTGTATATGTAGTGATAGAACCATCCTCAAGATCCTGCTCAATGTGTTCTACCTTGTATGTCTGTCCAGCGGCAGCAAACTGTTTTACAGCGTCGGCCTTGCTGACCTCCTTGCGTACCACAGCCTCGTCCTTGCGAGCGAGTTCAAGCATCTTGTCCTCTATCTTCTTGAAGTCGCCCTCCTTGATCATCTCACCGTTAGGCAACAATACATCATAGAAGAAACCTGCTTCAATGGCAGGACCGAATCCGAACTGTATTCCCGGATATAACTCTTGCAAGGCTTCTGCCAGCAAGTGGGCCGAGGTGTGCCAAAAAGCGTGTTTGCCCTCTTCGTCCTCAAAACGATAGAGTGCTATTTTTGCGTCCTCATTGATAGGACGGTTAAGTTCTGTTGTCTCACCGTTTACACCACACGCTACAACGTTGCGTGCCAAGGCAGGTGATATGCTCTCAGCAATCTGTAGACCTGTTACGCCATTTTCGTATTCGCGTACAGAGCCGTCAGGAAATGTTATCTTAACCATTTTTATATATTAATTTATTTCTATTCTTCTTCTGTAACCACAGTGCCTTGCGTCGTTCATAATCGTCACGGTGGTTTTCCAAATAGTTGTCAGCCATTATTCTTTGTATTTTGAATAGATGACACTTATTTTTATATTGTCACTGTCGGTCTCACCCTTTTTCAGCTTTGTGGAGTTGAATGCCATGGTATGCGTAACCTTAGTAAGTACACTTGCTGTGGTTGATACCGTTGAGTATGATGTCTCTACAGGTATAAGTGTGACCTTGTTCCAGTTTGGCGATAAAGTCTCGCCGGCATCCTCTGCTTTCTTCTTTATCTCGTTCATCTTAGATATCAGCAGTGAGATGTTGCCAAATGTATATCCATTTGTAGATGAAGAGTAGGTAGCAATATATGACTGTCTGAAATCAGCCACCTTCATATTATCAAAGAAAGATGCCACGCTGTCTGTCGGTACCATCAATATAGTGCCGGGAATGGCCAATGTGTATTCGTCGTTATATTCGCTTGTGTTGACACGTGGCAAGAACAAGCGTGCGGTGTTGACAGTGTCATTCTCGTGTCCAAACATGATGTCTTCTACAGGAAGAGTCAATTCCGTAAATATGCCTGCAGGAGACTTGATATATGTACAACTGTTGTCATTAAGCAGACTGTTCAGAGTCTCTGTGTTCTGCAATATGGTCGTCTTCTGTAATATCTCCTCGGTGCCTGCGAAAGAAGAATAGAGATCTACGGTAGTACCTTCGTCATCAATAACACCTGTGAAATAGACAATGATTTGTGAAAGAATAGTGCTTGCTATGTTGCCGATGCCTCCCTCATTTTTGATATAGAAGCCAGGACAAATGTCATGTATGAACTTATATGTGTTCAGATAGCTCTCTCTGTGAGCTGGGTCATAGAAGTTGCGCATCAGGTATGTACCATAGTTGTCATACTCGTTGCCATCCTTGTCTATGTAAGGGTCATTAAGAGATATGCTTATCCTGTTGCTGAATTTTGAAGAAGAACGCTGTGAGTCTGAATATACTCTGTTAGATGTGGTATATGCCATCTGAGAGTGTACGCTTCCTATGCCTGTGCGTATCATGCCCTCATCCTCAGGGTTAAAGTCTGAGGCGTATGTTATATTCTCCTCATACGGAGTCTCCAGCTCATTTGCAGATATCTTCATCAGCGCAAGGGAATCACCCAAGGCATTTGATATATATATAATGAGAGAACAAGAGTCTGCTTTTATTTGCTTGTATTTAGCAATGTTCTGGTCATAGTCCTCCGGATTTATATATATGGAGTCGATACTTGGAAACTGCATTTTGCCCATCGCACGAAACTGTGTCATGTAGTTACATGTGATGTAGTTGCCAGTCTCGATATCTTTTATCCTTCCGAGATAGCCTGTCCTTGACCTTGAAACAACATTGTGGCTGCTACAGAGTTG
>Ga0247611_10002426_pt1 | contig 30122 bp, 25 predicted proteins | sample 177DNAGHGhighgp2_FD_192422 | JGI IMG/M metagenome (GOLD analysis project Ga0247611, IMG submission 192422) | Sheep rumen microbial communities from Palmerston North, Manawatu-Wanganui, New Zealand - 1770 DNA GHGhigh gp2 | ecosystem: Host-associated > Mammals > Digestive system > Stomach > Rumen... | reverse complement strand
GTCCGAGACATGCCCCGAAGAGGGGCAAATGCTCAGTCCTATATGCGCTATGTGATTTAAAATGAGACATATAAGCAAAAATTAACTAAGTATTGTTATATTTGATAATTAAATAAAGTATATCTCAAAATCAGTCTAATCCCAATAGGTCAGTGCGTATTTTTTCCATTTTGCCTGGGTCTATTTGTGACTATTTTGGGTCATCCATATTGACACCTTCGCGAGGGGAGTACTTGACACTACGTCCAATTAACTCCAGACATCGAAATTCTCCCCGGTCCGTAAGTAACTCCATGGTGTCCCATTGGTTGCCCTTTGCCATAGATGCAGTAATGAACGTTTTGTATATCGCGATGTTAGAAGACAACAAAAAACCAAGTAAGACGCCATCCCTAATCCGGGCAAAGTTGTATTGTCCCCGTTTTTTACTGTAAAGGTTTTCGTTATGGATTAACAAATTACTCTTGAAGAACTTAATCAGAAAACTCTTCGTGATTTCGCACTCCTTTTTAAGGAAACGTTCACAATATCTCTTAAACAGGTGGATTTCGTAAAGAATCACAAATGTACAGTTATTCATCAGCCGTCCTACCATTAAACGGCCATTATAGTAGAACATACTAAATACAATAATCTGAAGTCCTTGCTTTTGATACATCTTCTTCCCATTGGTATAGGGAACAACAACAAAAACATTTCCTGACTTCGTTGAAATCTCGATGTCCTTGAAATATTGAGGGGCTTGCGAATTGCCATTCCTCATAGCTGCTCGACGGATACTCTTGTCCTTCAGTTTGAAGTCCAACATTTTCTTCCCGTGCTTAAACCAATCGGTAAGAATCTCCTTGCCGATTTCCTCATATGTCATGCTGTCTACGACCATATTTCTACATTTAAAAAATGAACCTTATAGCCAATCATATACACTACGGATACTGCTGTTAACAGAATGTTTTAATAATAACGTGATTCCGAATTCATCCTCTTCCTTTACTTGGGACAGATAATAATCCAACAAATCATCGTAATTTGTGCAACAATGCCTAAGATAATTGAGCGTAATTCTTTTATAAAACTCATCGTCTTTTGCAGAGTTGAAGGGTACATATGGTGCGTAAGAATCATACCTTCTTCTTTCATATGAATAGTCATTGTAATTTGAACAGGCATCTCTTATAAGTTCGTCCATGTCATCATATTCCTCCACTCCTATTTCCAAATTCAAGATTTCATCATTTAGTTTTTCAAGCCGCTCCTCATAGTTCCGCGCTCTTGTCTCCAATGCTTTTTGTGCGGCGGCTTTGCGCTTTTCTACATTTGCTTTCCATTCTTCGGTCTTATACTTTTGAATTCTTGTCCGAAGTTGTTCGTCTTCTTGTTCAAATTTGTGGATAAGATTGAGGCGATACAATTCGGTACGTGGTAAAGAACTGTAATATTTGTTTATCCTGTAAAGTGATGCTTTAGGATATAATCTAATAATATCCTCATCTTTCCAATGAAAATCTTTCTTCAGAGTGGTTCTATACACATAATCACTTTTATTACGAATTTCCAATACCCTTCTGTTCTTTTCTATACTCAACTTCAAGTCCATCAGTGTTAATTGAGAAAGAGTACTTTCAATTTTAGTGACACGATTATAGGATTTTATCCATTTTGCATCCTCTTTACTCAGGGTTATGTGAGTTACTCCATTAATCCAACTGTCATTAATTGGAGTATAGTTCAGCCTTGAGAGGATATTAGCTGCGAATTTTTTATAGATAGGATTCATTTTCATACAAGTTGTTGTTTTACATATAGTTTCTATAATATTTCTAATTCTATTAAGTGGGTGCCGACATGACAGGTGTTCACATCGGCACCATTCTGATTAACCAATAGCGTCATCCAAAATGCCATCAACAGAATTCATGTTCTGAGCCTGTTCAAAGTATTCCTCAAAAGAGACATTCTCGTACTTCGACAAGAAATTGGGAAACATTTCTTTAATGCGAGATTCAATTCTATCGTGCAAATCTGCATTTATATCACCTAACCTTGCATATATAACTGTATCGGAATCATCATAACAGGATAGATTGTTACCATGTGCCATGAGCCATCTTTTGATAACCTCGAAGAGTGTGCTTAATCCGCTTCCATACAAGATACTGTCATTATGGGCTTCCCATGCAATATCGCTGCAACATGTGGAACCGATGCGGACAGAGAGAAAGCTATCCACGTCCTTTTCTTCATGTTGCTCCCAGATTCCATTGATAAGCGCATCTCCGTCAAGCTGTCCGTCTGAATTTAGGGCGTTAAAGTAGGAAAGGGCGTTTCTGATGGAAGTACCGATAACATCTTCAGGGATGTTGTTGATTATCTCCCGAGCCTGCTCACAAAGAGAATCACAGAACTGAAGAGCCACCTGTGTGGAACTCCATGAATTTTGGCTGTTCAACTGCTCCTCGAGAAAAGCAATATTACTGTCTTTCAGGAGTTCTTCTTTTGGATACTTGGCTTTGATTGCTTCTTCAACAGAATAGAGCTTCAGGTTGTAACCTTCCAAGTCAAAGTTGACGTGGGACCCACATTCTTTCTGTAATGCCTCAAAACAGTTGTTCAGGCTCAGACAGCAAGCTCCGATGTCATAAGAACAGGCATTATCCAAATCATACACGATATCGTAGGCAAGGTCTTCGACGAATCTGTCATAGCCGTTGCTCTTATACCTGCTCCGTAGTTCGAAGATGTCAAGATCGGGAACTTTGGCAAGTCGGCTTTTCTCGGCAAAGACCATAAAGACCCTGACAAGGTGCTTTGCAATACCCCATGCCCATTCATCCGCCTTTTCCGAGATTCTTTTTTCCATCTCATCAACCGGGGTGGGAAGTTGGTTAGTCACTGCTTCGGGGAACTTGCCCGAAGTCTCTTTCCTTTTGTTCGCTGCATCAGTAACCTTGACTGATGTTCCTTTGGTTTTATTTCTTTTCATAATTGTTTCAGAAACAGGATGTGACCTATTTCTGAACGCAAAATTAGGAGAAATAAATGAGACTATAAAAACGTTTATACCTCGTAGTTATGGGTATAAATTTACACCTTTATACTCAAAAACAAGTATAAAGATTTCTGTATATCAACAGGTTACAAAGAAAAGCTAAAAAACTAAATTTTTGAGATGATTATGACCAAGTCCTCATGGTAATCTTCATTTATAGGCATACTTAAGTCCTTATGGGGTGTCATGTCGGGTTGGCCAAATTTCCGTTTGACATTATCAAAGTCAAAGATGTCATTAATGCACTTTACTGAAATCGGTGGCCTACGATATCCCATCTGCTGCAACAAATCAAGAAGAGACTTCTTACTACCGAACTTGTTGGTCTTGGCCTTCTTTGCCCACTTTATCTTTTGGTCATTGGTTTTGAGATTACCATATCCAAATGGGAACAGGAATACGTCCAAAGGGGTACGGTCATCAAGGAAACCGCTCTCCTTTAGTTTGTCGTAGAGATGAGTTAACCTAATTTGATTCCACCTCGGATTATCGGGTAGCCTCATTACTTTATTGGCTGTCTTCATCGGTTGCGCCTTGGCAGACGCTTTCCCTTTCACTTTTGCCAATTCCTCACGGGCATGGTCGCGTTCTCTCGTAAGTCTCTCTATTTCCTTTACATATATTTCTTGGATAGAACCCAATTGCCGATGCAGTTCCTCAACCTGCTTCTTGAACACGTCTATTATCTCCAAACTCTGAGCAGTAGCCATTGCTTCAATAGGCATCTGCTCAAAGTTTGAAAGACCTTTGTCCGAATTGTAGGCTGTGAAAGTAACAATATCAGTTCCATTGGATGAGGTAAAGTCCTCTTCCTCCAAGACCCGTTCCATCGTTTCATAGTCAAGAGGAAGGGCATACGCACAACTGACACCATGGTCGTATATTGACAAAGCCTGATTAACGATGTATGGTGTTTTCCTTCTGCCGACAACGGATGGGTCGGTTGGCAACAGTTCATCTAATAAGATAAAGTACCTTGTCTTGTTGCAGTAGTATGGAAACGATAATCCTTCTTTCAAGGATTTGATGAGCAAAGTTCGCCAATCTGTAACTTCACGGGTGACCGTTCTCAATGGCATATAGCCAAAATGGGGTATATAATCATGCCTTGAGTAACTGTATTGAATGCTCAGGTATTGTTTCAAAAACTCATCCTCCACAAGGCTAATGGCCTTGATGGTTCGACTTTCTTCGTTTACCTCAAAAGAACCTAAGACATTCTCAATTATCATAAGCAAAACACTTTGTATTCTGCAAAAGTACGAGAATTATTTGAATACACCCGAGAGATTCTCGAAAATTTATAAATATTTGGCAAATAATGAGTTGTTATCAAGCTATATGCCCGTCAAAATCATCAAAGCCTTTCATCCCGGGAAGACACCCGCTACGGTGTCACCCAATAGGATTGTGGTGTTTGAGAACGGCATTTGTTCAGGCAGCCCTTCATCTTCTGCAATTCAACCCATCAAGGGTGTAATCACCTTTTCCGACCCGGTAGTCAAGTCCCTGTGCGTGACCTCATGGGGTGGTACAATTAACTCCCAATCAGTCCGTGGGTACCTCAATGAAGTCACACCCGCGCAGGCCCGATCTGCATCGGATGCGGTCAACCCCTTCCAAGGGAACACCGCAATCACAGTGTTCCCTGAGTTTCAGTACTTCACAGGTATGACCACCCTCGGTAGCTACCGTTCCGTTCAACACCTAACCTTCGCCGGGTGCAGCAATCTCAGCACTGTTATCTTGCCATCATCCATCGTTCGTCTTGGGACGAGTTCGTTGGAGGGTACAGCCATAGACAGCCTCAACTTGAAAAACGTCAGGTTTATAGAGAGCAAGGCCTTCAAAGACTGCTCCCGATTGAAGTCAATCACCATTCCTGACAGCGTTCAGACCACAGGCAACTACACATTCCAAGGCTGTTCGTCCTTGGAGAGCATCATCATCGGCAGGCGGATGAGCTATATCGGCTCGTATGCATTCTATACGTGTAGCAAGCTGAAACAGGTCGAAATACTCTCACAGGTGATTACTTCTATCGGTAGCTATGCGTTCAGAGAATGCCCGTCGTTGGAGGTTCTCGAAATACCCGATTCCGTCACAACCCTTGGTGATGGCGTGTTCAGCTACAAAAAAAAGCCCTGTGGACTCAAGTCTTTCGTCATTCCCAAGAATGTCACCAAGATAGGAAGTTACTGCTTTTGCACGGGGAATAAGGCGTTACAGTGGGTGAAATGTTTAGCGTTGGTCCCTCCCGAACTCGGGACCAATGCCTTCGATACCGGGGCGAGCTTTCCTATTTACGTTCCACAGGCGAGCCTCAACGCTTACCGAGCGAACGAATCGTGGGCGGTGTATGGAGACAGAGTAATGCCTATCGGGTAACAAACTATCAACTCCTATTCGTTTTCTTTTCCATATAGTCGAGCACCTCGCTCTTACGGAACAAGTAAATTCGCTTCCATTTACGGTAAGGAAAACCTCGTTGGTCAATAAGCCTGCTCACTGTTCCGTAACTCACGCCCAAGTACTCAGCCAAGGCAGGAAGGCCTTTGATTACATCGTCCATACCATCACGCTGAGTTTGTGGGGCAAAGCCCAATTTGTTTAGTACCTCGACCACTTTGCTTTCAATCATGCTATCAAGCACTTGGTCAATTGAATTTTTTGTCATTTAATATAGTCTCCTATACTGTGGGTTTATTAAGGTTATAGACAACCAACTACAAAGAAGTTTAAAATTCGGTCCCATTTTATCTTATTCTATCAGTTCCTCTAAAAAATGACAAAAAGAGACGAATTCTGAGCTGTTACGTAACAAAAATGAAGTTTTATAATAATTTAACGACTACAAAGGGGTTGCAGAATGCATCAATAGGGGGGCTTACCTCAATATCTGTTCCTACTTTCGCACCCACCTAAAACAAAAACCTCTGTAAATCATTGATTCACAGAGGTTTTTAAAAATACTTGGCGGAGAGAGAGGGATTCGAACCCCCGGCACCTCTCAGTGCGACGGTTTTCAAGACCGTTGTAATCGACCACTCTACCATCTCTCCAGTGCTCGAATTTCTTGAAAGCGGATGCAAAGTTACTACTTTTTCTGGAATAACAACATGGAGAGAGAGACATTCTGATTTGGTTTAAGCATTATTAACTGTTTACCGGCTTCAACACCTTACTTTATAAAAAAGGAAGGCCTGATAGCACTTTTTCTCCCAACTTTTTCGTACCTTTGCAGCCACTATGCTAACAGACATTATTTCCAAGGAGCAGCAAGAACTGCTCGTGCAACTGATAAGGGAGAGTGACACCATCGTCTGCACATGCCACCAGAACCCCGACGGCGATGCGCTGGGGGCCTGCCTGAGTTGGGCAGAATACCTGCGCAACTCGCACGGAAAAGATGTGCAGATCATCATTCCCGACCAGTATCCTGACTATTTGCAATGGCTGCCCAACTCTGAGAAAATCATCCGCTACGACAAGCATCGCGAGGGCTGTGACTGGACGCTTGACCACTGCGACCTGGTGTTCTGCCTGGACTTCAACACGACGAGCCGTGTAGACCAGATGCAGGCTGCCTTGGACCGTTCGCCGGCCCGGAAGGTGCTCATTGACCACCATCTTGATCCCGACGTAGATGCAGCCGTCACCATATCGCACCCCGAGGCATCGTCGACGTGCGAACTGGTGTTCAGGCTGGTCTGGCAATTAGGTGCCTTCGATCAGCAGACAAAGCACTTCGCCATTCCCGTTTACTGCGGTATGATGACTGACACCGGAGCCTTCACATACAACTCGGACTCTTGCGACATCTACTTCATCGTCAGCCAGTTGCTCACCAAGCACATCAACAAGGACAAGATCTACCGCAACGTATACCACAACTTCTCCGAAAACCGTCTGAGGCTCACGGGGTTTGTGATGTACGAACGGCTGGTGGTCGTTAGCCGCCACCACGCCAGCTACTTCACCCTGACACGCCAGGACCTGAAACGCTTCCACTTCGTGAAGGGAGATGCCGAGGGACTGGTGAACATGCCCTTGCAGATTAAAGGCATGAAATTGAGCATCTCGCTCCGTGAAGATACCGAGCGCAACAATCTGGTATGGGTCAGTCTGCGATCGGTGGACCAGTTCCCCTGCAACAAAATGGCCGCCCAGTTCTTCAACGGCGGCGGACACCTCAACGCTTCCGGCGGACGACTATACTGCACGATGAGCGAAGCGGTGAAAATTACAGAGCAAGCCATTGAGGCCTACCAGCAGGAGCTGGGCTAAAGAGTCAAGGAGATGACGAAAAAGAGTTAATTATTGTAGAGCCGATACAATTTATGGGGCAATTGCCCTGCTTTGTTCGCCAAAATTCGTAACTTTGCACGGTTTTTACAAGAAGACACCCAACAATTATGAAAAAGAGCTTACTGACCATACTGGTCATCATTGCTACAGGCATGATGCTTGGTGCATGCAACGACTATGAGACCTACGGCGAGAAGAAAGACAAGGAGCGGTCTGCCATCAGCCGTTTCCTGAAGGACTCTGCCTTCACCGTTATTTCCGAAGCCGTTTTTCACGAGCAGGGCGACATGACCTACTCCACGAAGGACAACAACCAGTTTGTCTACCTGACCAACAACGGTGTCTACCTGCAGATCATGCGCAAGGGCTGCGGCAAGCCCCTTCAGGACGGCGAGCGTGCCGACCTGCTGGTGCGGTTTCTGGAAATATCGATTTTCGACTCCACGGCCATCTACAATGACACGGATCCCTACTCCGTCGACGTGATGAACATCACCCGTACAGGCAGCACCTACACGGCATCGTTCACGGAGGGACTGATGAAGTCGAGCTATAGCCAGACCGTTCCCTCTGGCTGGCTGGCACCGTTCAGCTACATCAACGTGGGCCGTCCCCGCTCGGAAGATGACGAGGTGGCAAAGGTGAGGCTCATCGTGCCCCACACCCAGGGTCACAGCCTTGCCTCGAGTTACGTCAGGCCCTATTATTACGAAATCACGTTCGAACGCAAGATAGACCTTGTGGACTGAACACCATTACAATCATTATTATATCCATACAACCATGACGCTGATTAAATCAATCTCAGGCATCCGCGGAACCATCGGCGGACACACTGGCGACACACTGAACCCACTCGATATCGTAAAATTCACAACAGCATACGCCCAGTTCATCGGCGGCAAGAAAATCGTCGTTGGGCGTGACGGGCGCATATCCGGCCCCATGGTGCGCGACGTGGTCTGCGGCACACTGGTGGGAATGGGCTATGAAGTCATCGACATAGGCCTGGCCACCACACCGACCACCGAACTGGCCGTACGCATGCACCAAGCCGACGGTGGCATCATCATCACTGCCTCTCACAACCCCCGGCAGTGGAACGCCCTGAAACTGCTCAACAACGAGGGCGAGTTCCTCACAGCAGCCGATGGTGCCGAGGTGCTGCGCATGGCCGAAGCCGAGGACTTTGACTACGCAACGGTAGACAACCTTGGTGCCGTGACGAAGGATGAAACCATGAACCAGCGGCACATTGACGAAGTGATGGGCCTGCAGCTGGTTGACGCCGAAGCCATTAGGAAACGCAAGTTCCGCGTGTGTGTTGACACTATCAACTCTGTGGGCGGTATCATCCTGCCAAGCCTCTTCGAGCGCTTAGGCGTAGACTACGAAATCCTGAACGGCGAGTGCACTGGCGACTTCGCCCACAACCCGGAACCATTAGAGAAGAACCTGCAAGGCATCATGGACAGGATGCGACCCAATGAGAATGCCGACGGCCTTTCGGAGAAAGCCTTCGACCTGGGCATTGTCGTTGATCCCGACGTGGATCGTCTGGCATTCATCTGCGAGGACGGCAAGATGTTTGGCGAGGAATACACGCTGGTCAGCGTGGCCGACTATGTGCTGACTCATACGCCCGGCAACACCGTGAGCAACCTGTCTTCTACCCGTGCCCTGCGCGACGTGACTCAAAAACATGGGGGCACCTATAGTGCTGCTGCCGTTGGCGAGGTCAACGTGACCACGAAGATGAAAGAGGTTGGAGCCGTCATTGGCGGCGAGGGCAACGGCGGAGTGATCTATCCCGAGAGCCATTATGGCCGTGACGCACTGGTGGGCATTGCCCTGTTCCTCTCGTCGCTGGCTCAGAAAGGCTGCACGGCCAGCGAGTTGCGCAAGACTTTCCCTGACTACCAGATAGCCAAGAACCGCATTGACCTGACACCCGAGACCGACGTTGATGCCATCCTGATCAAAGTGAAGGAGATGTTTGCCAAGGATCCCGATGCTCAGGTCAACGACATCGACGGTGTGAAGATTGACTTCCCCACCCGATGGGTTCACCTCAGGAAGTCGAACACCGAGCCCATTATCCGTGTCTACAGTGAGGCACAGACCATGGAAGAGGCCGACGAGCTGGGCAAGAAGCTCATGCAGGTGGTCTACGACATGCAATAACCATTGCGGCTCATACCCGCACACACAGCATCAAGGCGCACCCGATATCACATCGGATGCGCCTTTTCCTTGTACTAAAAGCAAACAATAACCTAAAAAACAAATCCTAAACAAAATCTATGGAATCTGTTGCAAAGGTAATGCGAAAAAATGGGGGGAGAAAGAGATTTTTCCTAAACCGAGGGGGTGTTTTCCCTAAACTTGCGGGGGAAATCCCCCACCCTGCCGGGCCTGTGCCTACATGAGCAACCGCTCTAAAGAAGGCACTTCGATGTGCCCGCGATGAAGGCGCAGCAGTCCACGCTGCTGCATGGCGTTGAGCGCACGCGAGACGTTCAGGCGGCTGTCGTTGACCTCCATGGCCAGACGCGTCATCAGAATCTGCACGCTCTTGGGCCCTGCGGGATAGACGGCGTGGTCGAGCAGGAAGCGCACAATACGGTCTTCGAGCGTCTGCGGCACCCTGCGCCACGCCATGCGCCCGCGGCGCTGTCCCTGAGTGGCAAAGAGATTGAGCATGTTGAGCCTGACAATCAGGAAATCATCGACCAGTCGCAACACCTCATCCTTGCTCAACGTGATGAAATGAGCCTCGGTGAGCGTGTGAATGGTACATGTGTAGCGTGTGAAGGCACCGAAAAGCACTTCTGGCTGCACCAGCCAGGGAGCCGAGACCTGCTCGGTCACACTATAGGTGTGGTCGTCACTGGCGGTCTCTATTGACAGCTGGCCGCCGATGAGGAAAAAAAGCTGACGGCAGTTCTCGTTCTCGCGCACCACCACCTTGCCAGCCTCCATCTTCAGGAAGCCGAACTTCGTGTTGCCCGCCAGCTGTAATAGCTCGGCATGGCTCAGTCCCTGGAAAAGCTGGAACTGCAACAGATGGTCGTAGAGTTTCAGGTCGTACACGATGAACTATGAACTATGCGCTATTTAATATGAAATATGCAAAATAAACAATGTACTCTGCACTATCGACTACTCATTGATCTTGTCCTTCAGGCTGGGCGAATACCACACGGCCAGTTGGCCGGCATCGTCGGTATAGATCAGGTAGGCCATCAGCTCCTGGTGCCGCTCCAGCACTTCCTTGGCCCCGTTCAGCCCCAGCACCATGAACGAGGTGGCGTATGCATCGGCCGTGGCGCAGTCCTTTGCCAGCACTGTGGCCGACAGAATGTTGTGCTGCACGGGAAAGCCCGTTCTCGGATCAATAGTATGGGCATACTTTCGCCCGTTCTTATAATAGAAATTCCGGTAGTTGCCGCTGGTGGCCATCGCCATATCGGTCACGTTGAGCACCGTCTGCAATTCTCCCGACGTGCTCAGGGAGTCATCCGTAGGCTTCGTCACCCCAATCTTCCAGGGCAGTCTACTGGGGCTGACGCCACAGGTCACCACCTCGCCACCTATCTCTACCATGAAGTTCTGCACCCCCCTAAGCCGCAGCAGGCGTGCCACGACCTCGCAGCCATAGCCCTTGGCAATGGCGCTGAAGTCGAGCATGACACGCTCGTCGCGCTTCAGCAGCAGGGTGCGCTGCTCATTGAGCGACACCATGTTCATGCCAACGAAGGCCCGCAGACTATCTACCTGTCTTCGCGTGGGCATCTGCTCGTTCTTGAAGCCAAAGCCCCATGCGTTGACCAGCGGGGCGATGGTCACGTCGAAGGCTCCGGCTGTTTCGGACGAGACGGTCGTTGCCAGGTCGAAGACCTCCAGAAACATGTCATTGAGTTGGGGCTTGCCACCATGGTTGATGCGCGAGACCACCGACTTGTCATTGAACATCGAGAACTCGCCGTCCACGCTCTTCAGCACTGCCTCGATATCCTTCTGCAAGTCCTCGCCGTGCTGATAAGTCACGTTATAGTACGTGCCGAAGACCATTCCCGAGTTCTTCTGATAGGGAGTCTGCCGTTGCTGGCTGATGACAAAAACCGTGCCCACAATGAGCAGCGACAGGAACGGCAGTTGCCAGCGCAGCGCCTTGCGTTGTTTCTCGTCCATAATAGCTGATCGTTAGATGTCGATGATGAAATTGAAAGAATAGCCCAGGCATGAAGAGTCGTTCTTGCCGAATCCCGGCACATACCACGTGTTGCCCAGCTGGCCCTCGTCATGAGCGAAGCGCATGCGATAGCGCACACTCCATCCCAAGTGGAGGGGTCCGAACAGCTTGGCATCAATCCCCATGACAGCCTCGCCCCAGTGCATGGAACAGGGCTCTTCCCTCACGCCGAACGACGTGTCCCACTGCCACACGGGGTCGGGGAAGGGACGGCAGTTGATGTCCACCTTATAAGATGTATAGGCATAGCGAAGGCCGACGTAGACCCGGTTGCCCGTGTGTTTCTGCTTCATCACGTTCACATCCAAGCCCAGCCTGAAGTAGGGTGCCGAGGTCTTGTAGTAGATGCCCGTCACCACATCGTCCTCATGGTTGGCCCGCCCCAAGCCCATCTCTATAATGGGGAAGTACTGGTCGTGCAGGTTCAGCCGCAGTGCGCCCTCGTACTGCCCGTAGTCGCTCAGCACCATCTGTGCCGCTCCGGCCATGTCGAACGACAGGGCAAAGCCCCTGAAGAGCGGTATGGTGTCCTTCTCCAGCTTCAGGAATCCCTGCGCGCCTGCTGTCTGCATTGTCAGCAGCATGGCCAGGCTAATAGCCAGTCTTGAAGCTGATGTGCAAATTCTCCGTAGTCGCGTCATAGTCTACTAAGGGATGGTTTATTATAATGGTGTCAATGGACTGGTGGGTGCTCCTCACACTGGTAATCCGATGGAAGAAACCCGGGTTGCAGTCCACCGACTCGAAGTGCGGAATATCGTCTTTCTTCACCCACACGGTGTCGAGCGTCAGGTAGCCGTCGGTGCGCCGGATGGCGAACACGAGTGTGTCCTCCGGGTTCTGATAGCTGATAGCCAGCGAGAAGCCCGTCAGCTTCACACCGGCATTCAACAACGTGTCTTGTCCGTCACTGCGCTTGGTCCATATATAGATGGTGTCGCGGAGCGTGTCGGGCTCCTCGCCGTTATAGACGGCATAGTGGCAGCTCACGGTGTTCTGTATGGGGCAGTCTATGCTGCTGCACGCCGACGTGATGCCAAGCAACAACAGGAGCAGATAGAAAAGTCTCTTCTTCATTCGAACGATGCTTGCATGAGGGCCAGTCACAGCCGTTTTTCTACCTGATAGTCGTTTCGGTTGCTCGACGAGCGGCTCACCAGGTCGCCCAGGAAGCCGGTAAGGAACAACTGCGTACCGATGATCATCATGGTCAGCGAGATATAGAAATAAGGCGAATCAGTGATCAGCCGCTGCGGTATGCCGCTGGCCAGACAATAAATCTTGCCTGCCCCGATGATGAAGGCCGCCATGAAGCCTATCAAGAACATCAGTGAGCCCAGGAAGCCGAACACATGCATGGGTTTCTTGCCGAAGGTTGAGAGGAACCACAGCGTCAGCAGATCCAGATAGCCGTTGACGAACCTGTTCCAGCCCATGAACTTCGACTGTCCGTACTTCCTGGCCTGGTGGTGCACCACCTTCTCGCCAATTTTCTCAAAACCGGCATTCTTGGCCAGATAGGGTATATAGCGGTGCATCTCGCCATACACTTCAATGTTCTTCACCACCTCGCTACGATAGGCCTTCAGACCGCAGTTGAAGTCGTGCAGATTCTTGATGCCGCTCACCTTTCTGGCAGTGGCGTTGAAGAGTTTCGTGGGCAGCGTCTTCGACAGCGGGTCGTAGCGTTTCTGCTTGTAGCCCGACACCAGGTCATAGCCGTCCTCGGTAATCATGCGGTAGAGCTCGGGAATCTCGTCGGGCGAATCCTGCAGGTCAGCGTCCATCGTGATGACCACATTACCCTCGGCCTGTGCAAAGCCACAGTACAGGGCAGGACTCTTGCCATAGTTCCTGCGGAACTTGATGCCCTTCACGCAGTCGGGACGACGTTGGTGCAGTTCCTCAATGATGGGCCATGAACGGTCGGTAGAGCCGTCGCTGATGAAAATCACCTCATAGCTGTAGCCCTTTTCCTTCATCACGCGTTCTATCCATTCGTAGAGTTCTCCAATCGACTCTTCCTCATTATAAAGAGGTATTACAACACTTATATCCATAATCAATTTTCAATCTTCGTTTTTTTCATCATCGCCGCAATGGGCACTCCCAGCACAAAGCCAGCCGCAATGTTCATTGTCAGCATGTTCAGCACATAGTCTATGGGGCGCATCGACTGCATCGTTCGCAGGCTTTCATCCACCGCATCCTGCATGCCGTATCTGGTCAGCATCTGCTGTCCCTCGGCAGACATGATGGTGCTCTGTAGCGACGCGAACAGAAAGCCCTTGTCGAGGAAGGCAAAGTAGACATACTGCGCCAGGGCAAACAGCAGCGAGGCATAGAAGAACATATAGGCCACGTAAGCCCATCCTCGCAACAGCGAGATGGAGCCGTCACGGTCCTCGTCACGGAACTTGCGCAGGCGCTTGGCCGCAAAGAAAGGGGTCACCACAATCAGCACGATAGCCATCATTGACCATAAGGGGTTGGAAACCCCGTACACGTAGCACGCGAAACTGACTATCCAAAGCACTGCAAGCAGCAAGCCATCCTGCCGGGCAAAAGCCTTTAGCTGAACATATTCTACTGGGGTCATCTTTCGATTCTTGCAATAATCGAATGCAAAAGTACTCAATTTCCCGCACATATCAGTGCTGAGCACATAAAAATAAAGTTAAAGGAGCCGGATGGAGCATCTGCGGGCTCCTTCCGGTTCCTTTTTCGTCAAGTTCTTCTGGCTGCACATCCGTGCAAGTCCCTCCTGTACTGGCTTAGAACAGCTTGTTCGGATACACGCCCTCGTCCACCAGCTTCTGGATGCGCTCCACGGTGGCCTCGCGGTCGGCGGCATAGGTCACGCCAAACCACTTCGAAGTGGTGTCGAGCACCTCGCAGGTGGCGGTGCCTTCGGTAATCAGCTTGTTCACCATCAGGGGAATGAAGAACTCTGCCTTCAGGTTCTCCATGTTCTTCGGGTTGCTGAGGAACTCCTTGAAGTAGGCTTCCGAGTGCTCGAAGTAGTCGGGCGTGAAGCCCCACATGTTCATGCTGACGGGCACGTTCTCCTCTAAGGGCTGCCACTCACCCTGCTCATCCTTGAAGCAGATGGCATTGTCCTTGTCGGCTATGCGCATAATCTCGGTGCGCTCCACCACGTCGGTCAGATGGCGCTTCTCGTTGTAGGCACACACACCACGGGCCACGCTGCCGTTCTCTGAAAGGGTGTTGCAGCACCGGAATCCCACCATGGCATACTCGTTCTTCGAGCCTTCGGGCAGGTTGCTCAGGAACTTGCCAATCTGCATGAAGGCGTCGCGGCCATAGAAGTCGTCGCAGTTGATCACGCAGAAGGGCTCCTTGATCACTTCCTTGCCCATAAGCACGGCGTGATTGGTTCCCCAGGGCTTTACGCGCCCCTCGGGAACGCTGAAGCCTTCGGGCAGTGCGTCGAGAGCCTGGAAACAGAGCTCGCAGGGCACCTGGCCCTCGTATTTCGAGAGTATCTGCGTGCGGAACTGCTCTTCGAAGTCCTTGCGGATTACCCACACTATTTTGCCGAAGCCGGCCTGTATAGCGTCGTAGATACTATAATCCATGATGGTCTCGCCGTTGGGGCCCAGACCGTCCAGCTGTTTCAGACCGCCATAACGGCTGCCCATGCCTGCTGCAAGAAGAAAAAGGGTTGGTTTCATCTCGTAATATTTTTAAGGGTTAGTAAAATCTGCCTGCAAATTTACGAAAAAAGATTGGAACAACATCGTACTTCACCCGTTTTTTTTCAGGAAACTTGAATCGGGACAGAATCAGAACGGATAGCCAATGGCAAAGTGCAGGGTGTGCATGTCGCTGAAGCGGCGTATGTTCAGGTAGCCCGACTTGCCAGTGTCGTAGGGCAGGTGCAGGCCGAAACCCCAGTCCACGCGGATAATCAGGAAATCCAGGTCGTAGCGCAGGCCGATGCCTGTGCCTGTGGCCATCTGGCGCAGTATGCGTGAGGGGCGCAACTTTCCCTGGTCCATGGAGTTGTTCCACCAGGCCACGACCAGTTCCACCAACTCGGGACTTTCCTCGTAGAGGCTCTGGTCCACGTCCTTGACATCGATGCTGTACTGTCCCACATCGGTGTTCCACACATTGCCTGCATCGAGGAACACCGCTCCGTGCAGGTTGCCGAAGAGGCGTGTGCGGTACTCCAGGTTGGCCTGGAACTTCACGTTGCCGTTGCGCAGCACATACGAGAACGAGCGGTTGCCTTCCCGGCTGTCCGTGAGCACGGGCATACCGCCGGGGCCGATGCTGCGCACGGGGAAGGCGCGTATGCTGTTGGCGCCGCCCACGTAGAAGCTCTCGCTGAACGGAGTGACGCTCGAGTTACCGAGATTGTGCAGATAGCCGGCGGTGACATGTCCCACCACCTGTGAGTGCAAGTCTGTCTGCCAGGTCTTCGTCAGGCTGGTCTCCACCTTCACGAATTGTGAATAGGGATTCTTGAACATCTTCTTTTCCTTCTCGTTCCATCCTCTTCCCTTGGCCACGAAATAGAGCGACGACAGGTTGCCCGCCTCTTCAATCGTGGTCATCCAGTGCAAGGTATTCCGGCGCTCGGCCGGGCTCACATAGTCATAGGCATAGTGCATCTTAGGAATGAAGTAGTCCGACATGGACAGCGACAGGTAGGGACTCTCATCGAGCAGGCTATTGAACTTCTCGGTGCGACTGTTGAAGTACTGGTACTTCATGGTGAGTGGCGAGAACTCGTGCCGGTGGCTGTAGGCAGGCTGCCATCGGTAGGTCCATTCGCCGGTGACGATGTGCATCTTGTAGTACGAAGGCCGCCTGACGATGTCGGTCGATACCTTCGCTATGGTCCAAGGTGCTGCATAGAACCTGCGTCGCCTCACGCGTTCACCGTTCTTCATGCGGGGCTTGTCGTCATCCTTCAGGTTGAAAGGGGTGATGATGCGTGGGAACTCGATGGCCGCGTCGGCACCATACTGGTACGAGTTCATCGTTTCTCCACCGCCACCCCGTTGCCATTCGTAGGAGCCGTGCAGATTCACGTCGAGTTTCTCGGCGCCCCTGAAGGCATTGCGACGCGTCAGGCCCACCTTCAGCTCTGGGCCGTAGCGCCCAATGGTCCGGTTGATGAAGTTGGTCTCGATGTAAAAGTCGTAGGGCTTGTCTAAGATGCAGTTGACATTCAGGTCGAGCGTGTCGGTACCCTGTCGCGGGATGAACTGGAAGTCGGTGCTGCTGAACACGCCGCTGGCGTTCATCTTCTGCACGGACTCGCTGTACTTGTCGTAGCTATAGGCCCGACGCGAGCGCAGGGTAATGTTGCGTCTGATCACCTGTGGCCTCAACGGGGGACGCTTGCCGCTATAGACCACGGTCAAAGAGCGGTGGTGCTTCAGCGTGTCCGTGGGCACATCCCTGAATGAGCGTCGCATCACAACGGTGCGATGACCTATGTACCAGGGCTTCAGCACGTCGGCCGCGAGCGAGTCAGCCAGCTGCAGACGCAGTTGGGCGTGGCAGGGCCGTTGCAGCGTGTCGGCCAGGTAGGAAGCATAGCCAGGCTGAAAGTAATAGTAGCCGTTGTTGCGAAACAGGCGCGAGAGGCGCGTGCGCTCAGCGTCGAGGTTGGCCACGGAAAAAGGCACCCCGCTGTCGATTGTGGCACTGGCCTGGGTGGAATCAATGAGATGCTGCATGCCACCGGGAAAGTTCACATAAGCTATCGAGTCCACGCTGAACAGCGTGTCCATCCTCACCACGTAGCCTATCTTCATCTTCTTGGCATTGCGCTGCGGCACTTCCGTAAAGCTCACGTCGCCGTGCATATAGCCGTTGTTCCTAAGCACTGACTTGGCCACCGATGCCCGCAGCGACGGGTTCACCTGGCTCATCAGCACGGGTGCTTGGCCAAACGACTTGCCCAGCCAGCGCTTGAAGGCGCTGGTGGAGCCGTTGGTGTAGTTCCATATCCACAGCCCGACGGGGAAGGGCGAGCGGTAGTATGAACTGCCGAAGAATGCGCCGTTAGGGGCGGTGGCCAACGCGGCCTCCACCTCCTCCCGCGTCTCATTGGCATGCTGGCCGGGGGCGTAGTCCTCGTAGCTGATCTTGGTCAGTCCCACGAACAGCTGGTCGTCTTCGGGTATCAGCCTCGTGGTCGAGCAGGCACTCAGCAGGAGCACCAGGCCGCCCACTATCAGGGCCTTGAAAAGCGGCACCCCCGACAGGTGGCTTGTCGCCCTGCCGTTGCTATTACGATATGTATTGGTGCGTTTATTCATGTCTCTTGACTTGTGTGGAGTCGGTTCTCTGCTGCTGACGCTCCCGGGTCACCCTTCTCAGGTCGTTCTGGTCGGCACTGGGTCGGAAGATGTCCCACAGCGTGCCGAGCTTGCGCCTCCAGATGTAGCCTGCTCCGTATTCACCGGTATAGCCTTCCAGCCAGTCGTAGACGTTCTGGTTGTAGAACAGTTTCAGATACTGGTTGCTGGTGGGCGACAGCCGGTACTCCATGGTCACATTGTCGAAGAACGACTCCTGCTGTCCCTGAACAGCATCGTCCTGTCCCGATGAAACCTTTCCACCTATCTGCACCTTCAGCCGGTTGTTCCAGAATCGCTTGGCAAACTTGAACGAGTAGTCAGTGTGCATCGTGCCCGAAGCATCAGTGGTGTTGTCCAAGCCTATGCTCAGGTCCACGGTCTTCAATGCCCCTGACACAATATTATTGATTTCACTCTGCAGGAACGAGCTCAGTGCCGAGTTCATGGAGAAGGCGCTGGTATTGCCGTCGGCCAGATACATGCCCGTGGTCAGCATGGTGACGGCCAGTTTGCCGCGTTCCTCCACCGACATGGCATTCAGTTCGCTCGAGATGCTGTTGTCCTCGGGGGCATCGATGATAAACTCCAATCCCATGTCCTGCAGGGTCTTCGTGATTACCACGCCACAGTCGAAGGCCACGCTGCGGCTCTGCCCGCCATTCTGTGCCACAAGGGCCTTGGTGCGCTCGGTGGCAGTGATGTTCAGCCGTGGGTTCGTGGGTTCGCCGCTGAATTCCACATAGCTGCCGTTCTGTATGACGAAGGTCTTCAGCGGTATCACGGGCAGCGAGTACTTCATCTCGCCGCTGCCGATAGTATAGCGTCCTGTCAGGCTGATGCCATCATTGTTGTATTTCATGCGCAGGTCGCCGCCGCCGAAGAGGTCCACGTAGTTGGTCTGGTCTACATTCAGCGCACACATCACGTGGGCGCCTTGGTCGATGTTCAGCGTCAGGTCGGCGTCGAAGCCGGTGGGGGTGGGACGCTCCACCGACACCGCAATGGAGTCATTGAAGTCGGTGAACTTCACCAGTTCGTCCAGCCGGTTGTCGGTCGATAGCGGCGAGTCGAGCAGGATGTAGTTCAGGTCAGTGTTGCCCAGCACGTCTATCCTGCCGCGCATGTGCAACTGTTCAATCCGTCCTCTCAGCGACGCAATGAAGTTCACGTATGCCTTGCCGTATGCCACCGACTTCGGTGTCTGCCGTGAGTTCACCACCTGGAAATTGGTGGCTCTCATGCGTACGTCCATGGTCATGCGGTTCAGGTTGTGGAAGTCTATGCTGCCCTGCATGGTCAGCGGTTCGTTGTTGTAGGCATACATATTGAAGTTTTCTAAGAGCAACTTGCCGTCGCGGATGCGCACGGAGTCATCGTCAAAACGCAGCCGCACGCCGTAGGGCTGACTCACTAAGGCAGCCGAGTCAAGGAAGACGGCACCATCAACATCCAGGTTGCTGGCCGTTCCCTTCAGGTTCATTTCGCCCTCGGCAAAGCCCTCCAAGCCCACAATCTGGCCTTCCACGAAGCCGTTGGCCAGGCTCAGCGGGAAATGTGTCAGCTTCAGCACGGCATTCACTTGTCCGGGAGTCTTCGCCTGTCCCTGTCTGCGGGCTGCCGATGCACTGCGATACTCACCCCTGACGCTGCCCACCTCGTGGTCGTCGAGCATCAGCAGACCTTCCACGGCATGGGTGTCGTCCTCGCGCTGCAGATACACCAGCTCCGTGCTCACGTTGCCTATCTGGCTGCCCTCGTAGGTCATCTGATGCACGCTCATGTCGCTGGCCACCGAGATCTGCCGCTGCTGGTCCATCAGCAGGTGGTAGTCGCCGTTGAGAGAACCCGTGATGTGGGGGGCGAAAGGCAGCACCTCTGTGAGCTGACCCAGGTCTAACTGGTGCACGCTCACGGTGAGGTCTTGCAGCATCGTGGAGTCTTGCTCCTCGGAATAGATCTTCAGTCCGGTGCCGTCGTCGGCAATGAGGTCCACCTTGGCCTTCAGCCGCATGTTCTTCTGCAGCAGCACATAGTTGTCGGGGTTCAGCTTGAACACCTTGTAGCCGATGGTGGGACGCTCAGGGATGAGGTGGCAGTACAGGCCATCCTCGACCATTGAAGCCTTTGCCCCGAGTCGCAGTCCCAAGTGTCCCTGGTTGTCGAAGAAGCGCAGACCCACGTTGGCTCCATGCTCGTGCAGGTTGCCGTCGGCCAGTGCGCTAAAAGTCAGCTGGGGGTTACGCTTGCCGTTGGTGGCCTGCGCGTTGAAGGTCAGTCCGTTGGCACGCTCCACGAGATTCACGCGCACAGTGTCAATGAGTGTCGAGTCTATATTCAGGTGATATATGTGTGCCGTGCCGTTGATGCCGCTGCGGGGCGACGTCGTTACGTCGACGAGCAGTTCGCGGAAGTCCAGGTTCTTCGACGTGCGCAGGAAGTTGGCTACGGGGTTGTCGTTGCCGCTGGTCACGTAGAGCCGCATCGTGGGCAGCTGCCGCCGCATCTGAAGCTGGTCAATGGTGCGTGTAGTATACTGCATGCTCAGCGTGTCGGCCAACCGTGACAGGCTTCCCAGTACATGATCGTAGCCGCCGCTGGCATCCATCTTCAGTATCAGGTTGCCGCTCTGCATACGGGCCAGCGTGGTGTCGCGGGTGGTGCGCAGCAGCAGTCCCACGTCCTTCGGACGGAAGGTGGCTACCGAGTCGCGCAAATACAGGTCGGTGAAGAAGCCCGACACGTAGTGCTGCTCCTTCAGGTTCGAGGCCACGTCGACATGTCCGCAGACACCGACGGTCAGCGGTTCGTCCACGACACCCAGTGCCATGAGGTCCACGCGGTTCAGCTCTGTGCCCAGCGTGGCCGAGAGCTTGCGGCCACTCAGCAGACCGTCGAGGGTCACCTTGCCGTCCACGAGCCGGTTGCTGCTCTGCAGCTGGGCGGTGGCATGCCCATCGGCCAGTCTGACGATGGCCTGCAGCGAATCTAGCACATAGTGGTCGTATTGCAGCCTGTGTATGACAGCATCGGCCTCCACGCGGGTCGATGGTTGCATGAAATCGGTGCCGCGCCCCTTGATGGTGGCCGTAGCCGTAAGCTGGCTCACCGCCACCGTGGGCAGATAGCTGTTCACATTCAACCGGTTCACGTCCACCTGTGCGCTGTAGCGCTGGCTCTTCTGGTCATACTGTCCCTTCACCTTGACGCTGCCCTGTGCTGCGCGCAGCAGCACATCGGCGGCATAGAGCGGGCCGTCGGCCTGCACGTCGCCCTCCATGCGCAATCCCTTAGGCAGTCGCACATCGCGTCCCATCGCGGGGACGAAGGCCTGTAGCAGGGCGGGGTCGTAGAGTTCGGCCTTCACCTTCAGGTCGGTAGCGAGGGTCGTGAGGTCGGCCATGTTGCCCACGCTACCGGCAGACTCTATATGGAAGGCTGTGGGCAGTGTCAGGCTCAGCTGTTCTACCTCGGCATGCTGCATGCTGCCGTTGGCTTTCGCCCGTACGTTCAGCGGCCATGTTGGCCAGTGTCGCTGCACGCCGTCGCGCTGTTCCGTCGTCAGTCCAGCCAGTTCCCAGCCGGCCACGAGCAGCACGTCCTGCGGTCCTATCGATGCCTCGGCATCCAACAAGAAGCCCGGTTGCTTATTGGTTCCATCAGTCCCAAGCCCCATCTCCATCTTCCCCCGCAACTGCGAGTAGGGGGTCTTCAGCGCGAGCCGTGGCAGTCGCAGCGACAGCGAGTCCATGAGCACCGAGGCCTGCACGTCGCTGATTTCCAGTCCGCTCTGCTCACGCATAGCAGCCGTGCGCACCTTCAGCATCAGCTCAGGCGCATCATAGAACAGGGAGTCAATGCCCACGGCAATACTGGTGAGGACCAGATGGTTGGGGTCAAGTCCCTCCCTCACACGGGGTTCATAGTTCAGGTCGTAGCTCAGTGTGCCGCCGTTCCAGTCTACCGACTTCACGGTATAGCGGCCACGTAGAAGGTCGGCCACTCCATCTGTGACACAGGCACTCGTCAGCAGTGCCTGCACGCGCATCGTGTCGCCAGGCAGGTGCACATCAATGTGCGAGCGGGCTATCACAATGCTGTCCACGCTCACAACCCACGGCATCGCCGTCTGCATGGTGTCCACGGCAGCGGTGTCGCTGAGCAGTACGGTCAGGCTGGCATCGTCCAGCTGTGCACCGCCGATGTCGACAGTGCCCCGGCCCAGGTCGATGCACTTCGCACCTATGGAGAGCTGCCCCACCTGCCCTTTCACCTGCACGTCGCTGATGATGTCGACCGTGTTCAGCTTCGCGTCGCTGATGGCCAGCGCGTCGACCACCACCTGTTTTCTCAGCAGGGGCAGCAGTTTCACGTCGACCACGGCATGGCGCAGGTCGGCAATGGTGTCACCACCGCGCACGGCCAGCACGTCGTCGATGCTCAAGTCAAGGGGAAAGGAGAGGCTGACATGGCCCACGGAAATCTGCATGCCCGTCTTCCGGGACGCTATCTCCGCCACCTTGTCCACCGCCCAGTTCTGCACCGGAGGCAGATAGAGCAGTACCGTCAGCAGGATGAACAGCAGGAAAGGGCTCAACAACACGCCCCCACCCCACTTCAACACTCTCTTCATAGGCTATTTCTCATCTGGTCTCTTATTCTCTTCCTCCTTTCACTTTCCTCCTAATCTCTCGTTATCCGTTCCCGTTCGTTCGTTTGTTTCTTTCCGCTGTTCACAGAGCGCTTTCCACAGCGGATCCTCGGGCAGCGGTGCCTCTATGCAAATGTGGGCTTTCGACACGGGATGCTCGAACTCCACGCGCCGGCTCAGCAGCGAGATGCTCCCGTCGGGATTGCTGCGCCGTGCGCCGTACTTCAAGTCACCCTTGATGGGATGGCCTATGGCCGACAGCTGACAGCGTATCTGGTGGTGACGACCGGTGAGTAGCTCCACCTCGACCAGGTCATAGTGGTCGCCCCGCGTCAGCACCCGGTAGCGCAGCACGGCTTTCTTGGAGCGGGGCACCTCATGGTCATAGGCATACGACTTGTTCTGCTGCTCGTTACGCACCAGCCAGTGGGTGAGCAGCTGTTCGCCCGCCTCACCGGCGGCCACGCCCCGTTGCTCTCTCCGCTCCACGATGGCCCAGTAGGTCTTGTGCACCTGTCCCTCGGCAAACATCTTGTTCAGCCGGGTCAGTGCCTTCGACGTACGTGCGAAGACCACCAGTCCGCTCACAGGACGGTCGAGCCTGTGCACCACGCCGAGGAACACGGCACCGGGTTTGGCATAGCGGTCCTTGATATAGCGCTTCACCAGCTCCGACAGCGGTTCGTCGCCGGTCTTGTCGCCCTGCACAATCTCGCCGCTGCGCTTCGAGACGACAATGATATGGTTGTCCTCGTAAACTACTTGCATGGCTGTCTCTTAGTGATTTCCGAGTATTCTGAGTAATCCGAATAATCCGAGTATTCTGAGTATTCCCGCCCTTGCAGGAACACTCTCCTGACGATTGGTGTGGTATAGGCGTAAGGCAGGAAGTCTAACGAGCGCATAGGCACGGCCACAAAGAAATTTGCCACCTTGCCACGGGCTATCGAACCGTAGTCATGACTCAGTGCCATGGCGGCGGCGCTGTTCAGCGTGGCGGCGTTCTGAGCCTCTTCGGGCAGCAGCCGCATCTTGATGCAGGCCAGCGACACCACGAACTTCATGTCGCCCGATGGCGTGGAACCGGGGTTGTAGTCGCTCGCCACGGCCAGCGGCAGACCGGACTCGATGATGCGCCGCGCCGGCGCATAAGGCATGTTCAGGAAGAACGACGTGCCGGGCAGCACCGTGGGTATAGGTGCTGAGCCTCCCGCGAGCAGCCTGATGTCGGCGTCGGTCATGCTCTCTAAATGGTCCACGCTCAGGGCTCCGCATCTCACGGCCACGTCCACGCCGCCAGAGTCGGCCAGCTCCTGGCCGTGTATCTTGCCGCGCAGTCCCCACCGGGCTCCCGCCTCGAGCATGCGGGCGGTCTCCTCGGGGGTGAAGAAGCCCTCGTCGCAGAACACGTCGATGAAGTCGGCCAGCTGCTGACGCCCCACCTCGGGTATCATCTCGCGCACCACCATGTCCACGTATTCGGCCTGCCGGCCTGCGTATGCACGGCTCACAGCATGGGCACCCAAAAAGGTGCTCACCACCCGCAGCGGGGCCGTCTCGCGGATACGGCGCACCACGCGCAGCATCTTCAGCTCGTCATCGAGGTTCAGGCCGTAACCGCTCTTAATCTCTACGGCACCCGTGCCCTTGCCCATAATCTCGCCAATGCGCACCATGGCCTGGCGGTACAGCTCGTCCTCGGACAACTCGTGGAGACGGTCGGCCGAGTTCAAGATGCCTCCGCCCCGCCGGGCAATTTCGGCGTAGCTCAGTCCGCGAATCTTGTCAACAAACTCGCCCTCACGGCTATCGGCGTAAACCAGATGGGTGTGACTGTCGCAGAACGACGGCAACACCGTGCCGCCACGGGCGTCGATGCGGTGCGGAATGCCCTCGGCATCGCGCGGCTCGGTGCCGGCAATGCCGAAGTCCTTAAACCGCCCGTCCTCCACCAGCAGCCAGGCATTGCGCAGGCACTCCATGCGGCTCATCTCCTGGCCGCACAGACAGGAACGGCCGTGCGTATCGACGGCCATCAGCCCGATGTTGCTCACCAAAAGCCTGTTGCTCAACTCTCCAGTTCCTTTCCTATCCGGTGTGTGGCATAAAGCTGCAGCACGGCGGCAATGAGCAGCACCACCACCCATTTCTGGTAGACGTACTGCACGTAGGTTATCTGGTCCAGCCCCAAGGGATTGCCCTGGCTGGCAAACATCAGCACGGCGGCCACGAGAAAGAGCACGTCGCTGATGAGCATGATGCGGCGAAGCCGCCTCACCGTGAAGTCTGTACCCTCATAGCGCTGCAGCAGCTGCATGGGCACGAAACCCAGTACACCCGCGGCAAAGACGTAGGGAGCCCCGCCCCACTGGAACAGGCTCAGTCCGGCGCCGGCCACCATCAGCAGCCCACCCACGAGGAACACGATGGTCTGTAGTCTACTCAGCTGCCTCATGCTCTACGGTGTTGTCCACGGCCATGTCGTCCACATCGTCGCTCAACACGAAGATGTCCTCGTCATCGGCCTTCATGAAATAGCGCTCGCGGGCTATTTTCTCAATGGCTTTCGGGTTATGCTGCAGGTCGCGTATCTGCTGCTGGTCGTGGCGATACGACTGCTCGTAGCGCTCAATCTCAGCATTCAGTTCGCCAATGCGCTGCTTGTGGCGCATGTGTGCCCACAGGCTGTTGTCATCGAGGAAACCCACGAAGGCAACGCCAAGAACCAGCACCACCACGTACTTCATGTACCATAGACGCGCCATGCGTCCGAAAAACGTTCTTATCTTTCCCATATTTCTTAACTATCAACTCTTTTCTCTCAATTCTCTTACGCCAGCTCCAGGTCGAACTCTTCCCTAAGTTTCTCCACAGAGGCGTTCTGTCTGACCATCTCCTCAAACTGCTCACGCCGCGTCAGAATGCGGGCCTGCTCCTGCCGTTCAGCGACGCGCAGCGACAACGTGATAGCACTGTTGTGCAGATAGAGCTTCAGCGTGGCAAGGATGCTGCCCTGTATCTGCTCCATCTCCGACTTGACGATCTCGTTGGGCACCACCACCTCCACGGCAGGCAGCTCGGTAATCTGCGGATTCATGTTCTTCATTCGCGCCGCAATGCCGCTCAGGCGCTGGGGCATGCGATTGCACATCGACATCCACTGCAGTTCCAGGTCGTCCTGCCCGAAGGGCTCCGTCTCCTTGCCCTTCTGCTCATCCATGCCTGGTGTGCCGGGCAAAATCTGCATCTTCGGACGCGCCTGCTGCCGCAGGTTCTTCCACGACAGTCCTAACTGCGATGCCTTGATGGTGCCTCCCGGCCGGGCTGTTCCCGTAGTCTGAGTAGCCACAGTCGGTTCCGTGGGACTGCCTGGTTCGGTTGCCGTGCTCTCCTCAGCGGGCCTGACCGGCTCCGGGGTCTTTGTAGTCCCAGCCGCGGCCACCTGCGGAGCCGTCTTCATTTCGGGCTGGGTGTTATGTATCAGTTGCTTAAACAGGAATTTCAGTCTTCTGGGCCTAAGCCCACTGCCGGGAGCGTCGGCAGGCTGCGTCAGCTGACCTATCTCGATGAGTGTCAGCTCCACCAACAGTCGCTTGTTGCTGGACTGGCGATAGTTCACGTCACACTGGTTCATGAGCCGCAGCGCACCGTAGAGGAAGTGCAGCGGGGCCTGCTTAGCCTGCGCCTCATAGCGCTGGGCCTGCTGCTGGCTCACCTCGAGCAAGGGCAGCGTCTGCGGGTCCTTCGCCATGAGCACGTTCCTCACGTGCTTGGCCAGGCCCTGCACAAGCAGTCCCGGGTCGAAGCCCTTGCCTATGATGTCGTTGAGCAGCACCATGACCTCACTCACCTTATTATTTATAGAGAGGTCTACGATGCGGAAGTAGTACTCCAAGTCCAGCACGTTCAGGTCCTCTATCACCTTCTGATAGGTGATGTTCCCCTGACAGAACGATGCTGCCTGATCGAAGATGCTCAGCGCGTCGCGCATGCCGCCGTCGGCTTTCTCGGCTATCACGGCCAGAGCCTGTTCCTCATACTGGATGCCCTCCTTCTGGGCCACCCGCTTCAGGTGCTCAATGGTGTCCTGCACCGTCATGCGCTCAAAGTCGTAGATCTGGCAGCGGCTCAGGATGGTGGGAAGAATCTTATGTTTCTCTGTCGTGGCCAAGATGAAAATGACGTGTGCGGGCGGCTCCTCCAACGTTTTCAAGAACGCGTTGAACGCGGCGGTCGAGAGCATGTGCACCTCGTCGATGATGAACACTTTGTAGCGACCCACCTGCGGCGGGATGCGCGTCTGCTCCATCAACGTCTTGATGTGCTCCACCGAGTTGTTCGAGGCAGCGTCCAGCTCGAAGATGTTCAGCGACCGCTGCTCGTTGAACGACTGGCACGACTCACACACTCCGCAGGCCTCGCCATCGGCGGTGGGGTGCTCGCAGTTGATGGCCTTGGCAAAGATGCGCGCACACGTGGTCTTGCCCACACCGCGCGGACCGCAGAACAGGTAGGCATGCGCCAACTTGCCGCTACGCACGGCGTTCTTCAGCGTCGTGGTCAGCGACTGCTGTCCCACCACCGAGTCGAACGTCATGGGCCGGTACTTGCGCGCCGATACGATATATTCTTCCATAAAAAACTCGTTCTTTTGGTTCAGACTGCAAAGATACAACTTTTTGAGCATTCCAATGCATGCGACAAGTTAAAGGGAGTTAAAACTTTCATTCCTGTTTTGTCGCAAAACGAGCCGCATTTTTGTTCAAAACAGACCTGCATTTTGCAGCAAAACACACAATTTTTCTGCCTTTTTGCAAAATAATCTGCATTTTTTGTGGCACTTTAATATTAAATTACTACCTTTGCAGCCAAATTTGAAAACAGCAACGACCGACATAACTAAAAAAATGATATGAGTAAATTAATCAAACCATTGCACTACGAACGGCTGCTTGACACCAAGCAAACCGAACAGGGCATCAAACTGATCAAGGAATTCTTCCAGCAGAACCTCTCCACCGAGCTGCGCCTGCGACGCGTCACGGCACCCCTCTTCGTGCTGAAGGGACTGGGCATCAATGATGACCTCAACGGCGTGGAGCGCGCCGTGTCGTTCCCCATCAAGGACCTGGGCGACGCACGCGCCGAGGTGGTGCACTCGCTGGCCAAGTGGAAACGACTCAGCCTGGCCGAATACCAGATTGAGCCTGGACACGGCATCTATACCGACATGAACGCCATACGCGCCGACGAGGAACTCGACAACCTGCATTCGCTCTACGTGGACCAGTGGGACTGGGAGGCCGTCATACGCCGCGAGGACCGCACACTGGCCTTCCTCAAGAACGTTGTGGAGCGCATCTACGCAGCCATCAGGCGCACGGAGTACCTCACCTGTGAGACCTACCCCCAGCTGAAGCCCTTCCTGCCGGAGAAGATTCACTTTGTGCATGCTGAGGAACTGCTGAAGATGTATCCCGACAAGACGCCCAAGGAGCGCGAAGACGCCATCTGCGAGGCCTACGGAGCCGTGTTCATCATTGGCATCGGCGGCAAGCTGGCCAACGGCGAGAAGCACGACGGGCGCGCTCCCGACTACGATGACTGGAGCACCGTGGCCGAAGACGGGCGCAAGGGCCTCAACGGCGACATCCTGATTTGGTATCCGGTACTGGGACGCTCATTCGAGCTTTCGTCCATGGGCATACGCGTCGACAAGGAGTCGCTGATCAGGCAGCTGCAGCTCGAGCACAAGGAGGAGCGCCAGCAGCTCTTCTTCCATCAGCAGCTGCTCGCCGACAAGCTGCCGCTGAGCATCGGCGGCGGCATTGGCCAAAGCCGCCTCTGTATGGTACTGCTACACAAGGCCCACATCGGCGAGATACAGGCCTCTATCTGGCCCGACGACATGCGCCGCGAGTGCCGCGAGCTGGGCATGCCCCTCATCTGACAGACCATCCCTGCCACGAGGCAGGGATTTTTTTTCTTTTTTTTTCAAATTCAGACGGCTCAATAACAATTTGCCGAAATTATTTGCAGCGTTCATTTTTTTTCACTACCTTTGCACCCGCCTTTACAAAAAAGGTCTGGTCCCGTAGCTTAGCTGAATAGAGCGTCAGATTCCGGTTCTGAAGGTCTTGGGTTTGAATCCCAACGGGATCACACACCGAAAATATCGAGAAACTCCCATAAATAAAGGGTTTCTCGATGTTTCGTATAAGGAAATACAATTTCCATTTTTGGAAATATTTTCCAAATTTGAGCAGCAAAATCGCCGCAAAATAGCCGCAAAAATGGCTCAAAAGGTGAAAATCGCCGCAAAATCGCCGCAAAAAAACAGGGTCGAAATTGACGCAAAAAAGACCCGATGAAGGCTTATATATTGACGCGAGGATTGGTTCCTGTATTAACAATTTAAAAGTTTATCAAAATGGCAACCATTTCCATTGAATTCGGGAAGGAATCTTCCCAAAAGACGCGTGAGGTCTATCTGTTGGTAAGACAGGGAAAGACCAGACAAAGAGTAAAAACAGGAGTAAGACTCAATGAACAAGAATACTCTCCAAAGACGAAGAAGATCAAGTCCATTGAGAAGGCTCGTATTGTCGAGAAACTGAGGTTAGACCTCATCGACAACATGAGCAACCTGACTGCAGGGGCTATGGCAGGAGACCCTGATGATGCTCACACCATTACAAAGAAGATCATCAAGAAGCAGGAGAAGAAGGAACTGGAGTTCTTTGCGTATGCAGAGGATTGGGTGTCAAGAGCCAAGATCAAAGGTGCCAAGAACTATCTGACCATGCTCAACACCCTCGAAAAGTTCTTGGAATGCCGCAAACTCTTCTTTCAAGAGATTACCGTTACATTCCTCAAAGACTTCGAGGCGTTCCTTGATGACCGCCCAAGAGCACAATCACTCTATATCGGACAGATGCGCCATATCTTCCGTGAAGCGATGCTGGAGTACAACACCGATGATGAAATCGTCATCAAGAACGACCCGTTCCTGCGCTACAAGGCACCCAAGCAAGTGCTCAAAAAGGGCGTCAGGGCTTTAAGCCTGGATCAACTCATGAAGGTAGTCAACTACCAGCCCAAGAAGAATACGCTGGCAGAACTGGCCCACGATTGCTTCATTCTCTCCTTCTGTCTGATGGGCATGAACTCTGTGGACATGTACCAAGTCAGTTGTCTGGAAAACGGCACCATCAAATACAAACGGACTAAGACAAAAGACCGTCGTAGCGACGAGGCCTACATTGAGGTCAAGGTACATCCCTACATTCAGCCTCTCATGGAAAAATGGAAAGGCGATGACCGGATATTCAGATTCTACAAGAAATACTACTGTTCTGAGTGCTTCAATCAGAACCTGAACATCGGCCTAAAGACGATTGGCAAGGCTGTTGGTATGAGGCCGTCAGATGAACTGTGTCATGCTTAGACAATAGAAGTTTAACCTGCTACGTTTATATAGTGCAGCATAATTGTAAAGTAATGACACACGAAGAGTAT
>Ga0247611_10002425_pt1 | contig 30122 bp, 24 predicted proteins | sample 177DNAGHGhighgp2_FD_192422 | JGI IMG/M metagenome (GOLD analysis project Ga0247611, IMG submission 192422) | Sheep rumen microbial communities from Palmerston North, Manawatu-Wanganui, New Zealand - 1770 DNA GHGhigh gp2 | ecosystem: Host-associated > Mammals > Digestive system > Stomach > Rumen... | reverse complement strand
TCCTGCTCAATGCGTCGAAGGCCTATATCGCACAGTCTGAGGTGGGCGAGAAATACAGCCTTCTGCAGCCTGTCTACGCCCTGAACTTTGTCAACGCACCGATGAACATCGACACCGACGGCTATTATCATCATTATCAGTTGGTTCACCAGGTGAATTCCGATGAGGTAATCGACGGTCTGCAATTGGTGTTTATAGAGTTGCCGAAATTCACCCCTCAGACCATTTCAGAGAAGAAGATGCAGGTGTTGTGGCTCCGTTTTCTGACCGAGATCAATGCCAAGACCCGTGAGGCCCCTGCCGAGCTGCTGGAGAACCCGGAGGTAAGCCAGGCCCTGAAGATTGTAGAGGAGGCTGCATACACTCCTGCGGAGATGCGGTCGTACAACAAATTCTGGGACAACGTCTCCACCCAGAGAACATTGGATTACGCCCGACAGCTGGAAGTGGAAGCCTATAAGGCCGAGTTAGGCAGCACCAAGGCCGAGTTAGGCAGCACCAAGGCCGAGTTAGGAAGCACAAAGGCCGAGTTAGGAAGCACTAAGGCTGAGTTAGGAAGCACTAAGGCTGAGTTAGGAAGCACTAAGGCTGAGTTAGGAAGCACTAAGGCTGAGTTAGGAAGCACTAAGGCCGAGTTAGGCAGCACCAAGGCCGAGTTAGGAAGCACCAAGGCCGAGTTAGGAAGCACTAAGGCTGAGTTAGGAAGCACTAAGGCTGAGTTGGGCAGCACCAAGGCCGAGTTGGGGAAAGCAATCAAGAAAGTAGAAGAAGCCGAGGCAAAAATGTTGCAAGATAAGATAGACATAGCCTGTAAACTGAAGGCAATGCATTTAGACAATAATCATATTGCAGAAATAACAGGTCTCTCAATCGAGCAAATCGCAGCTCTTAATATGGGATAATTCTTGATAATTCCCAATCATTCACAGACGTTCGCGACCATAAATATGAGTTGGGAAAAGTTCATCCCAAGTCCGTATAGCCCTTGTAGAAATAATTAATGGTTGGGGTGGAAGAAGCAAAACACTCCTTTGCCTTTTATTGTTACAGCTCCTCCCTGGCATTTGCCAGTCAACGTGATTTCACCACTTGTGGGGTTAATAGTGTATTCTTGATAGTTGCCGGCGGGTAGGGTGATGCTTGTTGCGGTTTCGTTGTAAACAACAAATCCTTTCGTTCCTTGAAGCAGGTAATAACCCTCACCCTTTGATGCAGTCATGTCCGTCACAGCAGTGAGAAACATCTTGTCTGTCACGGGTATGCCAGCACAGGAGCCGCCAGCCATAAACGAGGCCCAGGCCAGTTCGGGATATTTTGGTGCGAAATAAGCAACTGCTTTCTCGGGGTATTGCTGCCGGTATTCAGCCACACTCTGATATATGTTCTCAAACCTTGGTGTGCCCGTTTTGATTTTACGCAGATATTGCCGGGGTGCCATGTTCACACCTCCTGGCGGAGCATAGAGTCCCTTGTCGGTGTAATACCATTGTTCGATGGCGATTATATCAACTACTTTCGATAGTAACGGGTCTGTCAGGATATTGTCCTGCACATCCTTGTTCACCTTCAGTGCCACGAGCGGATGCTCACCTGTCTCTTGTTGCCACTCAGCAATACATTCCAACCAGAATTTTACGAAGTGCAACGGGCCCGTGAACTCTGCACCTATAGAGTGAATCACGTTCGGCTTTCCACGGAAGGCATCAAGAGTTTTGCGGATATATTGACGATGGAGTCGACGTAGGGTGTCATTGGAGATATCATAGAATTGTTCGGCAATGAAGATACGTTTGTCGCCGGAGAAATTAACCGGTTCGGCAAACGGAGTCTCATTGATGTTGTTGGCACTACGCCACGGACAATCCACCCAGTGTGCCCCAGCCTCCAGAATGTTATGCTGGAAATAGTGCTCATTCATCAACATCATACCCTGTCCGAACGCACCTTCGGCAAATTGAGTAAGACGGTGAAAATACCACGGGTTCAGACGCTCCAAATCGTATTTGCTCAGCCCGTCCCAGGCGGCCTCCTTGCCACTGCGGGCAAATGGCTGCTCGTAAAAAGGTCCCCACACATTGCTATCCTGACGGCGGATACGCTCATGATCGTCTCGCCGACGGTCGTACCAAAGACCATAGTTCTGCGCGTAGATAGCGGTGTGTGTGCGCGACATTTCTGCCAACACGCTATCTATACGGTCGGTGAAGCCACGCCCTTCGGCGCCGGGCACAAAACGTGTCAACGCATAAGTGGCTTTGGGAATGGCGGTGTAGCGCAGACGGCCATTCCACCAGGGAGAGGTGTGCATGCCACCTACCAACAATTGACCGTCGAAGCAAATCTTACCATCGACAATGCCGTATTGATGACTTTCTGTTTTGGCACCTTCTTTCTTTTTATCAAGGATTTTTTCTACCGTAGGAACTCCTTGGGAAGAAATAGAAGCGACCAGTTCGGCGCTGTCAATCCACATTTCCATGGTGACTTTTGGGATGGCTGCTTCCTGGGTCTGCTGGATGGCCTGTTCGATGGTGGGACTGCTCGTGGCGTCGTTGGTCAAACGGTTCAGTATACGGCATTGCTGACTGGCGTCATGAGTCAGTCTGTACTCCAACTGGTCTTTGAAGAGACTCCATGGCTTCACATGCTCGTTGGGTTGACTCCATTCACCGTCACCCCACATCTGACCCCAGCAGCCATGGGCGGAATTCTGGCTGCCATCAGTGGGATTATAGCAATGCAACCCCGAGGCGGTGCTCTGCCAGAGCATGCTGTTGGCTGCGTTCCATCCGGCACCATAATTCTCTAATTCCAGATTGCGCAATTTGATGTCGTTGCCATCGATGTTCACGCAGTCGAAGAGCAGACCACTTGCCCAGGCACCGATACTTCCGCTGAATCCCAGGGACTCATGACTATCACACTGAACGAAGGCGTTAGGGCCAGGGGCGCACAGTCCGGCACAGTAATCGTTGATTCCATGCTCACTGAAACAGCGTTGGAACAGACACTGACCGCCCAAGGTGTAGAAGGTGCGGCGGCGCATACCACCAATTTCCGACACAGGGTGCAGAGATTTGCAGTCTTCCACCGTGATGCGGCTGCCGCTCTGGGCAATAACCACGGCACTGCCAGCCAGATATCGGAAATTCACAATTCGCACCCAGCAGTCGCGTGCATTGCTGATGCTGACGCCATTCCATGCATGGTCTTCATCGTAGGGAAGGGTGGGGGTGTAGGTGCTCTCGATGCTGAGATTTTCCACACCGCAGTTCTCTATCCGCCCGGGCCAACTCATTTTGAGAATTTTTCCTCCTCCATAGCACTCATCGAGTGCGGTTGTGATGGGGGCATTAAGGGTGACCTCACTCCCGGCTGTGCCGGCAACAGTACGATGCCAGAAGATGTCGGTATCGCCCACATGCCACCCCCAGTAACCTAATTCCTTGCCGCCGCCAAAAATTTCGCAGTGCAAATCTCTGATCCATTCTATTGTGGAGGGACGCCACACAATCACTTCGTCGCCGATTTCTAACTGTCCTGTTGTGTGGATTGTGGCGCTGCCTGCATCCACATGTTGGTCGATAACCTGCAACGTGTCGGTCACATGGAGGTCATCCCGGCCTTCGATGTAAACGACGGCTCCCCGATCGACACCAGTTTTCTGTAGAATGGTTTTATCACGACCGCTGCCACGCAGAGTGATGCCTGAGGCGTGGATGTGAAGAGGAGATGATAGTTTGAAGACACCCTCACCGAGGAGAACGGCACCTCGGTATCCAGTTTTCTTGTTGGGCTTCTGGGCCGACAAGTAGTCAATGGCGGCTTGGATACGGGCTGTGCAGTCGCCTTCTGTCTGGCTTACATAGATGGTGTTGGGCATATTGGGGATGGGCTGCTCCGACTGTTTGTAACCGCAGTATGAGTAGTCCATCGGAATGGTTTGCCCTGTGGCTGCAAATGCAAGCAGAAACAATGCTACACACATAGGGAGTGTCTTCTTCATGAGGCTATTTCCCTTCTTTCTTTTCGTTAATGCGTTGTTGCCAGCCCTCACGCTCTTTCTGTAAGTCGTAGCCGCGTGCCGAGAGCCAATTGTTAATGCGGCCTTTGTATTTGCCAAACCATCCATGTTTGTCATTGGAGGTGTCGGCATCAATGGCAAATTCCCGAGCCTCTTTCAGCCAGTTGAGGATTTGTTGCTTTTCCTCGTCGGTGAGTGATGGAATCATTTCCAAATGGGCTTGATAGGTTTTTGGAACAACACCATAGGTCATGCCATCTTTCACCTGTTCTATCTGGGTGGCGGTGAGGTAGTTGGATAGGTCTGCCTCAAATTCGAAATGGTGCTTGTAGAGTTCGGCGTCGCGGTGGTCAAGGGCTGCCTGACGTGCCTGGTCCTTGTCTGTACCACTTAGCTTCTTCGCTTCCTCCATAGCCTGTTTGTAGGTCTCGTGGATGCCGTTCAGCAGAAAATAGCGGTTGGCGATGATGTTGCGTACGTTGAGGGCTTTTCCTGTGTCGTCGATACCAAGTTGGTCCACTATTTTTTGTGCACGTTGCACGATGGTCTGTACGTAGGCGGAGTCCAAACCCTCAGTCTTTAGGTCAACAGCCTGGCAGGGTATCGTTGCCAGCAGGCTGATAACAAGTATGAAAAGATGTTTTTTGAGGTTCATGACAGCATATTTTACAGCACTTTACCCTTTTCTGCCAGAGTGTCGTAGTTGTTGTTCAGATTTCTCCAGTCGATTTTGGCATTTGTGGGGATGGCATTGATGTATTTCTCTATGTTGGTGTAGCCGTCGCCTGTGCAGTCTTTGTTGGCATCGCTGGCATCGTTGGGATTGAGGCCGTTGTCAGTCTCCCACTCATCGGGCATTCCGTCGCCGTCGGTATCTAGTCTGGGTGTCCAGTCTCTATAGGTGGGATAACCTCCCATCTGGCGCGGGTCGGTGATGATGCCTTGCTTATAGGAGTCTTTTTCCAGACGGCGGTATTTGAACAGGCCATCGTCGTTTTGCGACTTCTTGTGTAGTCCCCACATGTTGCCGTAGGGGTTGTCTTTCACTTTCTTCTCATACTTGTCTACATAATAGGCGACACCTGTACGTACTTCCTCGGTGATGCGCTGGTCAACAATGTCACGGCAGGGAATAGTGGCTCCTACGTTCGACAGTACCCAGTCAAAAGCACGCTCGGCACCCATAATGGTCACGAAAGGCATTTCAAAGGGTTCGTCGGAGCGCATCATGGCCAGTTCGGTCTCGTCCATCGCTCCGTCTTTGTCTGCGGTCTGGATGCCGCCGTTCCAATTGTCACGGGTGATCTCCGGGAAGCCCTCCATCACGTTGCCCATAGCGTAGATGCGACCAAATTGCTTGAACGGGAAAAGGTTGACACTTCGGCTTTCGCTTTTGATGATACGATGACCGACCGGAGTGTCTTTGGGGGTGAGTGGACCGGGCTTGTAGTAGTTGTTGATGAAATTGGACATCGTAGAATACTCTCCGCCGTCGGCTGTGCGGTGTACCCAGTTGTAAACCACGTTGTTGATGAAGTTGAACACGCCTCCCCAGCCGATAGAGGGGTTACGGCCTGTGTTGTCTGCCCAGAGATTGCGCATGAAGGTGGTGTTCTCACCGCCGATGGTTGAGCCGAAAGAGTGGTTCCAAGTATCGAGTGCCTTGGCAGAGATAGTGTTCTGGATGGTCACGTTGACGGTAGGCTCCTTGCGCTTGTCTTTGCCATCGCCTAAGTCAAACATGTGCCGATAGAAGGAGATGTTCTCGTCCAATCCCCATTCACAGGAGCAGTGGTCAATCATGATGTTGCCAACAGGATTGCCTCCGAAAGAGTCCTCGCGGTGCCACACCAATGTTTCGCCACGACGGAAACGCATGTGACGGACAATCACATCGTGGGTGTCTAACTGAAACGACTCACCGGCGATAATAATGCCGTCGCCAGGTGCTGTCTGACCAGCGATGGTGATGTAGGGAGCACGGACATAGATGGGGGCTTTCAGGTGGATGATACCAGAGACATTGAACACCACAATGCGGGCTCCACCTTGCTCACAGGCCCAGCGGAAAGAACCGGGACCATCGTCATTAAGGTTGGTCACGGTGAGCACTTTGCCGCCACGACCACCGAAAGTGTACATGCCACCGCCTTCGGCACCGGGGAAGGCGGGAATTTTGGCCTGGCGAAGGTCGTAGGGGCGGGATGCCCAGGGCACGTAGGGACGTCCTTCCATGGCTTCTTGTATGACAATGGGATATGCTACCTTCCACGCAGAGTCGCTATGGGCTTTCCAACTATTCTCGAGTGAGTCAATCAGATGCTTGGCCTCGTCGGTGAGTTGGGGATACTGGGCCAGCAGCGACAGGGGCAACATAAAGGTGACCACGATGATAAATAATGATTTCTTCATGTTTCGTAGTTTTGTAGTTTGTTAATATGATGAAGAGGGTATCTCGTATTATACCTTTTAAAATGACGCTTGAAACGGTAATTTGTAATCATAAAAGGGTGGAAGCAATGCTTCCACCCTTATGCTGGTAAAATGGTTACTCTTAGAATTTGGCCATTTTAATGGCTACAACTGCACATTCCTCACCTTTGTTACCCAAAACACCACCACTACGGTCGATGGCTTGCTGTAAAGTGTCGGTCGTAAGCAGACCGTAAATCACGGGAATCTCGCTTTTCACGTTCAATTGGGCGATGCCGGCGGTAACACCTTGGCAGATATAGTCGAAATGGGGAGTCTCACCTCGTATCACACTGCCTAAGATGATGATGGCATCGTAACCTCCGTTGAGGGTCATCTGATGAGCACCATATATCAGTTCAAAACTGCCTGGCACCGATTTCACATGAATGTTTTCAGGCAAGGCTCCGTGCTTCTCAAGTGTGCTCACGGCACCTTTCAATAAAGCATCTGTCACAGTCTTGTTCCACTCAGAAACGACGATGCCAAAACACATGTTGCTGGCGTCGGGAACGGTACTGGTATCGTAGGAATGGGAGGGGTTGAGAGCAGTTGCCATCGATTACTTGCTGAGGTATTCTATGTATTTGTCAACTTCGCCCTGAATGGGAGACATGACATACTTCTTCTTGAGTGTCTGGAATATCTCAAGAGCCTCACTCTCCTTCTTCTGGGAAATCAGAATGATGGCGGCTTTCTTCAATGCAAGGGGAGCCACAGTGTTGTTAATGTCATTGAGGCTGTTGTCATCGGCCATCTTGGCGGCTTTCTTGAAGCACTCAATGGCTTCATCGGGCTTTTTCAAGTTGGCATATATGTCGCCCTTGGCCATCATGGCGGCGGGGGTGATCAATATGTCGTCCTGACCCTCAAATTCGTTCATATATTTCTCGGCATCTTGCCATTTGCCAAGTTCGGTGCAGCAGAGGGCTGCATATAATTTTGCAAGATTGCCTGCCTTGGTGCTGCCATACTCATCGATGATGCCGATAAAGCCTTTGCTGCCAAGACTGTCGCCTTTCAGGGCCTTCTCAAAATCACCCATCATAATCAGTTCCTGACACTTGGCCAGGGCTGTGCTGGCTTCCTCGTTTCTGGAATTCTTGTAATTGTTGAACAGGACGATACCTATCACCAAGATGATGATGGCTGCCAAACATCCGAGTATGGCCTTCTTGTATTTCAAGAAAAAGGCCTCTGATTTGCTAAGGGCATCATTCATCTCGTTATTGCCCTTCTGTACTTTTTGTTTTGCCATTATTTTTTAGTTAAATGATTCTCTATTGGGTGGTTGAAATGTTACCACAATTTGCACAACCTAAGGAGGGCGCAAAATTGCGACGCAAAATTAGACATATTTTCCCATATACTGAAATTTCTTGCCGATTTTTTTCGTTTTTCAGCCGTAAATCACGTAACTTTGCATGAAATTCAATGGCTGAGGGGATGTTTGTGGCCAGAAAATGACACCTGAAACATGATACTGAAGAGTATTTCTATTCTCAATTACAAGAATATTGTCACGGCAAATCTGGATTTGTCGCCCAATATCAATTGTCTTATCGGACAGAATGGAATGGGGAAAACCAATTTCCTCGATGCGGTCTATTTCCTTTCTTTTTGCCGAAGTGCCAACCGCACCCCAGATTCATTGGCGGTCACACATGGACAGGAGTTCTTCGTCATCGACGGTGAATATCTGAACGAAAACGGTGATATTGAGAGAATATACTGCGGCATGAAGAAGGGGCAAAAAAAGCACTTTAAGCGTAATAAGAAAGAATACAAGAAACTTTCCGAGCACATAGGACTGATTCCTCTCATTTTCGTTTCACCTTCCGACACATTGGTGATTGAGGGGGGAAGTGAGGAGCGCAGACGACTCATGGATGTGGTTATTGCGCAATATGACAGGGCATATATCAATTCACTGAACAATTACGCCAAGGCATTGCAACAGCGAAATGCTTTACTCAAATTAGATAGTCCTGACCTGACTCTTATGGAGATTTGGGAACAGCAAATGGCATCAGAAGGGGAACGGATCTTCCAGGCCCGACAGGATTTCGTTAGCCAACTTGTACCGGTTTTCCAGAAAGTCTATGGACAAATATGTGGTGAAAAGGAAACGGTTGGAGTGAAGTATGTCTCGCATTGCCAGAGAGGTAATCTGCTCGATGTCATTCAGCGTGACAGGGCAAAAGACTTGATTATGGGCTTCTCGTTGCATGGAGTACATAGGGATGAACTTGATTTCACCATCGATGATTATCCCATGAAACGGGAGGGAAGCCAGGGACAGAACAAGACTTTTGCAATTGCACTGAAATTGGCTCAGTTTGACTTCCTCAGACGTACAAACAGCCGCACCACACCAATCCTGTTGCTCGATGATATCTTCGACAAACTTGATTCCGAAAGGGTGGAGCAAATCGTGAAGATGGTTTCAGGGGATGATTACGGACAAATCTTTATTACGGACACCAACCGTGAACATCTCGATAAAATATTGAGCCACAGTTCTTCTGACTACCGTATTTTTTATGTGAAAAACGGGGAATTCTCCGACTCTAAATAACCCAGCACCAAAATGTTTCGAAAAGATGTAAAACAAGTGGATGAATTGGTGTTACAATTCCTCCGAAACTCTGGACTTGAAACTCCACTATTGCAGCGGAGGCTGATTGCTGCGTGGGAGACTGTAGCCGGAAAAATAGTCGCCCGGTACACCCTCGACAAACGTATTTACAACCAGACGTTGATGGTGAAAATAAGCAGTCCGGCACTGAGGGCAGACCTCTCAATGATGAAATCTCAGTTGGTGCGTAACCTCAATGAAAAAGTAGGTGCTACGATTATCAACGACATCAAATTTTACTGATTTTCTTCTTTCCCAATTTCATAACTAGACTCAGATTATCCTCAAAAAACAGAATTAATATAACACCTTATATGAATACGCCAATTCAAGCCCAGAAGGATGCCATCCTCATACTCAGTGGTGGAATGGATAGTGTCACCTTATTATATCAAGAACAGAAACGAATTGCTCTTGCCATCTCTTTTGACTATGGCAGCAAGCACAACAGCCGCGAGATTCCTTTTGCAAAACTACATTGCAAACGCCTGGCTATTCCACATATCACTATACCGCTCGAATTCATGCAGCGATATTTCCAAAGTTCGCTGCTTGAGGGTGGGGAGGATATCCCTGAGGGCCATTATACCGATGAAAACATGAAATCTACAGTAGTGCCCTTCCGAAATGGTATTATGCTGGCCATCGCGGCAGGTATGGCTGAGAGCCGGGGACTAAAGGCTGTAATGATGGCAAATCATGGCGGCGACCATGCCATTTATCCCGACTGTCGCCCGGATTTTGTCAAGGCTATGGATGAGGCTATCGCTGCCGGCACATACGAGGGGGTGCGTCTTGTCACACCATTCACATCGATTACCAAAGGGGAAATCGCAGCGATAGGAAAACAACTTGGTATAAACTACGCTGAGACTTGGTCGTGTTATAAGGGTGGGGAATACCACTGTGGCAAATGTGGTACTTGCGTGGAGCGACGTGAAGCCCTCGCACAGGCTGGCATCACCGATACCACCAAATATCTATAACTGCAGTCTCATTCTATTATCCGAACAATTCTCTTAGTGCTTCCTCTACCTTTCTCACAGGATGAAGTTGTATCTGGAATTGCTTTCGTGAAAGGGCACTCATGTTGTGGCGAGGAATAATAATATGATTGAAACCTAATTTCTCGGCCTCGGCAATTCGTTGCTCAATGCGGTTAATAGGGCGCACTTCGCCACTCAGTCCCACCTCGCCTGCCATACACCATCCTGTCTCTATCGCCGTATCTACATTGCTGGAGAGCACAGCCGCAATGACACTTAAGTCCATGGCCATATCAGTGACGCGAAGACCTCCTGCGATATTCACGAACACGTCTTTCTGGGCTAATTTGAAACCCACACGCTTCTCAAGAACTGCCAAAAGCATGTTCAGACGACGTTGGTCGAAGCCAGTGGCAGAACGCTGTGGGGTACCATAGGCTGCTGTGGATACCAGTGCCTGAGTCTCAACTAAAAACGGGCGGATTCCCTCTATCGCTGAGGAGATGGCTATACCCGACAGACCCTCGTGGTCTTGTGTAAGCAGGAGTTCAGAGGGATTGCTCACAGGACGAAGACCGTCCTGCCGCATTTCATAGATGCCCAGTTCACTGGTGCTCCCGAAACGGTTTTTCGTTGCACGTAGAATACGGTACATATAATGCTGGTCGCCCTCAAATTGGATAACTGTATCGACAATGTGCTCCAGAATCTTTGGACCTGCGATAGTGCCTTCTTTGTTGATGTGGCCTATCATGATGACAGGGATGCCGCTCGATTTGGAGAAACGGAGCAGGGCTGCAGCACATTCCCGAACCTGGGAGACACTGCCGGGCGAACTTTCAACTTCCTCGGTCGAGATGGTCTGAATGGAGTCGATGACCACGAGGTCGGGCTGAACTTCTTTGATATTGGCGAAAATCGTCTCAAGCGAGGTCTCGCAAAGAATCAGCACATTGCTCCCGTCGCCTTTGTTGATACGGCTGGCGCGCATTTTCAACTGATGTTCGCTCTCCTCACCACTCACGTAAAGGATGCGGCGGTCGCCCATGTTGAGAATGGTCTGAAGCGTGAGTGTGCTCTTGCCGATGCCCGGCTCACCGCCAAGCAAGACTATGGAACCGGGTACAAGTCCACCACCTAAAACGCGGTTTAATTCGCCGTCGTTCATGTCCATGCGGGGGTCATCGTGCGTGGAGATGTCGTTGAGCGCACGCACCCGATTCTTAGTTCCAAGAGACGTGCGGATGGAGTGAGCAGCCGAACGGGCTGCCGAACTGCCGGTGTCGTTCGAAATCTTGATTTCCTTGAATGTGTTCCATTGACCACAGGCGGGGCATTTGCCTATCCATTTGGCTGATTCCTGCCCACAATTCTCGCATACATAGGCCGTCTTGTCTTTTGCCATAGTCACCTGTATTTAATGTGATCGAATCCTTCGCCATAAACACCGATTACGCGGCTCTGACTGACAAAGGCTGTTGGGTCCACTTGATTAATGATATGGAAAATCTCTGCTGATTGCCTTTTCTTGGCAAGAACAAAGAGCATCTTGATGTCTTTGCCAGAGTAAAAACCTTGGGCATCTATCACGGTCACACCACGATGAGGCTCTTGATTGATGCGGCGGGCTATCTCCTCATAATGCTGGGAGATGATGAAAAACTGCACTGAACTACGGCGTGAGTTCACCACTTGGTCGATACAGAATGCGGTCACACAGAGCACCACATAACCGTATATCATTTTTTCCAAATCGTGAAATACAAAATAGGAACTGGCGACAATCACGATGTCGCACAGTAGTATGACGCGCCCTAATGAGATGTCACGGTATTTGTTGACGATGGCCGCTACAATGTCGGTGCCGCCAGTGCTGCCGTTAAACGATAAACCAAGTCCGACACCACTGCCGCAGAAAATGGCACCGATAATGCAGGCCATAAACGGCTGGTCGTGCAGCAAATGCTTCTCGGCTCCCAATTGGGTGAGAAACGACAGAAACACCGTGAGCAGTAATACGGCATAAATGGTCTTCATACAGAAGCGCAGACCAAGCACCCTTAAGGCGATGAGGAGAAGTATGGCATTGATGGCGAAATAACTGGCCTGAACGGGGATGTCGAGACCCCAGAATAATAAGGAGGAGACACCTGCCACACCGCCAGTGGTGATGTCGTTGGGGAGGAGGAACAGTGTCCATCCCGTGCCGTAAGTCAACATGCCGATGGCTATCATCACATAGTCGAAAAACTCCGATTTCAAGTTCTTCTGAAACTGCGGGGTACTGGTATCCCTTTCCTTATTCTCATTGGCCATGGCTCGCCTCTTCTTTTTTTTCTTTTGACTCCCTGTCTTCAATTATTAATAACTTCTTGCGATGATTACACGAGCCTTGGAGGGCTTGCCACTCACCATGTCTACACCAGGAGTCTGCTCCACACCGAAGGGCACGCAGCGAATTGTGGCCTGAGTCTCTTCCTTGATTTTGGCCTCTGTCTCGGCTGTGCCATCCCAGGGACAAATAAAGAATCCGCCGTCTTTTACTCGCTCCTTGAACTCCTCATAATTGTCGCACTCGAAGATGTGCTCATCACGCCATCGACGGGCTTTCTCGAAGATATTCTGCTGCATATCTTCAAGTAATTGCTCTACATACTCCACGATGCCGTCTATGCTGCGTGTCTCCTTCTCAAGGGTGTCACGGCGCATCACCTCGATGGTGCCATTTTCCAAGTCACGGCCACCCATTACCAGACGAACGGGAACGCCTTTCAACTCATAGTCGGCAAACTTGAAGCCGGGACGCTTGTTGTCGGCATCATCATATTTTACGGAGATGCCGGCAGCGCGCAATGCTTCAATCACAGGGCGCAGGCGCTCACTGATAGCATTTAATTGTTCCTGACCCTTGGTAATGGGAACAATCACCACCTGAATTGGAGCCAGACGAGGAGGAAGCACCAGGCCATTGTCGTCACTATGGGTCATAATCAGGGCACCAATCAGACGAGTGGAAACGCCCCAGGAGGTGGCCCATACAAGTTCGGGCTTGTTCTCCTTGTTCAAGAAGGTGACATCAAAAGCCTTGGCGAAATTCTGACCCAGGAAATGTGAAGTGCCACTCTGTAGGGCCTTTCCATCTTGCATCATAGCCTCAATCGTATAGGTGTCGAGTGCTCCGGCAAAGCGCTCGGTCTCGCTCTTCACACCCTGTACTACAGGAACGGCCATCCATTTCTCGGCAAACTCTGCATATACTTTTAGCATCTTGCGAGCCTCGGCCTCGGCTTCCTCACGGGTGGCATGGGCGGTGTGACCCTCTTGCCAGAGAAATTCAGATGTACGGAGGAAAGGACGGGTGCGCATTTCCCAGCGCATCACATTACACCACTGATTGCACATCAATGGAAGGTCACGCCACGAATGTATCCAGTTCTTATATGTGTTCCAGATGATGGTCTCTGAGGTGGGACGGATGATCAATTCCTCCTCCAAACGGGCTGCAGGATCAACTTCGACTCCGCTCTTGTCGTCTTTGGAGCGAAGACGATAGTGGGTCACCACTGCACATTCCTTGGCAAAACCTTCCACATGCTCTGCTTCTCGTGAAAGGAAGGATTTGGGGATGAGAAGGGGAAAATATGCGTTCTGGGCACCAGTTTCCTTGAACATCTTGTCCAACTGCTGCTGCATCTTCTCCCAGATGGCGTAGCCGTAGGGTTTGATTACCATACAACCGCGAACGGCCGACTGCTCGGCCAAATCGGCTTTCACCACCAAATCGTTGTACCACTGACTGTAATTGTCTGACCGCTTGGTCAAATCTTTTAGTTCTTTTGCCATTGTCGTATTATTTGTTTCGTTTTTCCAATTTGGCTGCAAAATTATAAAAAATATTGCGAAACTACAATGATTAAATGGATTTTGACTTTTTCTATTAAAAAAAGAGTAATTTTGCACACGCTATCTATATAGGACACGCGAATCAATTTAAAATTTCAAATATCAAAACATATTATTTCTCAAATATCAAATCAATATGCCTCTTTATCCCAAATTAATCAACGACGCTCTGGCAACAGTCACCTATCCCGGTACTAAGAAAAACTTAATCGAGAGCGATATGGTGGCCGACAATTTGCGTATCAATGGTATGAATGTGTCTTTTTCCCTTATTTTCCCGCGTGACACAGACCCCTTTCTCAAATCCACAGTCAAGGCTGCCGAGGCGGCCATCCATTATCACGTGTCACCGGATGTGGAGGTGAATATTACCACAGAATTCCGCTCAAAACCAAGACCCGAAGTGGGGAAATTGCTCCCGCAGGTGAAAAATGTCATAGCTGTCAGCTCTGGCAAGGGTGGGGTAGGAAAAAGTACAGTAAGTGCCAACTTGGCTATTGCTCTGGCACGGCTGGGGTATAAGGTCGGTTTGCTGGATACAGATATCTTCGGTCCGTCTATACCCAAAATGTTTGGCGTGGAGGATGCGCGTCCTTATGCTGTAAATGTTGATGGCAGAGATTTAATCGAACCGATTGAGAAATATGGCGTCAAACTTCTGAGTATAGGCTTTTTCGTCAGTCCTGACACTGCTACACTTTGGCGAGGCGGAATGGCTTCGAATGCATTGAAACAACTGATTGCCGATGCCGATTGGGGTGAACTCGATTATTTCATTCTCGACACGCCACCGGGAACCAGCGATATACACCTCACTCTATTACAGACTTTGGCCATCACTGGAGCCGTGGTGGTTAGCACGCCTCAAAGTGTGGCCTTGGCAGATGCAAGAAAGGGCATCGATATGTATCGAAATGAAAAGGTGGATGTGCCTGTCTTGGGTTTGGTCGAGAACATGGCATGGTTTACACCGGCCGAATTGCCTGAGAATAAGTATTATATTTTCGGACGTGAGGGATGCAAGAAACTGGCTGATGAGATGAACATTCCTCTGCTCGCACAAATCCCCCTGGTACAGAGTATCTGCGAAAGTGGAGACCAAGGAGCACCTGCGGCAACCGACGTCAACACGGCCACCGGCTTGGCATTCATCAATTTGGCTCAGGCTGTCGTTACCGTCACCAACCGGCGAAACCGAGAACAACCACCCACAAGAATTGTAGGGACTAAGAAATAATTCAACTTTCGCACTCATTCAATTCGCCGGGAAATTCGGTATACTTCTACGTTCCGGGAGCAAGCGACAATCGTTCCTTTGGAATCGATGACAATCAATTCTGGATAAGAACGGATGCTATAGGCATTGGCCAGGGTGACGAATTCCACATTTAGTGAATGGTATGTGTCGTACAGCGTCTTCATTGACGGAAGGGTTCTGTAGCCATAACCACCTAAGCCATGCCAGAAATGTAGAAAAAAGTTTTTTTCTTTGTATTGCACTCGATTTGCACTATATTTGCAGTTGCAATGAGAAGATACTTTTTATCTGCGGTGATATTGCTGTTATTGGCAGCCATCGGCGTTTTCTGCACCAAATGTTCATCTTCGAGCAATGCCGGGAACGACGATAGGCCCACTTATTTTGTCACAAAGAATTCCACGAATGAGGTTGAGACAAAAGGGAAGTCTGAAGGCAAACAGAAAATCGATGTCGATATACCGCTGGCACTGAAGAACACGCCAGAGCAAATCCTTGTCAGGAAAAGATATGTGGTGTCTTACAATAAGGAGACCAAACTGCCCAATTGGGTGGCGTGGCGTCTTTCGGCAGAGCATGTCAACGGCGAGGTGAAGCGGCCAAACAACGCCTGGCATGAAGACACCGACGTGCCTTCGCGCCGAGCGACTACAAGCGACTACAAGGGCAGCGGATGGACAAGAGGACACATGTGTCCAGCAGGCGACAACAAATGGGACAGCGAAGCCATGTATGAAAGTTTTCTCTACACCAACTGCTGTCCGCAGAACGGCAACTTGAACAACGGCACCTGGAACCAGATTGAACTTGCCTGCAGACGATGGGTGGAAAGGTATGGCTCCGTTCAAATCGTTTGTGGTCCCGTTTTCTACAACCAAGAACATGCCACCATCGGGGAGAACAAGGTGGTGGTGCCTGAGGCGTTCTTCAAAGTCATCCTATGCCTTGACGGCACCCATCCCAAAGGCATCGGCTTTGTCTGCAAAAACTCAGCTGGCAATGGGAAAAAGGACTTATACGTCAACAGCATCAAACAGGTGGAACGCATCACTGGTATGACATTCTTCCCTCACCTGCCAAAGGAAGTCGCTGACATTGTCAAGAGCGAAGCCAACCTTGATGAATGGTGAACTGGGTGGGAGTCGGCACCCTGAACCTGCAAAATATCGCCACCTAGCCAACCTTTGACCCATCAATATGTGTGAACAACTAAAAAACGAGTCCCTTTTTTCTTAATATTCCATAAAAACTAATTATTTTAGTTTGATGTAACTAAAATTATTAGTTACTTTGTAGCCGGATAAAATACAGATGCATTTGATGGATGTGAAACCAAAAGAAAACGAACAATGAAAAAACTGACTCGCAAAGAAAAGGAAATCATGGACCTGTATTGGCAGCATGGACCGATGTTCGTCAAGGAACTGTTGGAGTACTATGACGAGCCACGTCCACATTTCAATACGCTATCCACCATGGTGCGTATCCTGGAGAAAAAGGGTATGCTCGGCCATAAGCAGTTCGGCACGTCTTACCAGTATTTCCCTACGGTATCGGAAAAGGAATACGGGCGTTCGAGCCTGGCCGGAGTTATCAAGAGTTATTTCGACGACTCCTATCTGGATGCTGTCAGCAGTTTCGTGAAAGACGAAAAGATTTCCTTGGAGGAACTGAAAGAATTGATTGAGAAAATAAAGCAATCATAAAGCGAAGGATTCAGTATGATGGAATTTCTGAAATACGACTTGAAAGTGGCTGTGCTGATAGCGATATTCTACTTGTTTTATCGCTTATTGCTCAGTCGAGACACGTTTCACCGCCTCAATCGTGTGGTGTTGCTCATTACGGCGATAGCTTCGTTCGTGTTGCCGTTCTGTGTCCTCACCTTTCATCATACTGTCGTCTTGCCTGTCAAGTCCAGCATTGCCATTGGACAACCGTTGGCGACAATCGTCGAACCTTCTCAGCCATGGTGGCAGAAGGGGGGTGTCGTCGTGTTCTTCATAGGCGTGTTCATGGTTGTGGGCCATGTGGCTTGGTCTGTCGCGCAGGTGGTTCGTCTTATCATGTGCAGCCAACGCCACCCACAAGACGATGGCACCGTCATCGCCGTTACCGACAGGCCGGTGGCACCATTCAGTTGGATGCGATACATTGTACTCAACACTTCTGATTTCAAACAACAAGACCCGGCCATCATGGCCCACGAACGAGCCCACATACGTCAGCGGCACTCGCTCGACGTCCTCCTCGTTGATACACTCACAGCACTGCAATGGTTCAACCCCGCCATATGGATGCTTCGCCATGACCTGCGTGCCATCCATGAATACGAGGCCGATGCAGCTGTTCTCTCTCAAGGCATCAATATGCGTCAGTATCTTTATCTACTTATCCAAAAGACCGTTGTCTGTGGTGGGTACTCCATAGCCAACGGCATTACGCACAGTACTCTAAAAAACCGAATAAATATGATGCTAAACCATAAGAAATCCAATGGCAAAAGTTGGTTAAAACTTCTTGCACTCCTGCCCATCTTGGGCGTTTTCATGGCACTCAACGCCGAGACCGTCACTAACTACGTCTATCAACATCCACAAAAGAAATTGGCGAAGAAGGGCAAGAAAGCCGGAAAGGTGAATTTCAGCGGCAAGACCATCGATGTGAAAGCAGATACCGCAGCCACTGCGCCTACCAACATCCGTATCCCTGGTGTTGCCTATGAGATGAAGGGCGATATGGAGAATCCTCTCTTTATCATCGATGGAAAGCGTTCAAGCATTGAGGAGATGCAGACTCTTGACCCAAAGACCATCGACCATATCACCGTCCTGAAAGACAAGGCTTCCATCGATTTGTATGGTGAGGAAGGAAAGAACGGTGTCATCCTCATCACGACTAAAAACGCTGTTTCACCAGGCGACAGCACGGCTACCGGTATTTTTTACCCCAAAGTATAGTAAAAGATAAGAAAAGGTGGGGAAAACCCACCTTTTCTTATCTTTTTTGAATCAACTTGTTACCAACTATATAAATGCCGCGGGGCATGGATTCCCAATTGTCGGTGGTGCCCATTCTGATACCCTGAAGGCTGTAAATGGCATGAGAGTTATGGCTACGTGCAGAACTATCATATATACCGGTCTCTGAAGGATTGAATGGCAGGAAATCGGCCGTCGAGTCGGGATGTGCATATACACCAAAGGGTGGGAGAGTGGACGGAGCGGTGAGTCTGACAAGCCCCCATTTACCTTCGTGTTGCCCCAGAATGTAGTCGCCTGTATAAAGGGGTGTGTTGGTGTATGAGCCACGCAACACGTTGTCCACCGAACTGACGAAATAGTCGATTTCTCCTTTGCCTGTGAATGTGAATTCACCATTGCCTTCGATGAGAACAGGTACATGAGGGGGGATGCTTCTCATTCGGGTAATTGTCAGATTGTCGTCGATGATGTATGCGCTGACGCCATCGGGAATGACAGCGGTGAGTGGGAATATGGCAAGGCGGAAGCCTTCGACACTCATCCTCAGACTTGCCTCTTTTGCATTGAAAGGCTTATGAGGTCTGAAATCACTGCTGTTGGCGACAAGTGTCATTTGTTGGCATTCATTGCCCACTACCAGATTGCTCCCTGTAAAAGGACTGCCTTCAGCAACATAGGCCATACGGTTGTTGTCGTTGAGCCAAGGAAATGATGACGGGAGGTCACTGACATTGGTCAGGTCAATACTGGTGCATGATGGGTCTGATGTGAAATCAAGCACGTTGCTGTCATCGGATACATAGTTGCCGCTGAGTTGGGCTGAGTACAGACCTCCGTTGCTCAGGTAGACACTGCCAAAAGTGATGGTCAGCACAGAAGACCAGTTGTTGTTTGAAATTGATAATAGACCTTTGCATCCATCTGTAAGCGTCTGGGGAGAAAGGTCGAACACGATATCGAAGTTTTCACGGCGATTCAGGTCAAGTTCACCATAGTCGTGGGTGGAAACAGCACCTTTTGAGTTGATGTAGGTGAGCGTGGTCTTTGCCGAGGTGTAGTTCAATGTAGAACTGACATTTTTCACTTGCAGCACCAATTTTGAATAGCGGTCGTTGAGTGCGACATAACCTCTTGTGGCGTTGGTGTTGTTGGAAATAAGTGGATTGGAGTGGTCGAAAGTCTTAGTCTTTCCCGATAATTTGAAATTCGTGCCAAAAGATGTATTTGTGGGTACCATGTCGTCAATCCGGTCGAAATACGAAATGCTGCCTTTCATGTTTGATGGCTGGCGGTCGCGACTGCGCACGAAGAGAAGGGTGGCAAATCCCTGCGAGGGTATGGCAGTAGTGGGGCGGCAGGTTTCTTCAGGGATTTCTATCGCTTCTGATGATAAATCCTTAGATTTTGTGGTGATATAAATCTCGCCACTGGTGGTGTAGAAGGGCAAGTCAATGGTCAGATCAACGTCCTCGTTGCTTTCATTGGCCACAACAACAACGGCGGTATCACCTGATTCCGACAGATAAGCAGAGCCCTCGAGTGATGAACCTGAGAAAGTTGCGTCGATTCGGTTCATTCCAGTTACAAACCGCGCAAAATGTGCCATGACATAACCACGCTTGGTGACATTGCCATTTGAGGTTCCCCTCTGACCGTCGCCCAGCATTCCATAGTAACGTTTGGCGGAATAGTGAACCCAGGCGTTGAAGTCGCCAAGCATACAGGTGTTGATGGAACGGAAAAAATTGAAGACATCTTTTGTGTAGTCGAAGTTGCGTGTGTTGTTTTCTATCTCATTCCAATTGATAAGGTATTCGGTCATCCATAATTCTTTTCCTTTCGATGCGAGATTTTTATAGGCCGATTGTATGCCGCCGTATTGGTGACCGCCATAGATGTCGAAGTGTGGAAGCACATTGGTCTTGTTGAGTTCGTTGGCATAATTATCGCTGATGGCAAGAGTTTCTGGGGCTATGACCTTGCAACTGATGCTGCTGCCATAGGTTCTCACAAACTCGGCAATCTCTGAGGCCGACCATAGGCAACCTGCATAGGTGGCGGCCCAGTCGGGCTCGTTCTGGATTGAGATGGCATCGAGCTCCACGCCATTGTCACGCAGGTATTGAACATAACCCTCGAGATAATCGGCATAGTCGGGCCAGTTTTCACGCTTCAGTTTGCCGGTTGTGCCATCGTTGTTTTTTGCGTTGATGGTGCCATTGGTCTTCCATTCGGCTGGTTGCCCCCAGGGCGAGGCAAAGACTATCAGGCCCATTTTCTTCGCGGTCTTGGCAGTCTGCAAAGACTGACTCCATGCGCTTCGGCCAATGGGAATGTAAAGCCGCATGACATTGCAACCTACAGTGCTTGTCTCACCCCATACTTTCTTGATTTCTGAGGTTGACATGTGGTTGTAGGTAAATTGTGGTGAGCACACGAAACCGCCAAAGCCAGTAATATGCTGATGTGGGGTGGTGGCGTCAACACGGACTGTGGCCTTTGATTGTGCAATGGCTGTGACTGTGCCAATCATAGTCGAAATCAGAAGGATTAACGCAGACAAATGGATTCTTTTCATGTGGCTGTTTGGAAAATTTGAAAATCTATAAGATGTGCAATGAAGACGTTACTGGAAAGGCCCATCATGACCTATGCTTCCTGTAACTTAGTTAATTCCCTTTTACTTCTCTCTTCGGCGCTTTTCTCATGCTCTCCTTAATCTCATCCATTCGTGATACCGCATGGCGGCGGGCTATGATAATCTGATAGCGGTATACCAGGCATGTGAGGAAGAAATAGACCAATACCTGTATCCACATAGCCATGTACTCGGTGCGGACGTCGGAAAGTGTAGCACCCATCGAATTGACACGGACATAGGCACGGATGCCAAAAGTGGACGGTATGAGCCAGGAAAAACCTTGCCATACTCCTGGAATGTTGCTCTGGGGCCAGGAAACACCTGAGAGAAACAGGAAGGGAACGGAGGTGAAAACTATGATAAGCATCACATTCTCACGATAGCGTATAATGCACGAAATAAACATTCCGAAAAACACACAGGCCAGAACAAATGGCACCATGATGCCTAAGAGTGTATAGGGATTGGCAATGTGGATGAAACTGAAAATACGGGGTACCACAAGCACCTCAAATGCTGCTAAAACGGCATATACCATTGTGTAGCAGGCAGATTTGCCAAGTACTATGCGGAAAATACCATTGTAGTGCTTGCTTACAGGTACGAGGTCGCGGTAGCGGTTGTTCTCACGGGCTGTGCCTGCCGACAAGCCTATACCCAGAAGGAGAGTCTGCTGAAGCACTAGTATCAGTACTCCTGGGATGATGAAATTGCCATAACCTCCTGTCTCGTTGAATATCGGAACTTCCTCGTATGCCAGTGATTGCGTGCCTATCTCATCCTCTAGGTCTGTGTAATGACCTGAAAGTGCCACTTGGATGTGGGTGTTCATCTCGCTGGTCACAGAAGCTGCAGTCTGATATATCGCTTTGTAATAGAGCATGAAACTCATATTGCAGTAGAGGCTCACACTGGTCTGTTCCATACGGTTCAGACGGGTGGAAAAATCAGCGGGGATATATACGATGCCATAGCATTTTTGATGGCCTATCAGTTGGTTGGCTTCCTCTATGTTGTTGCAATTGTAATCCACGGATACATTGGGGGAGGCGTCATAATGGCGAATAAACTCGCGGCTCTCGCTGCTGTGCGACATATCCACAACGGCAACCGGTACTTCGTGCACCACTTCATTGTTGTAAACCCACGAATAAAGAATGGGGTATACAAGTGGTACAAGTATGAAAAAAATCAGAACACCCTCGTCTTTGACAACGGCTTTCATTTCTTTGGCCCATATATAGCACATGTCTATTATGCCTTCCTTGACCCTGCTGAAGAATGTTTCCTGGTTGTTCATCAATGATGGATTTTAGGGGATATAAACAAATTCCAGCATCGCACGACGAATGTTGTGGACGACAAATAAGGGAAGGAGAATGAATAATGCTAGCGCTCCTATGTGCAAAAGAGAGTCTGACAATGGGTAGCCATTGAAAATTGATATCTGGTAAATCATATAGTAGTGCCGGAGTGGAAAGAGATTGGCTACTGCCTGAATAGGACTGTCCATGGCACTTAATGGGAATGCCGTGCCCACTGCCGAGAAACTCAGCACTGCCCAGAGAGAGCAGATGCTCATCGACATTCGAAGAGAAGGAAAGAGGCCGAAAGCAAAAATGCCAAATGCCTGTGAGGCAAGGACTGACATGACTGCCAAAAGTATTATGGGAACCATACCACCAGGGTGGGGGAATCCTTCTATGCCAAATACATAATACATATAGCCGAGCATGATGGTGATGAACACGAGAAACTGAGGCAAAAATTTGCCAGCCAGAGCGGTATAGATGTTGCCGTTGGCCATGGATAGCCATTCCTTGGAACTGCCAAATTTCAGTTCGGTGCCGATAGAATAGGCTGAAACTAAAAATACAAACAGGAGTATGGCACCTGGGACAAGCATATTGCTCAGGTACATATTGTAGTTCACCCACGGATTGTTCAAAGGATGGAGGTCGAGCGTGATGGGCTGAAGAAATGCCTTAATCTGATTGGGGGTGTAACCTTTGGCTGTCATGGTGGCGCTGCCTACACCAGCGGAACCCAACATCGACACTGTCTTCAAGTCTCGGAAAAGCAATGAGCCACTTACAAGTGTGGTGTTGGAGTAGTAAAATGATATCTTGGGCTGCCGGGAGGCGAGCAATTCGCTTTCCATGTGCTCGGGAATATAGAGGAAGGCGTATATCTTGTTGCGCTGTATGGCTTGGCGGGCCTCGGACATACTTGTGTAATGGGCTACTACATCAGAAGTCTGAAAGGTGTTCAACTTGCGAACCAACGAACGGGAAGTGGAACTGTTGTCAAGGTCAACCACGCCAACTGGCATCTTCAACGGCTGGCCTTGGTTCATCACAGAGGTGAAGAAAATGGTCACAATAATCGGGAATATCACCATGCTGAAAAGGTAAATGTGGTTTTTCTTGAAAAAACCGCATTCACGTGCTGATATGCGAAGTATTCGTCGAATTGTTTCCAATGCCTTCAGAAAAAATACTTATTTCTTGATAATCAATGACATGCCTGGTCGCAAACCTTCAAATTTCGTGGTTGGACGTGCTTTCACCTCGAAGGTCTTCAAATCGTATTGGCCTGTGGTCTTCGTGGCTTTCCATGTGGAATAGGAGCCCAAATCTTTCATGGCAAATACTTTCATCTTGATTTCCTTGTTGAAGGCTGGGGAGTAGGCCGTGAACTCATCACCTACTTTCAAACCGCTGAGTTGGTCTTCCCGCACGTTGAAAACACCCCAGATGTCACTCATGATGGCTATGCTCATAATAGGGGAACCTGTGCCTACCAACTCGCCCAGTTTCGGATAAATATTGGTCACTTCACCATCCATTTGTGCTATCTGAACGGTCTCGTGAATGTAGGAATTCACCTCCTGAATGGCACCACTGGCTTGGTCAACCTGGGCTGCTGTAGCCTTACGCTCTTCCTTGCGGGCACCATTGCGTGCCATGTCATATTGACTTTGGGCCGCTTTTACTTGGGCATCGGTCGCCTGAACGGCTGCAAGTGCTTCGTCACGACGCTGGGCTGTTACCACTCCCTCTTCGTAAAGGTTGCTGATACGCTTGTAGGTCTTGTTTGCAATTTCATTGGCGGCCTTGGCTTGCTGAAGCAATTCGTATGCGGCACGGATGGTTTCCTCACGGGCACCATTGTCTGCCATCTCATTCACTGCGGCGGCGGCATTGCGGGCACTCTCTGCCTGTGCTTTCTTGGCCTTGACCTCCGGGGCATCAAGAATGGCAAGGGTGTCGCCGGCATGGACAAAGTCGCCCTCTTTCACTCGGATTTCAAGAATACGGCCGGGTACTTTGCTCGAGACTCGGTATTCTGACACCTCTATCTCGCCCTGGAGTATTTCCTCGTCTTTGTCGAGGGTGAAATAACCTATGGCGGCTACGATGGCTACCACTGCTATAAAACCTAATATGGCAAGCAGGATGTTGTTGTGTTGTGACTTTGCTGACATATTTCTTACAATTGACCCAGGGCCTTGAGAAGGCTGACCCGGGATAGTTGAACTTCTATTTCTGAATCGATACGCATACTGTGGGCCGACTGCCAGGCGGTCTGAGCAGCCATCACCTCGGTAAGGCTCATTACTCCCTCACGGAAACCTACTGTGGCACAGCGAAGGTTCTCTTCGGCACTGGCAACGTGTTTTTCCGACATGTTAAGACGCTTCTCTGCCTCGGCCACCTTGAAACGGCACTGCTTCACCTGAAGGTTGATTTTCTCACCCAAGTCCTCGCGCTCAAGTTTCGCTATGTTGGTGGCTGCTTTGGTAGCGTGTAGTTTATAGCGCCCTTCGTTCCAGTTCCAAATGGGCATGCGTACAAGAAGGCCGATGTTCCATATTCCTGAGAATTTGCGCTCAAAACCGTTATATACATTGGGGTTGGATATCATGTAACCGCCTGTCAATGCCACCTGAGGGCGGTAATAGAGGGCTGTTACAAGTTTAGATGATTGCTCGCTGATGTCTATAGCATTGTCTACCATGCGAAGTTCAGGGCGTACAGGGTTATCAAGGGGGGCTTCACGGGAAACCGAAAAACTGTCCTTGTCCTCATCGGCAAGTGTGATGGGCTTGTTCATGTCAAGACCACATAGTTGGCAAAGCAACATCTTGGCAAGTGTGAGGTTATCGCTCACCTTCATCTTGGTCATTTCTGCTTCATGGACCCTAACTTCCACGTTCAATCCGTCTGCACGAGTGGCTATTCCTTCGTCTATCATCTTGTGGACATCATCGTTGAGACGGGTGACCAACTTATAATAACTCTCTGCTAAACGCTCTTTCTGGCGGAGGGAGACAACAAGCCAGTAGTTCACCTCTATCTCATAGAGCGTGTTTTGCAGGGTCATGTCGTAGGTGTTCGACATCATGTCTTCGTTGATGTCGGCGATACGGTTCAAGGCTGTCAAACTGCCACCCATATAAATGGGCTGACGAACCATCACGGCACCGCCAAACATGTTGCGGTTGTTGGTGCGGAAGGCTTGGCGAATGGTCTTGCCAAGATTGTCGCCCATGCCAGCTATCATGGTGTTCAACTGACCAAGTTGCTGACCTAGATTGGCTGCAGCCTCGGGAGTGATGAGCCCCTGCATAGCCATGCCTTGAATGGTGGAGGATAATTCACTGCCCAACTGCGACGTGGCATTGGTGCCCAAGTGGTTGAGAGCATTCTTTTGGTCTTTGTTCAGAATGGAGACTTCCTTGCTGAGTAGTTCCCATCCGGCTACGGCATCAACTTTTGGCAGATATTTCGTGCGGGCCGCCCCGCGTTCGTCTGTGGCTATTTCCATGTTCATGCGTGCCACGGAGAGTTTTTTGTTGTTCTTGATGGCAAGTGTACGGCAATCTTCAAGCGACAAAACTTCCTGACCACATATAGAAAGAGCTGACGGAATAATCAGTAATGCTATAAGTATTCTTTTATAGTGTTTCATCTTGTATGTTATTATGCACTAAACCGCCTGACGGGGCAATCCTGCCACATCATGCGTATACGTGTCAAGTTCTAGCGCTGCAAAATTAGATAAATTGTTTTACTTGGCAAATGTTTTTGAGCTATAAACAATCACGTTCTTGAAAAATTAAGATTTTTAGGGAAAAAATGAACAATATTAAAAAAAAATTTTTATATTTGCCACGGTTAATCTCTATGAACATGGAACAGTGCAAAGATAGTTTCTTCAAAAAGGCTTTTTACCTATATTACGATGGGTTTAGAAACATGACTATAGGCCGAACCTTGTGGGCCGTGATTATGGTCAAATTGTTCATTATCTTTGTGGTGCTGAAATTATTCTTCTTTCCGAATTTCCTGAAAAACAATGCGCCTCAGGGAGAGGAGGCTGAATTCGTCGGAAATCAAATGGTCAGCAGAATGGATAATAACTGATGGACTTTACATTAATTAATTGTTGATATTATGCAAAACATTGTCATGAACATTGATGCTGGAATGGTGGATTGGGCAAGGGCACAATTTGCGCTTACTGCCATCTATCACTGGCTGTTTGTCCCACTTACCTTGGGACTGGCCCTGATTATGGGCATCATGGAAACTTGCTACTACAGAACGAAAGACACGTTCTGGAAAGATGCATCACAATTCTGGCAGAAACTTTTTGGAGTGAATTTTGCCATGGGTGTGGCAACGGGTATCATACTCGAGTTTGAGTTCGGTACCAATTGGAGCAATTATTCGTGGTTCGTAGGTGATATCTTCGGAGCTCCTTTGGCTATAGAGGGTATCGTGGCTTTCTTTATGGAATCTACTTTTGTCGCTGTGATGTACTTCGGATGGAAAAAGGTCTCGCCTGGATTCCACTTGGCATCGACATGGCTCACAGGATTAGGGGCTACCATTTCGGCATGGTGGATACTCGTGGCCAATTCTTGGATGCAGTATCCAGTGGGATGTGAATTCAATCCCGACACAATGCGAAATGAAATGGTCTCTTTTGCCGATGTGGCGTTGTCACCTTTTGCTGTCGATAAATTCTTCCATACCATCACATCTTCATGGATTATCGGTGCCATTTTCACCGTGGCCGTGTCATGCTATTACTTGCTCAGGAAGAGAGAGAAAACTCTTGCCGTGAAAAGTATTAAGGTTGCGAGTGTTGTGGGATTGGTGGCTTCTTTGCTGGCGGCATTTACTGGTGATAATTCTGCCTACATGGTCTCCAAAGTTCAACCGATGAAACTCGCTGCCATGGAGGCTCTCTACGATGGAGGAGAGAGTCAGAGCCTGACGGTCTTTTCATTGGTCAATCCTTTTCAGCAGCCTGATTATGCCGCTGGGGGTGAAGCACCCATGCGTATTGCGGTTCCAAAAATGCTCTCTTTCCTCGCCACTCATGATTTCGATGGATATGTGCCCGGAATCAATGATATTATAAAAGGTGGATATACTAACCAAAACGGTGAGGTGGAATTGTCTCTTGAAGAGAAAATCCAGAAAGGAAAAGAGGCGATTACAACATTGGGAGAATATCGTAAGATTAAATCTGAGATAAAAGGCGAACCTTCCTCGGAACAAAAACTTATGCTCACCCAGAAGGCAGAGTTCCTCAACCAGAATATGAAATATTTCGGATATGGCTACATCAAGGAGGCTGATGAGGTGGTTCCTTTTGTGCCTGTTTGTTTTTATAGTTTCAGAATAATGGTTGGATTGGGGTGTCTCTTTATCTTCTTCTTCTTGGTAACTACCTTTGTCGTTTATCGTAAGGATATCTCTAAACCTAAATGGTGGCTTAAATTGGGAATCCTGCTCCTCCCACTCGGATATATCGCCAGTGAGGCCGGATGGCTCGTCGCTGAGTTCGGAAGGCAGCCTTGGACTATTCAGGACATGATGCCCACCTGGGTTGGTGTGAGCGACCTCTCTTCGGGTTCGGTCATGCTCACTTTCTTCTTGTTCCTCATCTTGTTTACTGCGCTGCTTTTCGTGGAAATCAATATCCTTTGCAAGCAAATCAAGAAAGGACCTCATTATACAAAGGAATAATTCTTCTCTGTTAAACTAAAAAATCAAAACCATGACATACGCTTTTATGCAACATTATTGGTGGTTCCTGGTGTCTTTGCTAGGAGCACTCCTGGTCTTCCTCATGTTTGTGCAGGGAGCAAATTCCATGATTTTCAGCCTGGGAAGAAACGAAGACCAACTGAAAATGCTGGTTAATTCCACAGGACGAAAATGGGAATTCACATTCACCACACTCGTCACTTTTGGGGGAGCATTCTTCGCCTCATTCCCGCTGTTCTATAGCACAAGTTTCGGAGGCGCTTATTGGCTGTGGATGATTATTCTATTTTCGTTTGTCTTGCAAGCCGTGAGTTATGAGTTCCAGAATAAATTGGGGAATATTTTCGGTACTCGTACTTTCAGGTGGTTCTTGGTTTGCAATGGAATACTCGGACCGCTTCTCCTCGGTGGTGCGGTTGCCACGTTTTTCAATGGCTCAAATTTCATCATCGACAAAATGAACCTCACCGATTCCATGCAGCCGGTTATCAGCAGGTGGGCAAATGCAAGTTGCGGACTTGATGCTTTGCTTGACCCCTGGAATCTGGTCTTTGGATTGGCCGTGTTTTTCCTGGCACGTATTCTTGGCATATTATATATAATGAATAATGTGAACGATGAGGATATTCGCTCAAGGGGTAGCGTCAGACTGATTGGAGTCGCTGTCCCATTCTTGATTCTTTTTGTGGCATTCTTGGTAAGGACTCTTCTCAAGGATGGTTTTGCCTACGATACTGCTACAGGGGAAATCAAAATGGAGTCGATGAAGTATTTGCACAATATGATTGATATGTGGTATGTGCTAATACCTTTGCTCATAGGTGTCGTACTGTTGCTCTATGCTATCTGGAAGACGGTCAGAAGCAAGACGTACATTGGTGGCATCTGGCCTGCTGGCATCGGTGTGGTGCTGGTTGTGCTGTGCCTGTTGTTGTGCGCAGGATGGAACAACACTGCTTATTATCCTTCAAATGCCGACTTGCAGAGCAGTCTTACAATTGCCAATAGTTGCAGTAGTGAGTTCACGCTTCGCACCATGACATACGTGAGCTTCCTCGTACCCTTTGTACTGGCTTATATAGTATATGCTTGGAGGTCTATAGACAAGAAGAAAATCGATCTCGAGGAAATCCAGACAGATGATCATATTTATTAATGTGTAAAAATAGAACGAATTTTTAATTAAAAACACTATGAGAAAAATATTGTTAGGCGTGTTGCTTGTCTTAGCCATGGTTGCAAATGCTCAGAATGAGATTGATTCCACCCGCACGAAAGTGTTGATGCAGACTACTATGGGTGATGTGGTTATTGCTCTCTATAATGAGACTCCTCTACATCGTGACAATTTTTTGAAGCACGTGAAAAACGGTGACTATGATGGCATGCTCTTTCACCGTGTGATTAATAAATTCATGGTGCAGACAGGTGACCCACTGACACGACCACCTCAGCAAAAGACAAAAAAGGTATCGGTTCCATTGACCGCTACAATACCTGCTGAAATTCTCTATCCACAATTTTTCCATAAGAAAGGAGCCGTCGCCGCAGCAAGGGAGGGCGACGATAAAAATCCTCAAAGGGCATCTTCGTCATCACAATTCTATATTGTTATGGGAAACCGACGAACAGAATGGGAGTTGGACAATTTTCAAAAGAGAATCGATGAGGCTACCAATGGGGAAGTGGTGCTGACACCCGAGGTGAGGGAGGTCTATAAAGAAATAGGTGGCTCACCACATCTCGATGGTCAATATACGGTCTTTGGTGAGGTCGTCAGTGGACTGGAAGTGGTGGATGCCATTCAGAAGGTCGATGTGGATGACATGGCAAAGCCTCTGGAGGACATCCGTGTGACCAAAGTTCGGGTCCTGAAGTGACAAAAAGAGTCGCTGCCGGTTGACTTAAGTCAAGAAACTGCATTTTTTTTGGTGTTATAAGTACATTTTTCTCCCGAAAAATTTGGAGGGAGCGGATATTTGTCATACCTTTGCATCCGCTTTCGGTCAAAAACCTGCCCTCGGGCATGAATGAGGCTGGGAGCTCGTTCTTTGAGAAGCTTACATGAAGACATAGAAGTAGTACAAGAAGCAGGCCCGCTTCCTGTTTTAATGGGAACGGGCATGGGTAGAAGAAATACGAGCCGTCA
>Ga0247611_10002423_pt1 | contig 30125 bp, 51 predicted proteins | sample 177DNAGHGhighgp2_FD_192422 | JGI IMG/M metagenome (GOLD analysis project Ga0247611, IMG submission 192422) | Sheep rumen microbial communities from Palmerston North, Manawatu-Wanganui, New Zealand - 1770 DNA GHGhigh gp2 | ecosystem: Host-associated > Mammals > Digestive system > Stomach > Rumen... | reverse complement strand
TGGATCAGGTTTCGAGCAAATGACTGAATCCATGATGCGCTTTGAGGAAAAGTTCCGCGAACTCGGCGCGATGCAGGCAGCTCCTACGGTTGACCCTTCCGGCGTTGTTGATGCATGTCAGGAAATCGTTGAGGCGGTAGAAGACGCACTTGAAGCATTGGCAGATCTCGCAAACGCATCTGGCGGTGGTGGAGGCGGTTTCGGCGGTGGTCACGCAAAAGGCGGTTGGATGCAAGCCGGAACTACCTATCTTGTTGGGGAGCTTGGCCCTGAATTGGTAACACCATCACGATCAGGATATGTCCACACAGCGGAGGAAACCGCAAGCATGCTTGGAAGAGGTCAAAGCATCAATATTACGATTCAGGGAGACGTATATGATAATGCTTACAGCATGAGAAAGAAACTCAGGAATGCAATGCTTGATGTTTTACAGGAGCAGGTAGTTTATGGGTAATATGTTCCGAAAATTAGTGTATGAAAACGCATCTGGTAAACAGGTCGTATTGAATGATTCAACAATAAAGCAATATTTTGAAGTAGGAACGCGATCCGGATTTACTGCTCCTGAAGTTGAGCTGATAACGCAGAAATATATCAATGGCAAAGAAAAGATTATCGGGCGAATTTTAAAACCACGTGTCGTTACAATGACCTTTATCATAGTCGGTGGGTCTGCTGCGAAAAGGGATTCGGTTTTTTTTGATATGATCGAAAAACTCATTGATGTGTCCGGCGGTGATGTTGGGAAATTGTACATCAAACGCTCTGATGGAAAAACTGTATATCTCAATTGTGCATACTCATCTGGATTATCAGTTGTTGAACAATATGAAAAATATCATCAGTTCACTCTCGAATTTTATGCTTCAGATCCATATTTTTATAATGACTACAAATTCACAAGTCGAATTAATGATATAGACTCTGATATTGTGACGCTGGCAGACGACCTGTATTTAGGAGTTTGGTATCTTGGAATTGGTAACATAAATGGTCACGGCGTAGTTATAAATCATCTCGAAGAGACTGTTGATCCGATTATTCAAATTAAAGGTAGAAGGCAGAATATCACTATCACCAATACGACAACTAACGATAGTATCTCTTTTGTAAATCTCCCAATATATCAAGGAGATACTCTTGTGATTGATACAAGAGAACAGTCGAAAGATGCTCGTATTGAAAAAGAAGACGGAACGATTATATCGGCTTTGCAATATCTTGACTGGAGCACAATGAATATGTCGTTACGGCTCGTTCCCGGCTCGAATGGAATCAATTTTACTGGTTATGGCGAAATTCAACCGATTACCTTCGCTTACAACCAGCAATTCCTTTCTGCGTGAGGATGCATGTTCACAAAATACGCTGTACATATCAGAAATAGAAATGGTGATTATATAAATCGCTTGACTGATATCGAAACCTTGGAAATTACAGAGGCGTTAAATGATCCCGGGTCTTGGTCTATTTCAAGTAAAACTCCGTATATTTGTCCTTTTAATGCAGGCGATGGTATTGTCGTTAGCCGAGATGGAGAGTTATTCTATTCCGGTGTTTTAAAAGAAATCACAGAAGAGTATGACGCTTACGAAAGGTTGTATACATGGAAAGCATCAGGCGCAAGCGATCTCGACTATCTGACGAGAAGGGTATGTTATCCGGACCCTGCGACCGGACTGACTACTGTAGTCAGTCATTACGAAGACTCCGGAACATTATCCGAAGTCGTAAAAAGGCTGATTGACAAGAATCTTGGCCCTGAAGCCATGCCGGTAAGACAGGAACAGCTTGTAAAGTCAGGAGTTATCGGTGACGCAGGGAGCAGTGTTAGTGTGTCTTTGCGTTTCCAGAACTTGCTTGAAGCTATCAAACCGCTGCTTGATTCCCAGAATTATTCCATACGGGCTAATTGGGATAACAGCGCAAGAAAAATTTGGTATCAGGTATATAAAAGCACTAACTATGATAATTCCTTATTGTTTTCGACGAGTCTGAATTCCTTGCTGTCGGTCACATATAACTATAAAGCTCCGGATGGAAATGCGGTGATATCCGGAGGCGAGGGAGAAAAAACCGAACGCAGTTTCGCTTACGCCAATGATGATACAAGCGCAGAAGTCTGGGGGCGGATTGAATACTATCATGACATGCGCTCAACTGCGGACAGCGAATTACAGGCCGACGCTGACACGACATTGCAAAAGCTTGCGGATGAAAATCAGGGTCACGCATCGGTAATCAACAGCAATTCGTGGGAATTGGAATACAAGAAAAATTGGAATATCGGTGATTTTGTTGCAGTGGAAGTTCATGGATCAGTCGATATACAAAGGGTTCTGCAGGTGAAAACGACTGTAGCATTCGATGAGGAAACGATAGAACCTGTAATCGGTTCTGTGAAACACAGTCAACTGTCGGGGATTTACGGTCAGCTCAAGCAACTCAGAAGTGATGTCAATCAGCTGCAATGGGGCTCAAATTAAAAGGAGAAAAGTAAATGAATGAATCGGTAATTTCTACATTCACAGGTGTCAAATTTATTCAAGGACTGACGCCGATGACTCAAGAAAATTGGCAGAGTTACTTCGGATCCGCGATCAAGAACGGAGTATACAGCGGTCTTGCGCCTAAGAACGCACCTCAATCTACAGTGAGCATACAGGTCACGGATGGAGTCGTTTTTGCAAATGGCATTCAAGCCAGACTTGAAACAGAAGACGGGTATACAGATATTGGGTCTATGTTGAACACAGGGCTTGAAGACCGACTTATTTGTGTTCGCGTACATTACAATTCCGAGACTGCAGAATTAATTCAAAAGTCAAACGTTACGGATATACCTTCCAGTGCTGTGGAAAGAACAAAAAACTACCTATTCGCTCAAACGCTTGCCAAATTAACTGCTGATGAATCATATCTTTGCACAAGAAACGAATCTTATTGGGATATTCCGATCTTTTACCAATCAAAATACAATTCTTGGGTCATGTATGGGCGTGATTTGCGGAGAAAAGTTGAATTGAGTCCATCAAAACTGACAAATCCGCCGCTTGATACGACAGACCGTACATGGCAGTATGGTGTGCTTATCAGCGGTCAGAATCGGTATACAGCTGGAGAATCTACCCGAAGGGTTGTGTTCTTTCCTGATGTAATCAACCAGCCTGATGGATCAATTGTTACCATTTTCGGAGGAAATGAAGGATACGACTTCATCTTGTCTGACACCCCTTATACAGGAGAATGGATATATTTTGATGACCATGTAGGAGAAACAATCCCATTTCAGCAAAACTGGAAAACCAATTACACATTCTCCAATGGTACAGGCGTATGGACGCAAATTACCATAATGGGCGAAGGCACTAATAATGCTGTGCTTGGTTACAAACGTACGATTCCGGCTGGCACATCGAAATCCTTCCGAATCTCATTCGGCGGAATTTCGGTTAATGACTCAACCGGATATGTCAATCCGATGTTTTCCGTTGAAGAATTTGACAACATCGCATCTGTCAACTGGGGACGTATCGGCGGTAGCATCACCGCTCAGACAGATTTAGGCGACGCACTTGCATTGAAGGCAAATGTTACTGATGTCAATGACGCACTTGCATTGAAGGCAAATGTTACTGATGTCTACAACAAGACGGAGACAGACGATGCGCTGGCTTTGAAGGCAAACGATTCTGATGTCTACGATAAGACGGAAGTTGACGATAAACTGGCATTAAAAGCAGATGTATCGGGTGTCTACACCAAGACGGAGACAGACGATGCGCTGGCTTTGAAGGCAAACGATTCTGATGTCTACAATAAGACGGAAGTTGACGATAAACTGGCATTAAAAGCAGATGTATCGGGTGTCTACACCAAGACAGAAATTGATAATAAGCTTTCTGAGAAAGCAAATTCATCGGATGTATTCACACAATCAGAAAGTAATTATAGGTTTGCCTTTAAATCGGATACTTATACAAAATCGGAGGTTAGAGACCTCGTCAATCCTAACTATGACGTGTATAAATTATGGGTTCATGACACTAATGGTAGAGATACTAACACTGGTAGAGATTCTAATAATCCTGTACAAACATTAAATCGTGCAATTGCATTAGCTCCTTATGGCAAATTCACATCAATTGAAACTGCAGGAACTTTTAACGAAAATATAGTTATTCCATATGGGAAATGCATTCGTATAGAAACAAATATTATTTCGCCCTATAATAAAAATGTATTCATTTTAGGAACAGTAACCGTTGAAGGCGGATTCTTAGAAATAGTTATTCCCGTAAATTATGGTGCGCCAGAAGTAACCATTTCAAGCACAAGCGGAAGCGGAACAATAATGGTTAATAAAGGCGGAAAATTCATCGTAAATATAGGAGGCAAAAACATCAAAATAATCAATACAAAGTCCGATGGAGGTTCTGTGCTCGAATTGAGGGATGGAGCTTTAGCGAGAATCAATAAATATGCTTTTGGCGAGCTTATTGGTTATCATATCGCAACCTTATATAGTGGATCTTCTTTTATTTACGGAACAGACATTACGCTTAATAGCATTTCTACAGAATTAGAAGTCGAGCAAGGATGGGTAAATGGGAGCTATACGGCATGAAAACAATCATCAAAAAAGCTGAAACATTTCGCAGAGTACTTGAACTCAAGAACATCGAAACCGATGCACCTGCGGATTTGACAGAATGTTCTGCTTACAGCCAGATGCGTCGAAGTCCCGCTGGTGAGCTGATGGGAGATGCTGAATGCTATATTGATGTAGTGCAAGGCACTATCTCAGCTCTTTGGACAGCAGAGCAGACTGCCGAATGGGGTGTCGGGCAATGCGGGTTTGACATTTGGCTTGTCTGCGGTGATGAGCAGAAGCCGATTTATACGGAAGTGTGTGAAGTTATCGAGAGCTATACGGATATGAAAGGGTAACTATGGCTATCGACTGGGATAAATTACAAGTAAAGGTCATTGATGATGACCATATACCAATCACTGATGACTATAAATACACAATGTCATCAGAGCAGCGCATGGTCATATTTTCCGGACGCAGAGGTGAACAAGGACCAGCCGGACCTGCAGGTCCCGCAGGACCTTCTGGCGCGTCATCATGGGGTGCTATTGATGGTGATATCGAAAACCAGACCGACCTTGCCAATGCGTTGGACGAAAAGATAAATGATGCGCCGTCTGATAATAAGGAATATGTACGAAAAAACGGTGCGTGGACAGAATCATCAGGCGGGGGAGGCGGTGGCGGAACTCCGACATGGGGAGCAATAACAGGGACACTTTCCGACCAGACAGATTTACAAAATGCACTTAATGCGAAGGCCAATGTTGCAGACCTCGGAGACCTCGCCACTCAAGATACCGTAGACTATCAGACTGAGGTGACCAATAAGCCGACATTTGGCACGATGGCATCAGTCAATGACGCTCCTTCTGACAGCAAGGAATATGTCAGAAAAAACGGCGCATGGTCTGAAGCAACTGGCGGTATCGCCTCGGTCTCGTGGGGAGACATCAACGGGACTCTTGAGAATCAAACGGACTTGCAAACCGCTTTGGATGCCAAAGCTGATGAAGCCGACCTCGGAGCATTGGCGACAAAAGACACAGTTGATTACCAGACAGATGTGACCAATAAACCGAGCACATTCCCGCCAGAAGCCCATATCCACGATGACAGGTACTACACAGAGTCGGAGACAGATGCTTTACTCGATGGAAAAGCTCAAGTAATTATTGGCCCAGTTCCTGTAAAACTGAGTGGGACATATATTGTTGTTCCGGTTGGTGCGAGACCGATTGACTTTAAGGCAACTCTTCAAGTTACCCAAACGGGGTCAGGGACACCAAGCGCAGCGAATATTCGGTCGTTTGAATCTGCCGAATCGTGTATAGTTGTTAAAGCAGACGGATATGGTGACATTGCTATGACGATGGAGACTCGGCCTATACCACTTCCGTCAGCCATGTATGGCGGAATTGTTGATGTGCTGAACGGAACCGTCATAATCACGCATGGGCACATTGCAAGCTATAACGGTGAAACGCTTACAGGCAGATGGTACTCTGATCGTGATGAATATGTCGCAGGCACAACGCCGACAACAGGTGCGGAAGTTGTTTATGAATTAGAAACGCCTATAGAGCAAACATGTTCCAGTTACACGCCTACAATGTTTTCAAGCATGGATACTTATCTGTGGGCAAGTCATCAATCTCAGAGATTGTCAGTAACAAACTATACTGTTGCTGGCGCTATTGATATATACGAGCAAAGGGCTATCGACACCAAGACATATGTCGACCAAAATGATGCATTGAAAGCCAATGTTGCAGACCTTGGCGATCTTGCATATGAAGACGACGCGCCATCGGACAATGCTGAGTATGTCCGTAAGAACGGTTCATGGGCGGTTTCTTCAGGTGGTGGCGGGACTACCGCACCCACATGGGGAGCAATAACAGGGACTTTATCTCAGCAGACCGACTTGCAGAATGCGTTGAATGCGAAAGCCAATACTGCTGACCTTGGCTCTCTTGCATCGAAGAACACGGTCAATTACGAGACCGAGGTTACAAAAAGCCTTCCGCATTCCCGCCTTCAGTTCACAACCATGATGACAGGTATTACACGGAGACTGAGGTTGACACTGCGCTCGCTGGCAAGCAGAATCTGATGACAGACTCAGGCTGGCTGGGGCTGGAAGCGGATCCTTCATCTGGAACCTATACAAATGCTCCGATCTATTACAGGAAATACGGAAATTTTGTTATGGTTTCTGCTTACCAAGTGCGGTTGAAAAATATCTTGTCAGGGACCAGCGTTGTCACATTGGCAAAAATACCGGAAGGTTACCGCCCTTCAAAGCCTATGTTTCAACTCATATGTCCGGGGAACGCAGGAATCGGCATAGTCAATTTCTACTCAAGTGGAAGCGCAGCAGGTGAAATTCGGTTTCGGCTCGCTCCGGGGACGGATTCATGGGCAGTTAATGCAGATATCAATTTCTTTTTTTCGTATTTTATTTAAAAGATAGGAGATGAAAACATGACTTACATCGAACGCGAAAATGTTTTGAAAGGTACTGACTTTAGCGGTCGTATACAGATTGCTGCCTGTGACTGGGCGCAATACTGGGCAATAAACGGCACGTCATCCATCGAGGATCCCGTTCTGCGGAAAAAGACTGATGACTTTATTGTTTTATACCTCTCAAACCCTGATGCATATACCGGCAAGATCGCTGTATTGGCCATCTCGGATGACCAAATCAAAACAGCTCAGACCATCACTGACGAAATGATCAACAGTGCTGTCACGCGGATCATGGCCAACGCACTGGATTATCTGATGTAATCGTTGAGCCTCGCCGATTATTAAAGCATGACCTTCAGCCCCGTTTCGGCGGAGCATAAAAATCAGAAAGGAGTTATGGTAAAAAATGTTATTTCGTGTTATAATGGAAAGGACGGTTGAAATATGAATCCCACCGTTATTACCGCTCTCATCAGCGGACTATGTGTTGCAATCCCCACGCTAATATCAGTAGTAGTTACCTCAAACACCCGCGACGCGGTGAATGAGGAGCGCATCAAGAACCTATCAGAAAAGATAGATGCGCTGAGCACGAAAGTGCAATTACACAATAATTTTGAGACCAGAATCGCGGTTCTTGAGCGCGATTTGAAGACAGCTTTTAATAAGTTGGACGACATCAAAAAGGAGATACGTCATGAGTAACCTGACAAATCCGAAGTGGTGGGCGGCAGCCGGGGTGAGAGCGTTGAAAACTTTCGCTCAGGCGGCAATTGCAACAATTGGATCAAGTGCTGTACTTTCATCTGTCGATTGGAAAATGGTAGTTTCAGCCAGCGTTCTTGCGGCTATTTTGAGTATGCTGACATCTCTTGCAGGACTTCCGGAAGTACCTGATGAAAACGATCTATAAGGATGCGAACGGAATGACGACGGTCGTGTTACATCTTAAAGACGATGAGCGGAGACGGCTGAAAAGACTCTCCAAAAAGCTCGGGCTGAATGACTTTGAAACCATCAAGTATTGTATGCAGTTAGTGTCTTGGTGGAGTAAAAATGAGATCGAACCGGAAGCGGAATGAGCTACCGACAGCCATTTTCTGGTAATTATCCTATTTCTCAATATTTCGGTGAGACCATAACCGATAAAAATGGTCACACAGGTATCGACTATGCCTGCCCATTGACTACGCAGATATTAGCATCTGCCGATGGGCAGGTTTTCTTTGCCGGATGGAAAGACGGCGGTTACGGCTACTGTGTTTTTATCAAGCACGCTGATGGCAACGTCACTATTTATGAGCATCTTTTATCGCAGATTTGTGTAAATGTCGGTCAGATAGTAAAGCAAGGTCAGGTCATCGGATATTCCGGCAGTACAGGGAATTCTACTGGTCCGCATTTGCATTTTGAAGTGCGCGACAGCAATGGGAAAGCATTTGATCCGATGAAACTGGGGCTCGTTTGCGTGGATGACAGCATCAGTTACGTCAAACCTGAGCCGAAAAAACTGAAAGAACCGGACGAACTTGGCGAAAAAGTGAAGATAACAGCACCCGCAGGAGCATGGGCTTGGAGTGCGAATTTTTCAAAGCGTGATACCGTTTATGCTTATGGGACAAAGCTCAATTTCACAGGAAAGACCATCAAGAGGAACGAATACACATATTGTGAAGTCTATCCAGAACCTGTGAAATATTGGGTAGCTGTCCACGACAGAGATTGCCAAATCCTCGATAACGATGTACAAGCATGAAAATCCGAATCCGGCAGGAAAAAATGTCGGAGATTGTACCGTCAGAGCAATAGCTTTGGCGACAGACCAAGCATGGGAAAAGGTGTATCTTGACCTGTGCTTGTACGGATACATGCTCTCAGATATGCCATCCAGTAACGATGTCTGGGGAGCTTATCTTATGGACAAGGGATGGCACTACAAGCGGTTACAGGACACTTGCCCATTCTGCTACACCGTTCGAGACTTTTGTGAAGAACATAAAAACGGAACGTATATTCTCGGTACTGGAAGCCATGTCATTTGTATTAAAAACGGCAGTTGGCTGGACGCATGGGACTCTGGCGAGAAGGTACCGATGTATTATTTTGAGAGGTGAGAATGTTCGGTTCACCGAATTATTATAGCGGTTATCCGTGGAATAACTACGGAACACAGAATGTCGCTCAGCAGGCGACACAGAGCAATACAATCAACTGGGTACAGGGAGAAGCCGGAGCGAAAGCATTTATGATCGCTCCCGGTCAGTCCGTGTTACTGATGGATTCAGAGAGCAACAGTTTTTTCATCAAGTCCTCCGACGCGTCTGGGATGCCGTTACCGTTGCGGGTTTTTGACTATGTGGAGCGGACGGTCACGAAGCCGGAAACGGCATCTGCAGACTACGTCACACGCGAGGAATTTGAAAAGAGACTTTCGGAGCTGTCAAATGCCAAATCCTCTGTACCAGCTGCTTAATGGCGGAAAACAGCCCGCAAATAATCCGCTGACAATGCTTCAGCGGTTCAATGAATTCCGGCAGAGCTTTACAGGTGACCCAGAACAGATGGTCAAACAACTGCTTCAAAGCGGCCGGATGAGTCAACAAACATACGCACAACTTTCCCAAATGGCGAGTGAATTCCAGAAGCTCTTGAAATAACAGGGCTTCTGAAAAATTTATATATAGGAGTGTTGTTATGTCTTTAACAACCGACAGTATGTCTGCGGCTGATATAGCTGCGATCACTGGTAACTCCAGAGCGAACGGCGGGTTCGGTTATGATGGTGGTCTTTGGTGGATTATTATTCTTTTCCTGTTTGGTATGTACGGCGGTTGGGATAACAACGGTGCAGGAAACAACGGTGGCGCAGGTGGTCTGTATCCGTGGCTCAATCAGAGTCAGCAGGTGAATGATGGATTCCGTGACCAGATGCTGAACAGCTCTATTCAGGGTATCCAGAATTCCATCACTTCCGGTTTCGGTGACGTACAGAACTCTCTGTGTGGTGGTTTTGCTGGTGTCAATGCTTCTATTGCGGCGGCTCAGAATGGTATCACTCAGCAGATGTATGCCAACCAGATTGCTGATATGCAACAGAATTTTGCAATGCAATCTGCGTTACAAAACTGTTGCTGTGAAAACCGTGCACAGACTGCCGATTTGAAATATACCGTAGCTACTGAAAACTGCGCTGATCGTACTCAGTCAATGCAGAATACACGCGACATTATCGAATCTCAGACACGCAATACTCAGGCTATTTTGGATAAGCTCTGCCAGCTTGAACTCGATGGCGTAAAGGGTCAGCTTGCACAGGCTCAGCGCGAAAACGTTGGTCTGCAGAATCAGCTGAACATGGCGACTCTGCGCGAATCTCAGACCGCTCAGAACGCTTTCATCCAGCAGGGTCTGACCAGTGAGGTCGATGCGCTGTACAATAGGCTCAAAAATTGTCCTGTCCCAAGTCAGCCCGTATATGGCAGTCAGCCGATTTTCACCTGCGGTGGCAATCAGGGATGCGGTTGCGGTTGCGGAGCATAGGAGATTGACATGGCTGAGTATCTAACAACGGATGCGGTGGTCAGCGTTGGATTGAATACGCCGATCCCATTTCTTGATTCTATTCGCTGCTCGAAAGGTTACGTTGTACATCAGTCTGGCAGTGGAATTTTTACTCTGCGAGGCATTGTCAATAATCCGACTGCTTGCATGGCTCGATACGAAGTTGAATTCACAGGAAACATTGCCATTCCTGAAGGCGGTGCAGTTACTCCAATTGCGACAGCTATCACTGTGCAAGGCGAAGCGCAACAGGGAAGCCGTGCTATTTTCACACCTGCGGCGGTGGATACCTATGGCAATGTAACAAGCCGTACCATCGTTGACGTTCCCCGTGGTTGTTGCTTTACGGTAGCTGTGGAATATGTCAATGGCACGGTCAATGATCCTGCAACAACGCCGACACCGCTCATCAATGTGGTGGATGGCAGTCTGACTATCGAGCGGAAAGCGTGAGGTGAAAATGGACGCATATTTTGATCTGAAAGAAATGCTCTGCGAAGAGCTTGAAGATGTCGTCAAGAAAGGCGAACTCTCAGCCGGGGATCTCGATGTCGTGGATAAGCTGACCCACAGCATCAAGTCCCTTGTTACCATCATGGCGATGGAAGAAGGTGGTTACTCCAATGACGGCAGTTACGACAATTATGGTAACGGCGGAATGAACGGCGGTAGTTACACCAGCTATCGCGGATATTCCGGTCGTCGCGGTCGTGACTCCATGGGACGTTATACAAGCGGTCGTCGTTACAGCCGTGACGAGGCCAAAGACGAAGTCATGCGCCATCTTGAAAAGGCGATGGCTGGCGCATCCGGCGAACAGCGGAAAATCATTCAGGAAGCTGTTGAAGAACTGAAGAATCTGTGATGTTTACCGAACGTGAGCTGTTAGAAGCATTGGACGAATGCCAGAACGACCTGCCGAAGACCTTTTCGACCTGTGAAAAGATGGCAGTCTTTTACACGATTCTGGACCACTTGCAGGCTGAAAACAGCTACAAAATGTCACATGACCCAGCTCCGAAAAAAGAAGAGAAGGTCATTGGTGACTACGGCACATCAGAATTTTTCACAGCTGCGAGTGGAAAAGAAGCTGAGAAGGTTTGGCAGATTTTCGGCGAGCTTATGGATGCGCTGAAGGTGCTCAATCCGAAGCTCTACAGCCGGACTATTGAGCGACTGACAGCGGTCGAATAACCATTTTGCGGACGTCAGCAAAATGGTACAGAAAAGGCGGTTCAGAAATGAACCGCCTTTTTGTTTGGGACAGTTTGGTTCACTATGGTTCATCATGGTTCAAAATTGATAGTAACCAATTTTATGAATTCGCTTGACAAATGTATACATTTGTATATAATTATAGTTAAGATAAACAATAAAACAAGGAGATGACAAGATGGAAAATACAATCGCAATCGAAAGACCTTACGAAGCTGAAAACAACGACTGGAACATCGCTGAACGCGAACTGATTGAGTATTACTGCAAACGCCATAATGAAAAAATCGTAAAGTATGAAATCTGGACGTACTCAGTCAAAGCAACGACGGAATCAGGAAGAATATTTTATGCACAGCGAACTTTCATGGGTGCTCCGATTCGCAAGATTTCAACCTACCTTTACATGAATGAAGAAATCAACGGCAAGCAAAAGAGAATCAAAAAATCGGAATACTAAAACCAATAACCCGCCACGGAGGTCACGACGGCGATAAAAGGAGAATGAGATGAAAACTGAATTGTATCGTGTTGAAACCACATTTTTTGGAGCAGATGCCCCGTCAAGATTCTACTTTGACGAATCAATCAAAGCTGAAAAATTTCTTGAGAAGGAATGTCAGAATGGTGTAACTGAAATTGTTGGAATCATTTCTGAACGTCGACTGAACTATTTCGATGGGTGCACTTGGTACGAACTGACTTACAAAGAAGATCGTGAGCCGAAAGAAGTGATTCTTGAGCCGGAAGATTGGTATGAGACAAAGGCACTCGGTGAAGTTTATATTGACGAGTACAGCAAGGTTATTCGTGCAAAGCGCAATGGTGTTACGGTCTACCCGTACAGAAAATCAAAAGACGGTGGATGGAATAGCTGCTCCGGTTGTTACACAGTCAAATATCTGGCGCGACTGTTGAGAGAAGACAAGGCAAAGTGGAATTAAATGATACGAGCCTGAAAATCAGGCTCATATCAGGTTTCGATTGTATTTCAATCCACAAGGCACTTTCGTTGAGTCACCCCCGCTTACGCGGGGAAAAAGTAGTCTCTCAACCATTCCAGAAAGGGGACTACAACAGTCAAGCCTTGACAACTGAAATTATAGCAGAAACGGTGACGATGAAGGTCACACGATGAAAGGATGAATGACATGAAAAAGTATTATCTCGTAGCTGAAAAAGATATCATCAATGGTGGTTATAACGTGAATGTTCGTGACAATGCCAGAGGTCTTGAGATCCTCAAAGAATTTGAAGCTGAAAGTTATTCGGAAGCGGTGAAAATGTTCTCGTTCTCAGTCCGGAATATGGGGAAGACCGTATTCTGTGGAGTTTCTGAAAATGGAAATCCTTATCATGTGACGGTGACAGAATGAAAAAACGCATTGGAACAAAACTGTATGACACTGAGACCAGCGAAAGAGTCGCAGATGTTGGTGTCGGCATCCTTTATCGGAAGCGTACACGGAAACGTGAATGGTTTCTGGTCATTGGTGACCATGTCGAATCCGTGGACGACAAGCAGGCGAAAGCACTACTCGGTGAGCCTGAGCGGTATCCGAAGAAGCCAGACTTGGACAGCGTTATGATTCGGGTGGACAGAGCTACACACAACAAGATCGCGTCCAGAGCCGAAAAGGAAAAGCTGTCAATAACGAAGTTTATGAAAAAATGGGCGGAAACGCTATAATATGAACAGGCTCTCTATAAGTTGCGAGTATACCGAAACGGCGCGCGGGGGCGCTGAGACTTTTCTCGTGGTAGTACTCGCAACTTCTGCCATTCCCGGCAAAGTATAGCGGATCAAAACCCGGTGTTCTGGGTAGATCACTACTGAGGAAACGAAAAGGGAAAGAGCGGTTCGGATTTCTTCCAGACCGCTCTTTTCGTTTTTAAGAACATCAATGATTGACAGGCGAAGCCGATCCGCTTCTGCAAGTATGCTGTCAGTTGTATCAGGATCTGCCGTCGCTGCCTGGGACATGAGTTCTGCCCGTTCCTTTTCAAGTTCTGACAGGCGTTTCACGAGCGTGGCGGGTGCATCGTCGGTGTCTTCAATAGCACTTGAAATTCGCGCGATTTTGCGGTCAATTTTCGCGATTTCTGCGGTCAGGGATAAATTATCAGGGCGCGAGGGAAAAGGCGTTTTTAAGCCCTCTGTGATGCTTCTAACGTCCTTTCTATATTGCTCATCCGAAAGAAGTTCTATCCCTTTTTCGATAACGAATTTATCGAGGATCTCTCGCCGAAAACCAACGTGCTTGTCATTGCAGTAATAGGTTTCATAAAGCCGTCCCTTTGCCCTTCTGCGATCCAGAAAAGCCTTTTTACCGCAGACTCCGCAGTATAACAGATTTGATAAAAGCGGGCGGTTCTTGCTATAGTGTCCCTGCGGTTTTACGTGTTCTTTCGGGGCGTATTCATTGTAAAGCTGCAGGCGGTCGAAAGTATCCTTATCAATAATCGGGGTGCAATAGTCTTCTATGGTCGTCCCTCCGTACGTCATCATACCATATAGCAGAGGTTTCAGCATCAGCCTGCGGATGTACTCCCTCGGCTTGTTTGCGAAGATCCCGCCGATGATCATCGTCATTTCTTCAATGGTCGCGCCTTTCATCCGTTTTTCGATAGCGTTCTTGATTCTGGGTGCGAGATCGGGATCTGGTTCGGCGCGGTATCCTGTCCGTGGTTGTCCGTTACTGTAAAAGCCCATATCGACAGCGACGGGAATCCATCCGTCAGGAATGCAGGATCTGGGAATGACTTTATATTTCTGGAAGTTCGACTGCAAAGCCCGCCGAACGTCTGCCGAGATCATGTCAGACTGATTTTGCGCTGATGCCATATACATGGCTTCCATCACTCTGGCGAACGGTCCGTTATCGACAATCGGCTGTTGAAGTGAGTATATCTTATAACCCGCCATTCTCAGACGGGACGCGTCAAGCATTGCCTGATCAACATTCCGGTGCATCCGTTCCCAATCCCAAACCAAACAGCCCTTAACATCGTTCTTCTTGCGCTTTTCGTGAAGCAAGTCGGACATCATTTCGAGGTAGTGGTCACGCCCTTTGGTGCTTCTGCCTGATACGAACGGATCGGCGTAAACCTTGACCAGAACAAGCCCGTTCTGCTCACAGAAAGCGCGGATGGCTTGCTCCTGTTCATCGGTGGAAGTGTTCTTTAGTCCCTGTTCCTCACCGCCTGAGTATCTGCAATAACCGACAACGAGGTCACCGGGTTGAAAGGGTGAAGCGTTCACAGTTCCTTGCCTATCGGGATCAGGACACGTCCCAGAACGTGGACGCGGTCATTCTGTAGGTCTTCGGTGGTGAAATGAAGCGGTTCAAAGGTCGGGTTATCTGAGCGCAGATCAATTCCTCCGTCGAATGTGCGATATATGCGTTTTATCATGTCGCAGTCATCCACGTTCACGCTGACAACGTTCCCGTTCTCCCATTCTTCACCCGGACGGCAAACAAGCGTATCACCGGGAACGATTGTCGGGGACATTGACTCACCCACAGCAACGAGCGCCTTCAGGTTTTCTCCCCATCTGCGGATGAAAGACGCGGGGATCGGGATCGCCTTGATAAAGGTGAACGGCTCCCCGGCTGTCCCCGGTCCGCACCGCAGGGACGCAACCAGAGGGATAAGCGCTTCGTCTTCGGGCTGAAGTTCGGGAATTTCTTCTGGATGCTTGCCGACATTCTCAAGACTTCCGCGACCTATCAAATCGTCCACAGTGACTTCATAATAATCGGCAAGTTTTGCGAGAGTGTCTGACGATGCCTGGCGTCTGCCTGTTTCGTAATGGCCGTAGGCTGTTGTAGTCAGGCCGAGATAGTTCGCTACTTCTCCCTGTGTTACGCCTTTTTTCTTACGGAAATATTTCAAATTGTTCATTTTTCACCTCCCGTGTAATTAATTGTACATTACAGAATGTATTATTATGCGAATAGAAATGAATTCTAACAAAGTGTAATACATCCCTTGACAAATTACAGAATGTAATTATAATAATAAACAATAACCTACATATAGTAATATACTCGGAGGAAAACAAAATGGAAATCAGGGAACGCGAACTGATCAAGATTGACAGAAACGGCACGAAGCACTTCCGTTCATGGAAATGCCCGAAATGCGGTGGTAAAGGTAAGGACAGCGCATGGTCTAACAGCGGTTGGTATTGCTTCAAGTGTGGAGGGACGGGCGTTTACGAACACATCGAAAAAGAATACACGCCCGAATATCTGGAGATCATGGCTGAAAAGAACCGGAAGAAGCAGGAAAAGAAGATCGCGGACAAGATCGCAGCATACGAAGCGGACATGAGCAAGGCGTATCGGGAAGTCGGATTTAACGATGACGGGCATATCTACATCGTTACCGCCGAAAACACCTACAGCATCAAGGAGGAACTGAAAGCAGACGGTGCGCGATGGCGTCCGACAATGCGAAGATGGTTTTTCACGAGCCGTCCGAACAATTGGGAAACGGTCGAGGTGAATTGGTCTGACTTTTACGAGATCAACGAATATGGAGTTGTTGTAGCGAAAGATGGCAGATTTGAATATTCAGTCATCGAAGAAATTTTGAACACTCTGCTCTGATGAGCCGAAAGGCAACAGGCGCGAAACGCCGAAACTCCCTTCGGGGAGTCAGCAGATAAAACACTGTGGAAAGGATAGAAGAAATGACTGAAAAATACTACGACATTTATTTTGATCCGGCGGAGCTTGAAGTTGACGGTAGCGGTGACCTTGTAAATTGGGATGCGCTGTACATCCTCGAATATGACGAGAATGGCAAGGTCATGAACCGCGTTGACCGCAAAGGGACTCCGGTGGAATTTGGTGACTATCCTCTCGAAAATGTTCTTGATCTGTATCACGTCGGATACGGTGATGACGATCTAAAAGGTGCGCTCAACTGGTTTTTCAAGTGGCTCAAGGATAATACGGAGTGGCGGGAAACCTCCCCGGAGACCAGGTGGCAGCCTGCCGAATATATCTGTATCGGGATCGAGGGTTGCGCAGAATGAATTCTGACGAAATGTAATATATCCTTGTAGGATATTACAAACAGTCGTATAATTATCAGTAGGAATGTTACAGATAGTACGAAAGGAGGCAACCCTTGAACTCAAATCTGAAAGAACTGAGAAAAGCCAAGAACATGACGCAGAGCGCTGTGGCTGAAGCATGCGGAACTACGCAGTCAGCTTACAACCACTACGAAACGGGACGGAGGAATCCGAAGCCGGACATGCTGAAAAAGATCGCCAGCGTCCTCGAATGCACAGTAGATGAACTGATCCGGGAGGGCGGCAATGACGCGGGATGAATTCGATGCCATGATCCGGGAACAGATCGCGAACGGAGAGATCACAGCAGAAGCAGCCGAAAGCGAATGGGACTTTTTTGTGAACGGCTTTGACAGTTATGAAACTGTATACGGTTTTTGAAAGGAGAAACAATGAAAAAAATCAATTTGGATGAGTTTCAGCGGGAGATGAATGTGGCAATCGTCAAGTCCACGCTGACGATCATCGACCGCAGAAACGGCAGGATCGGTACGAAGGAATTCTACCGCACCGGGCTGAAGTTCCCTTATGATCAGGTCGCCCGCAAACGCGGCGAGTACGGTTATGACATCATCGGTCACGCGGATGAGGAAGTCCGCGAGGGTGTGATGGATCTTGAACTGATGTTTGCAAGCATGATCGTTGAAGAAGTGGAGGAAGCATGATCGACCTTAACATGAAACCGAAGAAGCAGGATGAGGAACCTCTCGGAATGATCATCCTTGCCCTGATGCCATTCGCTGCGCTGTTCTGGGTGCTTGTAGAAATGGGGCTGTGATGGTAACGCCGACGGTTATCACTCAGGCGGTTGAACCGGAACCGATTACCTACAGACGCGGAACGGTATACGTGAAGCTGACAGGGTTCAACGCATGGATTTATCGCGGTATGGTCGCGATGTACGGACAGGCAGAAGCCACGGAACGGTTTTGGTGGCTCTGGCATAAGAAAAGCGACGTCCTCTCCCCAGAAAACGTCGCCCAATCCCTGTGAAGGGAAAATCAATAGACATAAGGATTATACCATGAATTTTACACCTTTAAATTTATTCAACTTCAAACCGCTTGGCGATGTAAACCGCAAGCGTGGAAGATTGGAACTTGCTATCAGAGCAAACAGGATCGACTTCAGCAAGGCTTCATATGAAGCAATCAAATCACCGGATTCGGTGCAGATTGGAACCGACGGTCACTATCTTGCGGTATGGGCTGAAGCAGATGCATTTCAGGTGAATCTGACCAGAGGAAGTTCCGGTGCATCAATCAACGGAGCGGGCAACGTCAAACGACTACAGAGCCGACTGGAGAAACTGCAGGAAGTTGACTTCCGGAGCCACTACGTGATCCTTTCCGAGCCGATTACAGAAGACGGGAAGCTCATCTACGATGTCGAAAACATGGTCGTCTGCGCGAAGCAGACACGCCGGAGCGCATAGGAGGAAACGATGGAAAGCATGGAAATCGTAAAAGCCAACAACGGGCTCATCAAGAGCGTCGATGACCTGAGCAGAATCGGGAAGATGATGGCGGTCAGCGGATACTTCCAAGACGCACGTGACGCAGCACAGGCTGCGGTGAAGGTGCAGGCGGGAATGGAGATGGGCTTCGGACCGTTCGCGAGCATGACTGGCATCTACATCATTCAGGGGCGTCCGAGCATCGGTGCGAACCTGATGGCAAGCGCTGTCAAGAACAATCCGAAATATGACTACCGCGTCAAGGAAATGACCGCAGAGGTCTGTAAAATCGAATTCTTCGAGCGCATCGACGGAAAGCGGGAAAGCATCGGAGTCAGCGAATTCACGATTGCGGAAGCCAGAAAAGCCAACGTCAAGAACCTCGATAAGTTCCCGCGGAATATGCTTTTCGCCAGAGCCATGAGCAATGGGATCAGGTGGTTCTGCCCTGATGTTTTCAACGGAAACGTCACCTATACCCCGGAAGAACTTGGCGCTGATGTGGATTCGGAAGGGTATGTTACCGAAATCCCGCAGCCTGAAGCACAGTCCGAACCGGAGCCGATTATCGAAGGCGTTGTAACGCCTGTGAAAGAAGAATCTGCGCCCGAAAGTGTAACTGAGAAGCCCGCAAAAAAGGAATTCAATGAGAAAGAATTCCTGCGGAACTGGTCGAAGCCTTACGGTGTCAGCGGTATGAGCAGGATCAACGCCGAGAAGATGGAAGACAGCAATGGCAAGCCTTACGGTGAGAAAAGCACCTATGAATTATTCAATATGTTTCGGGTTATCAGCAAGAAACTTGACACGCTGCCTGAGGATCAGAAACCAGATTATCAACTGAAACTTTCCGCAATCTGTGAGATATTCCAGAACCGGAAGATAGAGTTGACGATCCCGGACGCAGTAAATTAGTAAGCAACTTCGGGCGCGGACGGAGATGCAAAGACAGCTACTTCATGATTGTGACTCCTTGAAAACCATTTCCGACCAATTAGGGAGCGGAACCGCGCACCGCTCCCGCTTTTGAAGGAGTCAGGAGAATAGACATGAAACAATGGATCAAATTTTACACCGAAGCATTACATGACCGCAAAATGCGAAAGCTACCACGGTTTGATAAATCCGTTTTTTATGATTTGCTTCTGCTTGCGGGGCAGGAAGACAAAGACGGATTACTCCCAGAAATCGACGATATTGCGCTTGAACTCGATCTGAAAACAGCGGAAGCACAGAAATCCGTCAACAATCTGATAACGGCAGGACTGTTATCAAAAAACGAAAATGATAACCTGATGATAACAAACTTTCATAAACGTCAGGAAACAAATTCAGCAGGTTATGAACGTGTGAAACGTTATCGTGATAATCATAAAACCGTTATCAATGATAACGCAATGATAACGGCTGATAACGTTATCAATGATAACGGGTATGATAACGCCGATGATACGCAAATGATAACTGTAGATAAAGATATAGATATAGATAAAGAAATAGATATTAATACACTCTCTAACGAGAGTGTATATACGCCCGAAAAAAAATCAGCGAAGCCGAAATCTGAAAAACAGAAATTCGGGTCGATGCAGAACGTCCTGCTGACATCCGAAGAATACGCAAAACTGTGTGAGCGTTTCCCTGATGCTGACGCGAAGATCGAAAGCCTTTCCCTTGCTATTGCTTCAAAGGGTTACAAATACAAAGACCACTATGCGACGATTCTAAATTGGGCGCGGATGGACGCAGACAAAAAGGCCGCACTGAAACCGGAACAACAGAAAAAGACCTACTCTTTTGCGGAGGTCGGTGAGATGCTTGACCGGGGGGAAATCGTCCTATGATGACTCAGAAAGACATTGAAAAGGTCATGGATCTTCTGGTCGCTGCTTACGGTGAAAAGGCATACCCGACAGCATATCCGAAACAGATGGCGAAAATAACGAACCTTTGGTCTGTGATGTTTGCTGAAGATGATCCTGCAGAAGTGCTTCTGGCGGTGAAAAACTGCATTGCAACAAGCCCATACGCTCCGCACGTTTCCGACATCAAAAGCAGGATAGCGCAGAGCAGAATGGCGGGTCAGATGACCGAAATGGAAGCGTGGATCAACATCAGGAAAGCAATCAAAAAGGCGGGAACGTCAGCAGAAGCAAATCAGGCATTTAGTGAAATGCCCCAGATCCTGCGGAAGGTGGTCGGAGAACCTGGAACGCTGAAAGAATGGCGGGGGGTTTCGCTTGACACTTTGGAGGGTGTGATCGCATCGAACTGTCAACGCAGTTATCGGGAATTGGCAAAGAATGAAGCGACGTTCAACGCTTTACCGAAAGACATTCAGCGAAAATCTTCATGGATGGTATCAGAGCCCGAAGCGGTGATGCTCCCAGAGCCGAAACCGCAGAAAACGCATGAAGAACGGTTTGCGGACATGGATGCGGATGCAGCAGAATACCGGAGGAAATACATTCTCCCGCAGTCACAGGACATGACCGACCGTGTCAATGCTTTCGTGAAACCGATGACGGATTCCGAACTGAAGCTGATGGAAGCGAAGGCAAAAGCGGATGAAAAACACCGTCTGGAACGGATGATGTCATGAAACAGTACGGCGATATCACTAAACTCAGCGGATACGAACTGGATCCTGTTGACTTAATAGTTGGCGGCTCTCCGTGTCAAGACTTGTCTGTTGCGGGCAAACGTGCCGGACTTGACGGAGAGCGGTCAGGGCTGTTCATGGAAATGATCCGCATTATCAAAGAAATGAGGGAAAAAACAAATGGAATATATCCAAGGTACGCTCTTTGGGAAAACGTCCCAGGTGCTTTCAGCTCAAACGGAGGTGCTGACTTCTCAGCAGTCCTTGGCGAATTCGCCAGACTCATCGAACCAGACGCTCCCGATGTGCCTGTCCCTGAAAAAGGATGGGCTTACTCAGGAATTCTACTGGTCGGTGGGAGGGGGCAAATTGCTTACAGAACTCATGACGCGCAATACTGGGGAGTTCCCCAACGTCGCCGTAGAATCTCACTTATCGCAGATTTTAGAGGACAGTCCGCTGCCGAAATACTTTATGAGCGCAAAAGCCTGTCAGGGAATACTGAACAGGGCGGAACGGCGTGGCAAGATTCTGCCGGAACGTCTGCGGATAGCGTTGGAGAGACAAGCAACGATAACTCCTTGATCGTTCTGAACGATCAAGGCGGGGCGCAGATGGATGTTTCATACAGCACCGCAATGACGTTACGGCATCAGTCACATGGGTATGAACCTGTGATTCTCGAAGAGAGAGAGAGAGAGAGAGAGAATCGTCATGATCGAAATGACGAGTACGAAGAACACCGTTGTAGAGAGCGGTATATCACCGACGCTTACCGCCAGAATGGGAACCGGCGGGAATCAGGTGAATGCAGTATCAGTTTTCAAGAACGGTCAGGAAAACCAGGTGGCGGAAAAGGCATCCTGATACAAGTAAACCACGTTGGAGCATTGAGTACATTGAATAACCAAATGGTATTTGACAGTCAGGTACATCACGGGTGCAAGGAATTTGCTAACGGGATCTGCCAGACGATAAACCAAGAATACGGCACAGGTGGCAATAACCAACCGTTGGTTGTTGAGAGAACCGCGCTGTCCATCGGCAATGGACAGACCAACAACATCAGCATGAGTGACAAAGCAAACGCTTTGGACACCATGCACGATCAGCAAGCGGTGATGTTTGCAAGTGTCGATTGCAGAAATGGGAATGAAAATCCGAATACAAACGGAACGTTACAGGCGAAAAGCAATGGTGGATGGAATGCAAATTCTCAAAATGTAATACGAGAAAAAAATCATGTCCGCAGATTGACACCGTTGGAATGCGAACGGTTACAAGGATTTCCGGACGGATGGACGGATGTTCCCGGTGCATCAGACTCAAAAAGATACAAGGCTCTCGGCAATAGCATCGCGCTTCCCTTTTGGGAACACCTCGCTCACCGTTTTGTTGAGATCGGAGAAGTGAAATCAATCGGCAGCCTGTTCGATGGCATCGGTGGCTTTCCGTTGGTGTTCAAGAGAGCCGGAGCGGAAACACTCTGGACATCGGAGATAGAACCGTTCTGCCAGAAGGTAGTGGAATACCACTTCGGCAATGAAGAAACCGGAGAAGAAGGAGATGTATGGAAGTACTTGAAATAGCAAAATGCGGATGCGGTGGTGAAGCAAGAGTCGAAAAAGCCATCTGCAATGACAAAAACGGGAAACCGTTTGTGATGGGCTATTCAGTTATTTGTGGAATATGCGGAACGAGAACAAGACCAATTTCAGCCGCAGCGATGGCTGTTGCCGTATGGAATAAAGCCATGTCTAAAGAACAGATCGAATTTTTATCCGAATACGCAACAGCGTTACAGGAAGATCCGGGCTTGATCGCAAAGGTAGCAAAAAGCCCGAATGGAAAGAATGGATGCTGCGAATTCTGCGGATGCGAATTGTTTGATGTATTTGGAAAGCCGGAACAGTACTGGCGGCACTGTCCACAATGCGGAGCACTACTGCTATGGGAATGAAATGGGTTCTTGTTTCCGAATATGAAGCGGGCGGTGTATGGTGTCACGGCATATTTGATAAGTACGAGACTGCATTAGGTACTGCAATTGAAATGATATGTGAAACCCATGAGGGGTATCTCAATGACGGTGACTTTTTCAACTACACCGAAGCAGAAAAATTAGAAGGTGATGGCGGATATTTTATTTTGGCGCAGTACAGGAAAGCTGGTCAGGAAGAACTGATAGAAGAATATTATTTCATTCTTACCACGGACAAAGGTGATCTATGAGTGATAACAAACACTCCTTGGATGACTTTCAGAAGCCTGCAGCTGCACCGGATGCAGAACCTCAGTCAGACGACGAACTGATCGAAATGGCAAAGAGGATCATGAAAAGGCTTGGGATCGAAGGCGAAATATCCGATCCAAACGAAGGGACGAAAAAATGAACAACTCAAACAACCTAAACAACTTAAACAACTCAAAAAACTGTAACAACTGCGCCTGGTATTGCCACGGCAACAGCAAGTGTTACGGCAATGCGATCAATGACGAGTTGGCTATCCAGGTCGATCCTTGGCAGGTATGTTCTGCCTGGGCATACGACGGTCTCGACGATTGGGAGAGAGACGAATTGGATGCCCTCGTGACAATGGATACTGTGAGCATCACCTTGTGAGGATGTACCTCGGGTGATTCACCGCCCACCATGATGGAACACGGTTCAAGCCAGTACGGGCGGACTGGCAAAATATATCGGAGCGGTTACGACCGCAATCAAAACTTTAGAGCGGTGCGGAAACGCATCGTACCGGGGTGACAAACAAGAAAGGGAATCCCTTGCTACATTCTTCAATTTATTCAGCCATTGTGATAACGATAATTGTTCTCGCTTTGGCGTATCCCCAAACTATTCGCAAGCCTGTGGAGACCCCCGGCGCAGGCTTTTTTGGTAAGCACCACGCTTCGGTGGGCAATGGCTCAGGCGTGTTGATACAGATCGGAAAGAGAAAGGAGTATAAAGTCACTCCATATTTATACTGAGCGGGATGCGTAGGCTGTGTTCCGAGGCCGAGGCACCCAACTGCAACTGAAAACTATTGACACGGCAGAGATGCCGACCGGAACGAAGAAAAGAAAGGAGGTTGACCCTCCATACAACCCATACACAAACTGAAAGCCTTGGGTGTTCCGGCGAGGCTTTTTTGAAGAAAGGACTACGATGCGAAAAGGCGTGTACAAGATAGGTGACAGCTACTACCGCATCCGACGATTGGACAAAGGAATTCTGACTCCAGAAAACCGTGGCCTGTGGCGAGCCAGTAAGGTCGTATGGAATGGAACGGAATTTTCATTTGTAGATGACGATGACTACCTGATAGACGATGATCGCAGGATCGTGGCGAAGGAAGTCGGGTGGTGCTTACGAAGAGAGGTGATGAGATGAGTGAAACATTGAAGCCGTGTCCATTTTGTGGCGGAGAAGCGTTTGTCCATATGTTGGGTAATGAGATTGCGAAAGGATACTACATCGCTTGTGATGAATGCGGAGCGAAGACAATAGTTTTTGGTTACGAAGCTGAAGCAATCGAAGAATGGAACCGGAGAGTTGCGACCGACATGAATGTCGGTGACAAAGAGACTGTGATTATAGAGCCTTTTACTACTGATATGAATCATGTCGGCTATTGTAAGTGTGGATATTTAGTCAATGCTGAATGGAAGTATTGCCCGAATTGCGGCGCTAAGCTGGATTGGAGTGACGATGAGTGATTTGATTAGACGAGAGGATGTCGATAAAGCAATACGAAATATCTGCGATTTGTGCGGTGAGGACAAAAAGAACAACGGCGTGATGTGCGGGGCTTGCAATCTGGATAGTTTTATCCGTGAATATGAAGACCTCCCGTCCGTAGAGCTTGAGCGGAGATGGATTCCTGTGACCGAAGCATTGCCGATAAATGACGTTGATGTGATTGTATCAGTTTTAGATAATTCTGGTGATACACCATACAGGTTCACATCGGTCGGTTGGTGCACCCCAGATGGACAGTATTGGGTGGTCGATAATGAAATGTGTAACGGTGTCATTGCATGGATGCCGTTGCCGGAACCCGCAGTAATTGGAGATGTGAAATGATAAAAGATTTGACAGGACAACGATTTGGAAAGCTTGTAGTTTTAAGACAAGACGGTTTCACAGAAAAGAATAAGCATAATAGCAGGTATGCCATATGGTTATGTAAGTGCGACTGTGGAAATTATTGTAGGATGGATACAGGTACCCTAAAACGAAAAGGAAATCATTCGTGCGGATGTCTTGCCAAAGAACATTTACGCAATATGACAGATAACAATATTACACATGGCATGACAGGGAGCAGACTTCTTGGATGTTACAAAGCAATGATGTCAAGATGCTATCGAGAAAAAGATATTCATTATAACGCATACGGGAAAAGAGGAATTATTGTTTGCGAAGAATGGAAAAACAACAAACAGGAGTTTATTGATTGGGCATTATCTCATGGTTATTCTGATGATTTGACCATAGAACGTATTGACGTTAACGGCAACTATGAACCGTCAAACTGCACATGGATTCCAATGAGAGAACAATATAAAAACAAACAGTCAAATGCCGCTGCCAGAACCGTACAGAGGTGAGTGATGAAAACGCTTGATGAAGTGATTGAAGCCATTGAATATTGTAGCACGCACTATTGGTGTACAGACTGCCCGTATTCGAGAGAAGACATATGTTATGGCACCGATGCGCTCCACTATTTGAAAGCCTATAAAGAAGACCGCAATGACCTGACTGCGCTACGGGCATACTGGGCAGAAATGCACAAAGATGTAAGAAAAAAAGCTGAGGTGAAAAATGAAAACGTTGGATGAAGTGATAAAGAAAATTGAAGCCTGTATAGAAGCAGATGGACATTGTCCTGCGTGTCCTTATGAAGTAAGTGAAAGCTGCGGAGATATGGATGCCGATGCACTCCACTACCTGAAGGAGTACCGCCAAGATAAGCAGATATACGCTTACGACATTGTCAGAAGAAATTTTGAATTAGCAGAACGCAATGACCCGCTGACATGGAACGAACTGAAAGCTATGGAAGGAAAGCCCGTGTGGGTTGAAGGGAAAACCGTAAAGCACTGGGCAGTCATCACGGGGATTTACTACGATGACCTGAACGAAGGGTATCTCTTAGAAACCTACTATGCAGAGAAGCAAGGCTCTAATACGAGTCGGAGAAAACGAAGCACGCTTGGTAAGACATGGCAAGCCTACCGAAAGGAGCGAGAATGAGAGCAAAGCATGAACACATCAAAAGAGTCAATGAAATGATAACTGGCACGAAGATGGCTGAGAGACCTCTTGAAGTACAGCGCATCGTGTCTGAAACATTTCAGGAGAAAATGAAAGAGCCGGAATTTTGGGATCTCCGGCAAATTTCCAAGTATTTTGAGTACAAAAATGCGACACCGTACAAGAAATCTATTCACAATTTTGGTGACAAAGCATTTCTGGAGACCATTGGGTCGCTCGGTATTTTTCTGAGTCAGTTCAGCGATGAGCAGATACGGTCGGCGTTAGACCTCAGACGGCAGCGGAGTCAGGAGTTATGAGGTTGACCGTCCCGCCGGAAGACGCGGAGCAGATGATCGTCATTCAATGGCGGGATTTGATGCTTTCGCGATATCCAGAGTTGCGCTGGCTTTACCATACGCCTAACGGAGGTCATCGCTCAAAATCAGAAGCTGTCCGTTTTCGGAGGTTGGGCGTACACCCAGGCGTGTCAGACTTATTTCTGCCAGTTGCCAGAAAAGGATATCACGGTTTATGGATCGAGATGAAGAGGAAAAAAGGCGGTAGGCTCAGTCCTGACCAAAAGCAATGGTTGGAGGATATGACAAGCAATGGGTATCTCGCTCTGCGTGCTGACGGAGCGGATGAAGCAATCGGAATATTGGAGGAGTATTTATCATGACAGGAGCAATTGAAGTGCTGCGAAATGTAGCCGGAGTGATGTTCTGGACGCTGACAGATCTCGTGCTTGCGGTAATATGGTTTCTTATCATCGGTGGTCTTATCGGCGGTGTAATAGGTGCTTATGACAAATGCCGGATAAAAAAGGAAATTGAAAAGAGGGATGATGAATGAGGTCATTTCATCTGTGATTGCCATCGGTCTATTTATTCTCATCGGAAGCCTGATTTTGATCATTTTAGGGGAGTTTTTCAAATGATGCAGAAGTCGCTGAAGGATTGCTCGGACGAAGAGTTGATACTATTGTTTTTGAAAGCTCTGCAAGATATTCGGCACTCGGACAGTCAATATGGAGAGATCAAAATCACGGTGTCCGGTGGGAAAGTCAAATTCCTGACGGTGGAGAAGCCTTTCGTCTGATGTGGTATAATATAAGCAAAGCATTGACCCTAAGAAGGCGTGTTTTGCAGAAATGCAGACACGCCTTTTTTTATTTGGAGCATTCATGGAAATTATCGAATTACCAATAAAATCAATCTTCCCGTATAAAAACAATCCCCGCCATAATGATAAGGCTGTGGAATTCGTTGCAAATAGTCTACGCCAATTCGGTTGGAAACAGCCAATTGTTATTGATGAAAAATATGAAATTGTGGCAGGTCATACACGATGGAAAGCGGCTAAGATGCTCGGCATGGAAACAGTGCCATGTGTAATGGCAGATGATCTGACACCAGAACAGGTACAGGCTTATCGACTTGCCGACAACAAGACTGCTGAAATGGCTGATTGGGATTTCGATTTGCTTGAACAGGAACTGAATGAAATTGATCCGGCAGAGTTTGATATGGCGGACTTCGGTTTTTTTCGGGGTGATGAAATATCAAAAAACGAACAAAAAGAAGTTACGGATGATGATTTCAGCCCAGATGAAGAGATAGAATCTCGATGCAAACGTGGACAGATATGGCAACTCGGAGCGCATCGTCTTATGTGCGGTGATTCTACCAGTGCGGATGATGTTGATAAGTTGATGAATGGTGAAAAAGCGGATATTGCTTTTATGTCACCGCCATACAATGCAGGATTTGGTGCGAATATTACAAAAGAAAATGGACGTTCAAAATATTTAGATGGTGATGACAATATGAGTTCTGATGATTATCGGAATTTTCTGCAAAGTGTACTCAATGTTGTCATTATGTATTGCAGTTATGTTTTTGAAAATATTCAATATTTGGCAAACAATAAAAATGCGCTAATTACTTTTTTAGCTGAAAATGTTTCTGTATTAGCAGATATTATCATTTGGGACAAAGGACGTTCTCAGCCGCAGCTGGCTGAGAACGTCCTGAACAGCGAATTTGAGTTTGTGTTTTGTTTCAGCAAAAAAGGGAATCGTTCCATTGGAACGATTCCCTTTCATGGAACATTGAAAAATATTGTTCATATTTCAAATCAGCGAAGTACAGAATTTGCGAGTATACATAACGCAACTATGCCAATTCAGGTTGCGGGATATTTTGTTGAGAATTTTGCAAAAGATTCTGTTATTGATTTATTCGGCGGTACTGGAACGACTTTGATTGCATGTGAACAGTTAGACAAAAAATGTTTCATGATGGAATTATCTGAAAAGTATTGTGATGTCATCATCAAACGTTGGGAAGATTTCACGGGACAGGAAGCTGTCTTGCTTGAGGAATAATGGCTAAAGGCAAGTATCACGAATGGCTGACTGAAGACGGGCTCCTGCTCATCAAGGGATGGGCGCGGGACGGACTGACTGATGAGCAGATCGCAACGCTGAAACTGCATGTGTCAGAACGGACATTCACCGACTGGAAATCGCGTTTTCCTGCCATTTCTTCCGCCTTAAAAGAGGGTAAGCGCCCTGTTGATACTGAGGTTGAGGATGCGCTGAAAAACAAGGCGACCGGGTACTATGTCAAAGTCAAAAAACCGATCAAAGTCAAGACAAAGCGAACGCTGAAAGACAAAGGCACGATAGAAGAAGAACACATCGAGTATGTTGATGAGGAAATTTATATCCCACCGGACACGACAGCACAGATATTCTGGCTTAAGAATCGAAAGCCCGAAAAATGGCGTGACAGACCTGATGTGACATCAGCAGATGAAGAACCTGTAAAGGTGGTGTTCGATGTCTGAGGTCAGATTATCTCAGATAATCGGCAGTTCATTTTATGATGTTGCTCGTGACGTTATTTCTCACGGGCATACGCACTATGACCTATCCGGCGGACGAGGTTCGCTGAAATCATCGTTTGTGTCAATCATCGTTCCACTGATAATGATAAATAACCCTGATGTTCATGCACTGGTTCTGCGGAAAGTCGGGAACACGATCCGCGATTCTGTTTACTCGCAGTACATGTGGGCAATCGGGGAGCTTGGCATGGCGCATCTGTGGAAGGCCCAGCGGACGCCGATGGAGCTGGTCTATAAACCGACAGGGCAGAAGATCATGTTCCGGGGCGCTGACGATCCGATGAAGATCAAGTCCATCAAGGTGCCGTTCGGCTATATCGCCATCACGCATTTTGAGGAAAAGGATCAGTTCGCGGGGCGGACGGAGATCCGGACGATCCTGCAGTCGACGATGCGCGGCGGTTCTCGGTTCTGGAACTTTGAAAGCTATAACCCGCCAATCTCCCGTGACAATTGGGCGAACAAAGACTCGCTTGAAGAACGTACTGACCGCCTTTGTCATAAATCAAATTATCTGCAAGCTCCGAAAGAATGGCTTGGCGAGCAGTTCTTGAATGAAGCTGAATATCTGAATGAAACGAATGAGCGGGCATACCTGCATGAATACATGGGCGAACCCGTCGGCACTGGTTCTGAGGTTTTTGAGAATCTGGAAGCCCGTGAAATCACAGATGAGGAAATCAGCCATTTTGACCGCATCCTTCACGGCCTTGACTGGGGCTATTATCCCGACCCGTGGGCGTACAATGCCATGTACTATGATTCGGCACGGCAGACGCTTTATATCTTCGATGAGCTTACGGAGTGGAAGAAGGGAAATGAGGAGACCGCGGACATTCTGAAAGCAAGGGGAATGACGCGGGAGCAGAAGATCATCGCAGACAGCGCAGAGCCGAAGAGCATTGCTGATTACAACAAGTTCGGTCTGCGCTGCCTTGGCGCTAAAAAAGGCCCGGG